>JAAUYD010188994.1_pt1 | contig 51015 bp, 50 predicted proteins | sample 7278101 | NCBI WGS metagenome assembly JAAUYD01 (sample SAMN14350128, study PRJNA611818) | marine sediment metagenome | isolation source: surface marine sediment (0.6m) | place: French Polynesia: Moorea | collected 2018-08
CTCCACTGCCATCCGTTAAAAGCGAGTGCGTAATTCGGATTCGTAATCCGAATGTAAGACGCACTCAAGACACGGGATGGCTTTCTCTCGCTCACTCTTTTTTTTGGTAACATGAGTTAGTTGGTGCTGATAAACTTAAATATCCCTACTAATTTTAACTCAATGACCAGTCAGTACCATTTAAGGTTAATCCTGTCGCTGTGCCTCTGCTTCTACTCAGAAACAGTCAACGCCCATCCCCAAACTACTCATATAAAGCTATCCCCTCAACTTATCGCCCAAACCGACACCCGTACCCAAGCGCAACAACTTTATGATGAGGGGATGCAACTATTCCAAGAAGGGACAGCCGAATCGCTGCAACAAGCTATAGTCACATGGGAAGCAGCCCTTCCTTTGTGGCGTGATATAGGTGATAAATCAGAGGAAGCTGTTACGTTAGTTGGGATAGGTTTTGTTTACAATAATTTAAGAGAGTTTAGCCAAGTTACGATCAACTCGTTCACTTGTTGGGGTTTTTCGTCATGAGGACAATGGCCAGCTTTTTCGATAGGATAAAAGGTGGTATTTTGTCCATTTTTTGCTCTTTCTTGATACAGTTTTGATCCTGAGATGGGAGTCCAAGGATCATCGCTTCCCCATAACACTAATAAGGGTTGAGTGATCTGAGGTAATAAACTGCTAGGATGAGGTCCAGGAGGGGCAGTTAAGACGGATGCAAACACTTGTTGGGCCCCTGGATCACAAGAGGGTTGATAGAGGATATCTACTAATTCATCGGTAACTGCGTTGCGATCGCAATATACTTGATAGAGGGTGCGACGAATACGGTGTTTTTGACGAATACGGTTAAAAATAAATTTTCCAGTTAGGGGAGAATTGACCAGTCTACTGAAAGTTCCCATAATCAACCGTAAGAGAAAATTCAACTCATCGGGACGATGATTTAACCCACCAGCACAATTAATTAACACACCCCCTTTACTAATCTGGGGATAATCGGCCAAAATCATTAACGTTAATAAACCACCAATAGAGTTACCGACAAAAATCGTTGGTTCATTGATATGATCTTGCCAAAAATCCTTAATTAAATCCCGCCATAATTCTATGCTATAGTTTAATTGAGGTTTATCAGAACCGCCAAACCCTAATAAATCGATAGCATAGATACGATAATTTTCTTGTGCTAAATGGGGAATATTGTTACGCCAATGACCAATAGATGCACCAAACCCATGTATGAGTAATAAGGGTTCTCCTTGTCCTTGAACTGTATATTTGATGCGATGGCCTTGCCAATACCAATGATAAGTTTCTAAAGGTTTGGGGGATAAAGTTGCTGTGGTTATCATGGTCAAGTTATTAAAAGGTTATGAAATTTATAGCAGTTCCCATACTTGTGAGGTACAAACTCTTCTAGTTTTAGGAGTTAGAAGTTCGGGAGTTCAGATGTTGAATATTAGGTGTACCTCATGAGTCCAGTAAATGCTCTAGTATTTTTACTTATTAATATAACGCATCGTGCCTAACAGGGTCTTACAATATCCATAAATATTTTAAATGGTTAACCAAGGTGATAAGTCTCGATCAATTAAGTCTTGAAGTTTGAGAATGTCATCACGATATACATCTAATAAAAGTTCTTTTTCTTCATTAAACGAATCGATTTCATTTTTTGACTTGGAGTTCATTCCTATCAAAAAAGAACGAAGTGTTTGTCTTTTTTCCTCGGATAAAAGAGGTTTTAGTAAAGTAGCTGATAGGGAACGAAGCGGATTTTTTCTAACTAAAAGCTTATTAATGGCTTCATTTTTTGGCATTTGTGCTACTTGGGATTTTTGAGACGTATCAGCTTCAAAACTAGGATTTACCCCAATAATTTGATAAATTTCTTGCATAAAATTTTGAGAGTCTTTACGCAGATCATCATATAAAAGAATAGAAACCTGTTCTCTACCAAACTCTTCAAAATACTGTTTAACTGCTTGATAATACTTACCTTTGAGGATCACAAAAGATTTATTTGCTTTATATTGTATTTGTTCTTTTAAGGGTGTTTTTGATTGAGCTTCTCTAACGTGCATTAAATAGTCAGAAATTGCTCGATCTACTGGATTTCTTAAGATAGCAATTAATTTAGCATTGGGAACATAACGCTTAATTTGTCCGATGGACGTTTTGTAATGAAAAAGATAGTTAGGTGAAACCTCTCCAATCGCTATCTCATTCGTTACCGCTTCAAATAGGTTGCTATATTGTTCAAATGTAACAATCTGTCTAGGGTTAAATTGATGACCTTGTTCAGCGAGTTGATCCCAATCTTTTTCAAAAAAATTAGGTTCTTTAACAGGACTCAAATAAACTTCAGGATGTTGTTTTAAGTAATTATAAACTGATGTTGTTCCTGCTTTTTGAACCCCAAAAATTAAAAAGTTAGGGAGTTTAACGGTTGAATGGTTCATTGTTAAAATAAATTCAGTAAGTTTATCAGCAAAATGACTAAGAGACTTTGATTTAAAGGAACATTAACAATCAATTTTGTCAGGTAGTGGGCAATGGTTTAAGATCTCATAATAGCTCGGGATAGGTTTCTAAGTTGCCCACTCTACCCTCTAAAGTTTGCCACTCAATAACTAGAATTTATTCAAGTTAATTCCTGCTTCTTTGGCCATTGCATTCAACCCTTTCTTTTCTAAGGTTTTAATAGCTTTGGTGGATAAATGTAGTTTAACCCAACGGTTCCCTTCAGACCACCATACCCGTTTCCATTGTAAGTTAGCTTCTTGCAATTTCTTGGTGCGACGGTGAGAATGAGAGACAGCAAAAGCGTTATTTGCTTTTTTGCCAGTCAGTTGACATTTACGAGACATTTCTAACCTCTTAGTTCATACAATAGAGTCCGATCTTTAATCGTAGCAAACTCTGGAAGGATTGTCTGTTATCAGCAATCATATCAGACAAGATAGGGGTCAACAACTGTTGACCCCTACCAGACAAAAAACACGAATAATACTATTTATTGGGTTGAGGGGTCATCCGTAAATAGGGTTTAACTTCTGTAACTCCTTTGGGAAACTTCTGTTTCGCTTCTTCTGTGGGAATGGAGGGAACAACCACACAATCATCTCCATCTTTCCAGTTAGCAGGGGTAGCCACTTGATGGTAATCAGTTAATTGTAAAGAATCAATGACTCGTAAGATTTCATCAAAATTACGTCCGGTACTAGCAGGATAGGTTAGGGTAAGGCGTAATTTCTTGTTAGGGTCAATAATAAAGACAGAACGAACAGTTAGATTATTGAGAGAGTTAGGATGAATCATCCCGTATAAGTCTGCTACCTTGCGATCGGGATCGGCGATAATAGGATAGTTAACAGTGGTGTTTTGGGTTTCGTTAATATCGTTAATCCAACCTTTATGAGAGTCCACGCTATCCACACTCAAGGCTAGAATTTTAACGTTGCGCTTATCAAATTCTGGTTTGAGACTGGCTACTGTACCGAGTTCTGTAGTGCAAACTGGTGTATAATCAGCAGGGTGAGAAAAAAGAACAACCCAACTATCTCCAGCCCATTCATGGAAAGAGATGTTTCCCGCGCTGGTATCTTGAGTAAAATCAGGTACGGTGTCACCGAGTTGAAGAGCCATATTAGTAACTTCCTATACAATTTCAAAGGAGTATTTTTATTACTAACACGGTAATTTAGAAAGATGCTGTAATTTTATACATTTATAATAATTTTCAATAGTCTTGTATATTTAGTTATCATTTGAGACGACAGAGATAATAAAGCCACATATCTCCACATCTAACCCTATCATCGTTTGTGGTCAGTTCTAGGCCAGTTTTCCAAGAATAGACTTTAATATCTTTAAATAAGGGTTCTAGTTGTTTAATTTGTTCTGAAGCACGAATATAATAAGTTCGTAGGCGAAAATTATGGGATTCATCTCTCAGAATAGCATAATTCTTTTCTTGAATTGTGTGATAACTAATAGAAGGATTGAACCCACGCAAAAAAGTAAACATGATCAAATCGACATAAGTTTTAAAGGGATTTAAACTGAGATGATGTTGCCAGTTAAATTGTTTTTCTATTGCTTCAAGATTATGACTAGAAAAAAATAAGTACCCCCCCGATTTCCCTATTCGACTCATTTCTTGTAAGGTTTTCAATCTATCTTCATGAGAAATATAATCAATGCCATTGAAACTAAATAAAATAAAATCAAAAGAATTATCTTCAAATTGACTTAAATTTCTAGCATCTCCTACCATTAATTTTATAGATGGATATAGCTGAGTAAATCTTTGTTGACAAGCTTCAATCATCCCAGCAGAATAATCAACCCCAATATACTCTTTCACTAAAGGAAAAAAATGTTGTGTAGTTCGTCCTCCACCGACCCCTAAGTCAAGCATTTTCATCGTTGGTAATTGATTTTTGAGAAGTTTAATAAGGGTTTCTTCTGCTGGTTGTAATTGTTGCAAATATTGATAATAGTCAACCACATCAGAACTTGCATAAGTGTTAAGATTTACATCTTTAATCATATTGATCCCATTTTTTAGATTTCACTGTTCCCTGTCCCCTATTGACAAGAAGAAAATTCTAACTTTAACCTGCTAAAATCATCATGTCACGACAGAATCATCTAATTAAAGTGGCCAACCAAAAATAAAGTGGGGTGAGGATAGAAACATGAAGCTACTAAAAAGCCTTTTAGGGGGACTGCTTGCTTCTCAAATGGTAGGACTTACGGTTGAGGCCAATGATCTCGAATATTGGGACTTTGATGTTCAACAAAATCGCGTAGAAATCGTCACAGAAGAAGGGGTTCGACCCAAAGCTTCCATGATTGCTAACCCTACCCGTCTCATTATTGACTTACCTGGAGTTAATTTAGGCAAACCAAGCACGTCCCAAGATAAGATTAGTGGTTACGTCAAAGCGGTTAGAGTTGGCCAGTTTAATCCCTATACCACTCGTATTGTAGTGGAATTGGGGCAACAATACTCTATGCGTCCTTGGGAAGTTAAAGTGCGAAGTTTAGCGAACAACCGTTGGTATGTGCAGTTATCGGACTTTCAACCCCACTCTGTCTATTCTTTACCCGCAGAAGAAGAACCCGTTGCTATTATCGTCCCCTTACCCAAACCTGGTAGTCCTGTGTATCGAGGAGGAGGTCGTTATACCGTGGTGATCGATCCGGGCCACGGAGGGCGAGATCCTGGGGCGATCGGGTTGAGAGGATTACAGGAAAAACGGGTGGTTTTAGATATTTCTGCTGAAGTTGCCAGAATTTTAAAACAACGGGGTTTTAACGTGGTTATGACCCGTTCAAGGGACTCGTTTGTATCCTTGAGGGGACGAGTTCAACGGGCTGAAAATAGTAACGCCAATGTGTTTGTTAGCATCCATGCTAATGCGGTGGGGGGAAATAAATCTCAGGTAAATGGTATGGAAACTTTTTATTTTTCGTCTGGTTATCGTCTTGCTTTGTCTATTCATCGTAATATTGTGCGAGGGGTGAGTATATCTAGGAATCGTGGCGTGAAAAAAGCAAGGTTTTATGTGTTAAGAAAAACCTCCATGCCGGCGGCCTTGGTAGAAGTCGGATTTGTGACCGGAAGCGTAGATAATCGTAATTTAAGTAGTGCCAGTTATCGTAAAAAAATGGCGGAGGCGATCGCTAATGGGATTACGGAATATTTAAGATAGACTTTAACTCAAATCTTGTACCTTGTTTAAAATTAGCTAGATCACGGGGTGATCGGGTGTAGGGGGTGGGGAAAAAGTAGAAGATAACCCGATCATTTTCCAGCAACTCGCATCCTACCTTCGGGTAAGTGATGTTCTTTAAAGAATAAACTCTAAACCCTACACCCTACACCCCACACCCCACACCCTGTCTTCACTTTAACCTCTTTGTCACCCCATCAGATCCTGAACTCATGGACTAGCAAGCATCAGGAAAATTGACTATTCCCATTCAATGGTTCCTGGGGGTTTAGAGGTGATATCATAGACTACACGGTTAACCCCTTTGACCTCGTTGACGATGCGGTTAGACATTATTTCTAACAGGTCATAAGGGACTTTTGCCCAGTCTGCGGTCATGCCATCTTCACTGGTGATTAAACGTAAGACAATGGGATGGGCATAAGTACGTTGATCTCCCATAACACCAACGCTACGAATGGGTAGAAGAACGGCAAACGCTTGCCAAAAATCATGATACATTCCTTGTTTACTAATTTCATCCCGTACGACAAAATCAGCGTCTCGTAAGATGTTAAGGCGTTCAGAAGTCACTTCTCCAATGATGCGAATAGCTAACCCTGGACCGGGAAAAGGATGACGACGTACAATTTCTTCTGGTAAACCAATCGATCGCCCAACTTTACGAACTTCGTCTTTAAATAGCTTCCGTAGGGGTTCGACTAACTTGAAGCGGAGATCTTTGGGAAGTCCTCCTACATTGTGGTGACTTTTAATTTTAACAGCAACCCGTTCCCCTGTTTTGGGATCTACATTGGTATCAGCAGACTCGATCACATCGGGATAGAGGGTTCCTTGGGCTAAATAATCAAACGGGCCAAGACGTTTGGACTCTTCTTCAAAGACTTTAATAAATTCATGACCGATAAGACGACGTTTTTTTTCTGGATCGGTCACACCTTCGAGTTGTTTTAAAAAGCGATCGCGGGCATTAACGTACTCTACAGCAATATGAAACTGTTGATCAAAGATTTCCACAAGGCGTTCTGGTTCCCCTTTCCGCATAAACCCCTGATCGATAAACATACAGGTTAACTTATCCCCAATGGCTTGATGTAACAAGAAGGCCAAGGTTGAGGAGTCTACCCCACCGGATAGGGCAAGTAAGACCCGTTTCTCTCCGACTTTAGCCCGAATCTCGCGGATGGTTTCGTCTACAAAGGCTTCTGTTGTCCAGGTGGGTTCACATTCACAGATATGATAAACAAAGTTACGAATCAGAGCAATCCCATAGACCGAGTGAACCACTTCAGGATGAAATTGTACCCCAAAGAGTTTCTCCTGGTGATTAGCAATGGCAGCACATAAAGTATTTTCTGTATGGGCTAAAATGGAGAAGCCTTCTGGGAGACGAGTACAAGAGTCTCCATGACTCATCCACATGGTTGAACCATCTTCCACATTAGTCAATAAGTCTGTGGGATCATCGATACGAAGGGACGCTTTTCCATATTCTCCCCTGGTGGCTTTTTCTACTTGTCCCCCCAGTTGTTTAACCATTAACTGCATTCCGTAGCAAACCCCTAAGACGGGAATACCTAGTTGCCAAATATCGGGATCGCATTGAGGGGCATGAGCATCGTAAACTGAGTTAGGACCCCCTGATAAGATGATTCCTTTGGGGTTAAGTTGACGTAATTTTTGGGCTGTTGTGCGATAGGAGAGAACTTCAGAGTAGACTTGGGTTTCTCGAATGCGACGGGCAATTAATTCTGAATATTGAGAACCAAAATCAAGGATAACAATCATTTGGCGATTGAGACTTTTATCAAGGCTGTTGTTGGGTGAAGTCTCTGGTTGGTTAGCAAGGGAAGGGGTTTGAGTAGTCACGTTTTGAGGATAGAAAAAGTAGAAATAATGTAGAGATAATTGTTTAATAAATTATCATTAAATAGTTTTGTTAGTATAGCATTATTCTTTAGATCATCTTAACTTCTATGCTCACCATTGCTCCTATTTTACTCCGCACAATTTAAGCTTAATAATGGGTTAATTTGAGTTTAGCATCAATTTTTGCAGAAAACCCCACCATTTAATTCAATGATGAGGTTTTCTAAGTTAACTAGACTATAAGTTAATTAATCTAAGTTAAGTTGATTACCACGTTTGTATTGTAAATAGGCAGCAACGAATAAACCAGCTAAAGTAATGGGAATAAGACCTAAAACAATACCTAAGAGTAAAGGTTCAATCATGGGGTTTCTCCTCAATGAGACAAATTATGATTATCCTATGGTACTGGAGAAGGTTGTCTTAATTCTAGAGGCACAGAAAAATTCAGTCGATCAGTTAAACCGAAGGAGAAAGGGATGATAAAAACTCTTGTTTGCGAAGCTTGTGCCTCGGTCACTTGAGAATAGTATAGATTAATTTGTCAACTATTTTTTGCAAAAGTTAATATTATAAGGTAAATTGCCCCTGAATTGTTACATCAGTTAACGAGACTAGCATTTTAACCCCAAAAGATTGCAAAATGTAAAGAGAAGGCCAAAACAATCGTCCCTTAAATCACCGTGACTGAACAGTTAATCCAACCCAAGGATGCTATCCAAAGACTAATCCTAATTTGTTTAGCCTTAATATTTCTGGCTATCATCATGATAGTCGGTTGGTATCTCCATAAAATCTCTGATCCCTATATGAACGAAGTGTTATCTCGTCAGGGGGATGTGAGTCGGGGACAAGCGATCTTTGAAATTAATTGTTCTGGTTGTCATGGGATGGAAGCAGATGGGATTGTCGGTCCGAGTTTACATCATGTTCAGAAGCATAAATCGAAAATTAGTCTTATTCAACAAGTGACCAGTGGAAAAACCCCACCTATGCCCAAATTCCAGCCCAATCCCCAAGAAATGGCTGATTTATTAAGTTATTTAGAACAGTTATAAATCAGAAGGGATCTAACGATCCATCCTTAAAAAATACTTCATTTACCCATGTTTCTCAAAGAAAACTGATAATTTAGTCATCAGAAGCATTCCGTCACACGGCTTACATTATGCTATCTTCCTCTGACAATGGCCTTCACAACAATGTCCCTATTCCTTCTCCGAGTCATCCTAGACAGTATCGGGCGATCGGTTTAATTGAGGGTCAATATCAGCGTTCTCAAGACCATCAAACGCGAGGAATCCTCATTACAAAAGAAGGCAGCATTATTGATACTGTTGTCCTGGGTAAAGTGTTAAGTCTCTTTAAAAAACATATTGATTTAGATAAACCCCATTTGTGGGTGGTTTACCCCCGAACCCGACTAGCTAACGATCAACTGCAATTACAAATTGCTGGAGTGTGGGAACCAGAAACCTTACATCCAGACCAACCCCATTCAGCCTTATCTGATGACAATTTATGCTCTGGAGTTCCCCTTGAGAGTGGAGACTTTTCCATTCGTGGACAAGTGGTCTATGCGTCCCATCCCAAAAAAATTGTTATTGTTAAAATTCGTCAGTCTCCTAAACATCCCTCAGAAAAACCCAGCTTTTTTAAATTAAAATTGCAAGGAACCCTTCCTGACAAAGCAGTCGGTTGTTTTTGGGAGTTACAAGTACAACTGTCTAATAATCGACTTATGATTAAAACAGGGACAAACTTAGGGCAGATGCAGAAAAAGCAAGGAAAATTCCCTAAAAAACGCAGTTCATCTCAATTTCGTCCTCAAAAACGAACATCAAACAGCGATCGCCCTGTTCCTTCTCCTCGTCGTTTTCCCTTACCTAAACCCATTAAACCTAAACAGTTTTAGGGTGAGAGGGTGATGGGGTGTGGGGTGTGGGGTGTAGGGTGTAGGGTGAGGGGGTGATGGGGTGAAGATATATCAATCATTTCTCCGTTGTCCCCCAGTCCCCCAGTCTCCCAGTCTCCCAGTCTCCCAGTCCCTAAAGTCTCCCCCTGCTTTATATAATTTTTCTATGACAACCTCTTGCCTAACGTTACTGAGACAAATTCAAGTATTAGATCCTGTAGCCAATACAAGTCTTATTAGTGATGTATTGTTAGGTTCAGGTATGATTCAAGCCATAGACTCCCAGCTTGAGGATATTCCTCCAGATACTAACATTATTGAAGGAAAAGGGTTAATTCTTGCCCCAGGATTAATGGATTTGTATAGTTATAGTGGGGAACCGGGCTATGAAGATAGAGAAACCCTCTCTAGTTTAGCTGCTTCGGCTGTGGCTGGGGGATTTACTCGCATCGCTATTCTTCCCCAAACCCAACCCCCCATCGACAATTTAGCCACTCTCACCCATTTAAAACAACAAACCCAGGGCATTTTATCGGTAAAATTTGATTTTTGGGCAACCTTCACCCATCAAGCAAAAGGACAACAGATTAGCGAATTAGGAGAATTAGCAAAAAGTGGGGTGATCGGCTTTACAGACAACCAAGGAATTGAAAATCTAGGATTACTCAGACGAGTCTTAGAATACCTTAAACCCCTCAAAAAGCCGTTAGCTATAGTGGCTGAATTTCCGGCACTTAAAGGGAATGGAGTAATGCGAGAAGGGTATTTTTCTACTGATTATGGACTTGCTGGTAATCCCGCTATGACAGAGGCCGCAGCAGTAGCAACCCTTTTAGAAATGGTAGCAGTGATACAAACCCCTGTACATTTAATGCGAGTCTCCACCCGTCGCGCTGTGGAATTAATTGCCTGGGGAAAAGCAAGGGGTATTCCTATCACTGCAAGTACCACCTGGATGCACCTCTTACTTGATAGTGGGAATATTGCCAGTTATGATCCTAATTTACGTCTCGATCCTCCATTGGGCAACCCAGAGGATCGCATCGCTTTAATCGAAGGAATTTCTCAAGGCATTATTGATGCGATCGCGGTGGATCATCGGGGTTATACCTATGAGGAAAAAACAGTGCCTTTTGCTGAGTCTCCCCCAGGGGCGATCGGTTTACAATTGGTTTTACCTTTATTGTGGCAAACATTGGTGGAAACGAAAACATGGTCAGCTTTACAATTATGGAAAGCTTTAAGTAGTAATCCGAGAAAATGTTTAGGGGAAATTGTGAACCCGATTAAAGCCGGCCATGCTTTAGAGTTGATCATTTTTGATCCTAAAGAAACTTGGACAATTACCCCATCGACGCTCAAATCTTTAAATCAGAATACTCCCTGGCTAGATCAAACAATTCAAGGAAAAGTTATAACTGAATCAATGATCAATTCGTAAACATTATATTATTTAGAACAGTTAAAAAATCGTCACAAACCTCAGACTAAATTTTTGATAAAGTGTAAAACTAGAATAAGAAATTAAAAAAGCCATCAGCACTCAGCGTTCAGCAGTCAGCTTTTAAAGATAGGGGATTTAAACCTAGGCTTTTAGGCATCTAATTATATGCACAAATTTTTAGGCTGATAGCTGATAGCTGATAGCTTGTTAACTAAAAAATCATGAAAAATACTTACGGCTATTATTGGTACTTTAGCTTTAGTGCAGGGTTCGGCTTTTTAATTTTAGTGGCTTTCTTTTTATTACAATGGTTACATATTCCTGCTGGTAACTTTATCGATTGGGTCATTGGTGTCGCTAGTTTTTGGTGGTTATTAGCTATTGTAACTGTCCCTTGGAATGTTTATTTTGATGCCAAAGAAGTTGCTTCAGAAGTAGAGATTTCTCAAAATAAAGGAATTACTGTTGATAGCAAACAATTAAATTATGTTAAAACTGTCAGTCGAGGTGCGTTATTAGTAGCGATCGCTCTTCATTTATTGTCAGCTTTAGGACTTTATACGGTGGCTGCTTGGGGAATTAGTTCTGTAGGATATGTGAGTTCTTTTGCTACTTTATTGTTAACAGCTTTACGACCCGCTATTAGAGGCTATCAATATTTAGCTTATCGTTTATCGACTATTCGACAACAGATTAAATATCCCCGTGAAGATATTTTAGAACTAAGAAATCGATTCAATCAACTTGAAAAAAAAGTGACATTACTCAATGATAAATTAAATACCAGCAATCCTAATTCTTGGATTAATAAACAACAAAAAAATTGGGAAGTAACAGGACAAGAAGTCATAAAAATTGCAGTTCAATTAGATAAATTGGAAGCTAAAAATAGCTTAGAACACGAAGAAATTACTAGAGAAGCAAGAAAAGCCATTTCCCAATTAACTGAAGATAGCAACTTTTTGCATCAAGTTAGAGAAATTATTCGTTTTGTGAAAACAGCGTAATCAAATTAAAAATTGAGAAGGAGGAAGCAGTTGATCGGGGTTAATTTGTGGTATAACTTCCTAAACTTGGGATCACAATGATGCCAAAATTAGCTAAACTCTAAGAATAAGATAGCAGTCCTTCTCAATTCTATTGACGCTTATGACACAAACCAAGCCAATAAAACGAAGAAGACGTGGGGTAATTCTAACGAATAAAGGGTTAGAGAAACTTCAAAATGCTAAATTTGAAGCTGAATACGCAGAAAACCACGGAAATCGCTATACATTAGAAGCATTAAGCGAAAAAACAGGGTTAGCAATGGATACCCTCATGAAAGTTTTTGCTTGTGAGTCACGAGTCGATAAACAAACGCTCAAATATTGTTTTAAAGCGTTTGAGTTAAGGTTATGTGATGAGGACTTTTTTTATCCTCAGATCTCTTCTGAGGAAGAGAGTTCACCTGCTTTATTCTGTGAACCAGAATTACCTGAAGGTCAAGTTCCCCTTAATTCTCCATTTTATATTGAGCGATCGCCCATCGAATCAAACTGCTATAAGGCTATTTTACAACCAGGAGCTTTAATTCGACTCAAAGCATCAAGACGTATGGGAAAAAGTTCTTTACTTGCTAGAATTATTAATCATGCAAATAATCATAATTGTGCTGCGGTTTCTTTGAGTTTTCATTTAGCAGAGATAGGGTTACTTCAAGACTTAGATAAATTTTTACAATGGTTCTGCGCCAATATTAGCTTCAATTTAAACATTCCCCATAAAGTAACTGATTCTTGGGACGATTTGTTTGGTAGTAAAATTAGTTGCAAAATTTACTTTGAAGAACATATTTTATCTACTTTAAAAACCCCCTTAGTCTTAGGATTGGATGATGTAGATCGACTGTTTCAATATCCTAACTTAGCGGATGATTTTTTTGGTTTATTAAGGACTTGGCATGAAGAGGGAAAGAATAAGGAAATTTGGAAAAAATTACGTTTAATTGTGGTTCATTCGGCGGCAGTTTATATACCTCTCAATCTTAATCAATCCCCTTTTAATGTGGGTATTCCCATCGAGTTACCGATGTTTACCCCTAAAGAAGTTCAAGATTTAGGAAAAACCTATCAGCTAAATTTGTCATTAGAAAAAGGAGAAAAATTGAGAGATTTAGTGGGAGGCAACCCCTATTTAATTAGGTTGGCATTATATCATATTTGTCGTAAAACCATTACCTTAGACGAACTTTTGATCAGTAATCCTAATGTTTCTTCTAACATTTATCGTGACCATCTTCAACGACAACTATGGAGTTTACAACAACAAAATCCTGGCTTATTAAAAGCTTTAGAAAAAGTTGTATTTGCCACTGAACCGATTAAGCTAGACCCGATAGAATCGATTAAATTGCAAAGCTTAGGATTAGTGAAGTTTCAGGGTCTGGCAGTTGTCATTAGTTGTCGTTTATATCAGCAATATTTTCAACAACATTTTCAGGGAGTTGTGAATAATGTCCCACCCATTATCTAATAGGCAAGAGACAGATAGACTAAAACCACTCTATATCAAGGTTCCACAGACAATACAAAATGCCAGGAGGCGGACTTGAACCGCCGACACGAGGATTTTCAGTCCTCTGCTCTACCAACTGAGCTATCCCGGCTAAAGCACTCACTTATTCAGTGCTTAACAAGCATAGCAAATATTGGTTAGCAATGCAATAGATCTGGTAAAAAATTTTTACTTAGGTTAGAAGCTCAAAACACATCAGCATAAATGCTAAAATGTGATCCATAGCTAGGGGTGTCTGTGGAATCGGGCTGAGAAAGACCCTTAGAACCTGAGACTGGGTAATACCAGCGTAGGGAAGCTGTTTATAGAGGAATCAAAGTATGAGAACACAATGGGTTGCCAAGCGACGGGGACAGAGTAATGTCTCTCAGATGTATTACGCGCGTCAAGGTGTAATGACTGAAGAAATGGACTACGTTGCTAAACGAGAAAATTTGCCCCCTGAATTGATCCGTGAAGAAGTGGCACGGGGAAGGATGATTATCCCTGCAAACATTAACCATACTAACTTAGAACCGATGTGCATTGGTATCGCCTCTAAGTGTAAGGTTAACGCTAATATTGGTGCTTCCCCTAATTCATCCGATCTAGAAGAAGAGGTAGCTAAACTCAATCTAGCGGTTAAATACGGTGCAGATACGGTGATGGACTTATCCACTGGTGGAGGAGACTTAGACACCATTCGCACCGCTATTATTAAAGCGTCTTCTGTTCCTATTGGTACGGTTCCCATTTACCAAGCTTTAGAAAGTGTTCACGGTAACATTGAAAACCTTACCCCTGATGATTTTCTGCACATCATCGAAAAACACGCCCAGCAAGGGGTGGACTACATGACTATCCATGCAGGTATTCTCATTGAACACCTGCCTTTAGTGAGAAGTCGTTTAACTGGTATTGTTTCCCGTGGGGGTGGTATTATTGCCCGTTGGATGTTGCACCATCATAAGCAAAACCCACTTTATAGCCATTTCGACGAAATTATCGAAATCTTCAAAAAATATGATGTTTCCTTTAGCTTAGGAGACTCTTTACGGCCAGGATGTACCCACGATGCGTCTGATGAGGCACAGTTAGCAGAGTTGAAAACCCTTGGGCAACTGACTCGTCGCGCTTGGGAACATGACGTACAGGTAATGGTGGAAGGACCCGGTCATGTACCGATGGATCAAATTGAGTTTAACGTGAAAAAGCAGATGGAAGAGTGTTCGGAAGCACCTTTCTATGTGTTAGGTCCTCTGGTAACAGACATTGCTCCGGGTTATGACCATATTACCTCAGCGATCGGTGCAGCTATGGCGGGTTGGTATGGAACAGCCATGTTATGTTATGTGACCCCGAAAGAACATTTAGGGTTGCCCGATGCAGAAGATGTGAGAAATGGCTTGATTGCTTATAAAATAGCAGCACACGCAGCCGATATTGCTCGTCATCGTCCAGGGGCCAGAGACAGAGACGATGAACTGTCCAAAGCACGCTATAATTTCGATTGGAACCGTCAGTTTGAGCTATCGTTAGATCCAGATCGGGCTAAAGAATATCACGATGAAACGTTACCGGCAGATATCTACAAAACGGCTGAATTCTGTTCCATGTGTGGTCCGAAGTTCTGTCCAATGCAAACGAAAGTAGATGCAGATGCTTTGACGGAATTAGAGAAATTTTTGGCTCAAAAAGATAGAGAAAAAGTTACTCAATAATGGAACAAATTGCTGGCAACCCCATAGCAAGTAGTATATTGTAGTTTTAAAGTGGGTTAAACGGTTACAATTTAGGTTCGTACAAAGATCTAATGGTTAGTCGTAACCCACTTTTTTACGCAATTTTGAATGAGTAGAGTATCCCAAAATCTTTCCTATTGCTGAAGATGAGAAATTTAATTGTTGCTACCAGTAATCCTGGCAAACTACAGGAAATGCAAGAATACTTAATCGGATTAAACTGGACATTAAAACTCAAACCCCCTGAAATTGAAATTGAGGAAACCGGTCAAACGTTTTTAGAAAATGCCATTTTAAAAGCGTCTCAAGTGGCCAAAGCGTTAGAAGAATGGGCGATCGCCGATGATTCTGGGTTAGCGGTTGAAGCTCTTAATGGCGCGCCTGGACTGTATTCTGCTCGATATGGCAACAGCGATCGAGCTAGAATTGAGAGAGTATTAAAGGAATTAGGGGATAATCAAAACAGACAAGCCAAGTTTATTTGTGCCATTGCTGTTGCTCGTCCTGATGGTTCAATTGCTCTAGAAACAGAAGGCATTTGTCAAGGAGAAATCCTCAAAACCCCTCAAGGAAAGCAAGGATTTGGCTATGATCCTATTTTTTATGTTCCTTCCCATCAGCAAACCTTTGCTCAGATGACACCGGAACTGAAACGAGATGTATCCCATCGCGGTCAAGCGTTTGCAACACTTTTGCCGAAATTAAAGAAATTATCTCCTTGACGGGAGACTTAGGACACCCCAAGTCCCCATAACCTTTAAATGGCTTCGAGATCACTTTCTCCAGTACGAATGCGGATAATTTGCTCAACCGGAGAAACAAAAATCTTGCCATCTCCAATTTCTCCTGTGCGTGCGGCCGCTGTCAGCTTTTCAATAACCATGTCCACCTGACGATCTTCAACAACAATTTCGACCTTCAGTTTTTGCAGAAATTCCACAGTATATTCTGAACCACGATAACGTTCAGTTTGTCCTTTTTGTCTTCCAAACCCCCGAACTTCAGAAACTGTCATACCAACAATTCCCGCATTGACTAAAGCGATCTTCACTTCGTCTAATTTAAAGGGTCGGATAATCGCTTCTACCTTTTTCAAAGTGGGTGACTCCTCGTAATTTAGGTTTATTCGTGTCTACTATAGATAGAAGTTACCGCTGACTCTAGAATAAACCCTAAGATTTTTAAGCATTCAAGGATTCCAAATAGCAGCAGAAAGATGAATCTTGATCCCCTCAAAATTCAAACTTGTTTACAACATTCATCCTATCCCCTGTCTGTTTTTGAGACAGTTACCTCTACTAACCAAGTGGTCTGGGACTTATTAGCAGAAGGGAATCCTTTCCCTAGAATCGCGATCGCTGCTCAACAAACCGCAGGACGGGGACAATGGGGAAGAACTTGGGTTTCTTCGGTAGGAGGACTTTATCTATCCATTGGTTTAACCCTCAATCTTCCCGCTGAAAATGCTCCTCATTTAACCTTATTTACTGCTTGGGGTATTGCCCAACGGTTACGACGTTATGGACTTCCTGTTACCTTAAAGTGGCCGAATGATTTACTCTTAGAGGGACGAAAATTGGGAGGAATTAAAAGTGAAACTCGTATTCAACAGGGGATGATTACCCACAGTGTCATTGGTGTGGGGATTAATTGGGCTAATGCAGTTCCCGACCCAGGTATTACTATTCAATCTTACCCTAACCCTCATAATATTGACAGTTTAGAAACCTTAGCTGCTATTACCATTGATGGAGTATTGGAGGGTTATGAAGCGTATCAGAGGGATGGAATTGATGCTTTGGTGAGAAATTATGTAGAAATCTTGGATAGTGTCGGGGGTACGGTTATGATTGAAGGGGTAACAGGAACGATCATCGGTGTTACCACTCAAGGAGAGTTAAAGGTTACTTTACAGTCTTCAGGGTCTAAAACGACTTTGAAACTACCACCAGGAACCCTATCCCTTGGTTATGGACAAGGGGAGTACATACCCTAACTAGAGAAAACTAAGAAGAGGAAGACGTAAGATTATGCAAGCAATTTATATTCCGCACTTACTAAATGCTCCCAATAGAACCCAAACCCTTCTTTTTGATGATTTTATCCCTGAACTTGAAACGTTAACCCCTTTCAGGGGGAAAATGATGATTCGTCATGGGGGGACTTTTTTAGAGGTGGGTGTGACAGGGGAAACCATTATTACCTTAACCTGCGATCGCTGTTTACAACAGTATAATCGTCGTCTGAGTCTAGAGACTTCGGAAATTATTTGGTTAGATAAAGATGTAGATGTACAGCAAAATTATCCCCAAGAAAGGGAAGTTGCTTGGGAAGATTTATCAGAAACTTTATCCCCAGAGGGACATTTTGACCCCCAAAGTTGGCTTTATGAACAATTGTCTTTAGCTATTCCTTTAAGACAGTTATGTGGCAAAGACTGTCAACCTCCAACTACGAAAACCGATGATAGTCATACCATTCTTGATGGTCGTTGGGCTGGTTTAGAAGCGTTAAAACGACAATTATCACCATAAATATTGAAAATTATTTTGAGTTATAGGATTACAAAGAAAGATTATGACATTATTGTAAGGTGGGCAATGCCCACCCTACATGGTTTCGTCATTTTATTAGTGTCCTAATGAAAATGCCTAATGCTATAAATTAGTGGGAAATTATAAGTAACCAGTAAACTTAACTCAAATTAAAATTAACATTTATTAATTGTTGTAAAAATTTGTTTCCTTCTGTTTCTATATTTTCGTCTAAAGAAAAGTTGATAGTACGAATATAAATATTATTTACTTTATCATCGATTGAGTTATTTGGACTGGGTGTAATAAGAATAGCATAATTACAATTTTGTTCAAAGGTATAGGTAATAATTTGATAAATATCATTCTGTGTTATTGTTGTTTTATATTTTGTATCCAGTACATATAAATTGTCCTGCGTGTTTTTATTGTAAATAATTAGATCAATTTTGAAACTAAAATTATCATATTCCACACGATATTGTGTTTTAATTCCTAAGTGTTGAGGAAGATGTTTTTGTAACCATGCTGCGACAAATTTTTCGTACAGTTGATTCATGTTGACTAAAAAAGGTAAGCTATTATAATTTCCTTTTTCATGACTGGGTGTTGTATTTTCTAAAAAGAAGCGACACAGGGAATGTAAACAGTAATAATCTTCATTAAGACGGTTATATTTTCGGTTAATACAATCATTGGCTGTAAAAGGTGATAGGGTTATATAATCTTGTAATGCGTGATAAACTTTTCTAATTAAACTTCGAGTATTTTCCTGACACATTTCTTGACAACTTATAATATATATTGTCCACAGTAAAATCTGATTATCTTCTATGTCTTGAGTAAAGCTATCATAATGACAAGTTATTTTAGGTTTCCAGGGATGTTTGATCATGGTTTTGATATCTATTTTCCCCTTGACATAACTTAAGTTTTGTGACTGTTTGGTATAAGTTGAATATAGTCCTTTTTGGATACGGTTTAAGATACGATGAGCAAAAATAGTTGCTAAACGGTTATAAAAGTCCGGTAAGCTTTCACAAGTCATTAAACCATCTAAAAATTGAAAACTTTTTAGGTTATAAGCATACTCTAACATTCTGAAAATATTAGTAATAGGAACTTTCGGTTTAATATGAAAATTCCAATCATTACTAATAGGGATACAACCTAACCACCCTTGTGAAATAATTTCCCATTGATCCCCTTTTTTCGTATATTTTAGATTTATTTTGAATTTATTTTTATAGTTATCTTTTAATTGATCAATAATATTTTGTGGAATGCGATCGCGGGGAATATTACAGGGTTTGTATTCAGTAAGAGTTGTTGTATTCATGGATGATATAGAAACATGAATTTAATATTATTGAGTCTGATCCGTATCTTGTCCGTATCCTGTAATATGACGTAAAATAACATCTAAACTTGCTTTAATTTGGTTTTGTCCATGTTCAATTTTATCTAATCTTTTCTCAAGGGAATCTATATCTTGACTTAAACGATCAAACCCTTCTGAAATTCTACCATCGGGTTCAACATCTAATTCAATGGTTTTAATTCTTGTTTCTAAATAGTCAAAGCGATGTTCGACATTGCGACGAAACTCAATCATATTATTAGAAAGTGCCATAATTAATTCTTCGATACGACTAAATCTTTCTTCTGACATAGTTAGATTTTTTCCTATTTGGTAAAGTTAGTCACGTAGCTATAATCTATGTTATCATAAGTATTAAAAAATTAAGCGATGCTGAAGCCAACCTCTGCACAAGTAAACTCAGTTAATTTACGAGTTTCGGTATCATGAAATCCTAAAACTATTTATATTATATATTTTTCCAACGAAATTTATCAATTTTGTCAGTTTCGTTAAAAAAGTATTCTTCTAAATAGGGTTCTATTTCCATAGTCCAAATGTCTTCGAGATCCTCTTGTAATTTTTTAGTAAGGAAGAAGGAAACACCAATTTCATAATGAGGATCGTTAATAGTTTTATTGAGTTCAATTAAAATGTTTATTAATGATTCAATATCATAGTTTGGGTTATGTTTTTGCTGGTATTTTCTGAGGATATCATAGTTAGGTTTGATCGGAATAAATGCAAAGCGACGACGTAACGCATGATCTACTAAAGCAATTGAGCGATCGGCAGTATTCATCGTTCCAATTATATAAACATTTTCGGGTATTTTAAAAGTTTGATCGCTTCCTGCAAGTTGTATTTCTTCTTCTCTATATTCCAGTAAATACATCAATTCTCCGAATACTTGAGAGAGGTTAGTGCGGTTAATTTCATCAATGATTAAAATACAGATATCCTCACAGTTTTCTGCTTTTTTACAGAAGTTTAAAAACCGTCCAGGTATCATAGAATATTCTAAGTTTCCATCGGGTGAAGTTTGGGGACGAATACCTTGTATAAAGTCTTCATAACTATAACTGGGATGAAATTGTATGAGTTCACAAAATCCATCTCCACTACTGGTTAAATGTTTAGCAATATGTTTCGCTAAGTAGGTTTTTCCTGTTCCTGATGAACCTTGAAAGATAATATGCTTTTTACGTTCTAGGGTGTTGATATATTGGTTTAATTGAGTTTCTTCTAGGTTAGTATCTTCAATAAGTTCCATAAGTGTGTAATGTCTTTTTTGTTTGTTTTCAAATATCAATGCAGTATTTTCAATTTTTTTTATTTTATATAACCAATCACAAAAGTAGTAAAAAATTTCACTATCAGATAAAAATGGAATACTAGATAAATTTTTGTAAGATGTAAGCATTGTAGTTATTTTTTGACTTAAAGAATTAATCACGGAATAATTACTAATAGATAAATTATAAGAACTTTCTGATAAATAATTAATTAATTTTAAAGAATTTGGAAGAATAATAAAAAAGTTTTTTCTATTTAAAGCATTTAAAATACGACTAATTAAGAAGAGAGAAATATCTTTAAATAAGTCATATTGTAAATAATGATTACAAATACTCTGTAAATGCTCAGGGGATATTAACAAATCACGAATAAAATTATATACGTTATCAGCCAATGTATTCCATTGTTCTTTGTCATCACTAAACGTTTGATTCATATTATACATTTCACATAATTTTTTCCAAGTTTCACTATCTCCTAAATAAAGTAAATCTTTTAAGACTATATCAGTAAAATCTTTTTGTTCGATTAATTCTAATTTTGATTCAATATTTTTAAAACTATCATATATTGTTTTACGATTATTATCATAAATATTCTGAGTTTCTAGGAATTCAGGAGTATAAAAATACGAATCAATAAACTCCTCAAATAGAATTCTAATCATAGGTTCTTTTTCTTCTTTCATCGTATTTATGACGTATTATTTGATTAAAATTTTTTCTTTAACTATTGATTCTAAGATTTCAACTTCTTTGGGTTTTAAATATCTATAACTTTGAGGAGGAGTAAAATTTTTTATTTTCTGTTTAACTTTAATAAGTTCAGCACTACTATCAAATTTATGTACTTTTTTGATAAAAATAGCTACTCCTATAGATGCAGTTTTATAATAATTGTTAAAGTCTTTTTGTTTGATTTGAGCTTTGTTTTTAATCATCTCCCAAAAATCTTTTTTATCTTTAGGAAGATTCTCAAATATTTCAATACTTTCTACCTCAAAAAAACCAGCTATTACTTGTTGAGGTGAAGACACATAAACTAAAACTATGTCTCCAGTTTTTAAGCGAGTTCTTGTTTTTCGTAATTCAACTGTTTTTTCACCATCCAGAATTTTCTGTGCGTATTCTGGCTTAATAGAAATAAGAAGGAAATTTTTATACATAGTGTTTTAATTATTTACCTTTCATTCCCTGCTTATAAATTATAGCAAACTTTTCATTGTTAATATATGTAGAAGATGTGAAAGTTGTTTTATTTTCAAGAATTTCTTGAACATCTTTTAAACTAACTGGATGTTTAAATGATTCAGTATCACTAAACTTAATTGCCATAATTTCTTTATATTCATCATTATTAGCAACTTGAATAAGATTAGACAATTCATAAATCCCTAGATGACGATATTTTCGATATAGTTCTTTTGGAGTATCAATAATAACTTCATCTAGTCTGGAACAAGCTCTAATACAACCAATATTATAAAAACCCCTATCTTTTTTATCGCTACTACTACTGACATACCATAAGATTCGACCACTTATACCTGGATGTAATGTTTTGGGAGATCTTTTAGATTTATAATACACTGCCTCTCGATTAAGACCCAGTTCTATTTTACTAAAACCCCATAAAGTTTGCTCTGCTAATTCCTTATCAAACAAATTAGCAGCCCATATAGGTTGAATTGGTATAATAAAATTATAGATATCATGATCAATAATTTTTAGAGGAAATAAGTAACGCTCAATCTGCAAAATAGCTTCTCGACTTAAGTTATTTTGTTTAAGAGTTTTGGATAGATTTAAAAAAAAAGAAGGTGAATTTAGTAAACTGTTTTCTAGTGTAGTTAATTGATTGGCAATATTTTTCTTTGTATCAATTAAAGAAAAATTTAATTTTAATAATTCATTTTCTGTTTCTATAAAATGGTATTCTTGAATGATATTAATGATTTTATCTTGAAGGTATTTATCTGTTATTTTTGTTAGTTGTCGTCCTTCTTGTGCTGATAAAGAAATACTTGTAAATAACAAATATCTTACTACTGTTTCAGCAAGATAGTGTTTACTTATTCTCATCAAAGGAATTTCTAACTGATCTCTTTTACTTCTATTATAGACAATAATAGCTACTGACTCATTATCTTCATCTTTAATTATTAAGCACTCATGAGTATCTTTCTTAAAAAGAAAATTTCTAAGATTTTCTAAAAAATATTGTTGCTCTTCTTCTGAGCAATTATTAACTAAATCATGTTTCAGTTTGTTTACTTCTTCTAGCTTGATAGGGAGTTGTTTTAATGAGTGAATTCCTGCAAAGAGTCTGGACTGATAATTTTTTTGTTGTTCGATATCATCAAAACGTTTTATAAAGTCATTAGGACTTATTATAATGACTTTAAATTCTTCATAGAATTGGTCAGATAATTTTAGAATATCTACATTTTTAGTCAAAATTGTATTTATTCCTGAAGCAAGAGACTGTGCAATATGACGAATATAAGATTGATCTATTGGTAAGTCATTTAGCTTAATGAATGATTCTATTGATTTTAAGAATTTTTGATATTGCTTATCTGTATAGTTGATACGACTTAATCCTAAGAAAACATCTCTAATATCTTTTCTTTTTTGATAATCATTTATTTTATTGATTTTATTTAAAATTTCATGGGTAACCCACATTTCTATATTAGGCTCAATCCAATCAGCTAATAAAGCTTTAGAATCTTTACCTTTTTCTTCTTGAGGTTTAGATGAATGATTATGTAAATAAATTTCTTGAAATATAGAGTAATCAATAATAATAGATAACTTTGATTCAGATTTTTGATCATTTATCAATGACAATAAATTAGGATGACCATAATCTAACCACCAATATGTAAGCAGTTTTCCTTTTGTTTTTGCTTTTTTATCATAGACAGCATAAAAACCTAATTTACTCCACATATTATCGATACCATAATCACGACGACATCGCAATTCAATCCCTCTATATTGAGATGTGACACTTTTTAAATAATCTAAGAGTTGTCTAGCCAGTCCTTGTCCTCTATAATTATCTTTAATACATAGATGTATAACACTAATTCGATTATGACTCTTAACGGTTCTATACATTAGGTAACCCATAAACTCTCCGTGATCAGAAAGAGCAACTAAAATCTGTTTATTTCTTGCTTTTTCTTCAAAAGCACCCTTAGAAAAAAAGCCTAAAGTAGCTTTGTTTGAATCACCAAGTTTATTGACTTCAGGTAAATATGGAGAGGTTTCGTTGATAGGTTCAATTCGTACCATAAGTTAAATATTATTTATACAATGAACAAAAAAACTGAGTTTCCTTTCAACAAAGCAAGACGAGTCACACCCGAAGAAAATCAGAAATTTCGACAAGTTATTTCTGAACATTTTGGGATAAAGTTTAGAGAACGAAAAACAAGAAAACAACATGAAGATGACAAAAAATAAGGAAAACGCTGACCATTAATCATTTATCTTCATCCTCTACAGTTTTTAATAATTCTGATAAAGCTTCAATTGATTTTTTATCAGTTTGAGGCGACCAAACTACTGCTGATGTAGAGGCTAACTGCTGTAATAATTTCTCACTTTCTGTAACACCAATAAACCCCTCTTCTTTTGCTTCTTTAGCTTTCATCGCTAATAATTCATCCTCTAATTCTGATAACCTTTCAAATTCTTCTGTAGAAAGAACAACAGCAACATTACGTCCTTTCTTTGTAATGTGTACGGGTTCCCTTCTAGCTAAATCTAATAATTCACCAAAACGGTTTTTCGCGTCAGATGCTGCTACTTTTTTCATCAATTTTTGGGTTGAGTTACTATTATTAAGTCTAAAATAGCTATTTTAGCCAAAATAGTCAATAGTAGTCCCGTAGGTAATCCAACGTAATAAAAATGCAAAAAATACATATAAAAAATGCAAAAAACGTATTTTATCTAACATTTTGTTACATTAGCTACAAAAATTCTTGGATTGTGGAGCTTAAATAGTTAGCAACTTCACCGAAATGGAGGGTTTTCCCTGTGGTGCCAAGTACCCAACCTAAAAACCAAGAAAAGTTAAACAAATTTGAAAAAATAAAGGCTGAAAAAGATGGACTAGCTATAAAAGACCAATTAGAACACTTTGCTCGCATCGGTTGGGAAGCAATGGACAAAACCGATCTCGAACATCGCCTAAAATGGGTGGGTATTTTTTACCGTCCTGTCACCCCTGGCAAGTTCATGTTACGGATGCGGATGCCAAGCGGTATCTTAACCAGTGAACAAATGCGGGTTCTTGGTCATATTGTACAACGATATGGGGACGATGGAAACGCCGACATCACCACTCGGCAAAACCTGCAATTAAGGGGTATTCGTCTCGAAGATATCCCCGACATCTTTAACCGTCTCAAAGCGGCCAACATGACATCTGTGCAGTCAGGGATGGATAACGTCCGTAATATTACGGGTTCTCCTATGGCCGGTTTAGATGCAAATGAACTCATTGATACCCGTGAGTTGGTCAAAAAAGTACAGGACATGATTACTAACAAGGGTGAAGGTAATTATGACTTTACTAACCTACCCCGTAAATTCAATATTGCCATTGAAGGGGGACGAGATAACTCGGTTCATGCTGAAATTAACGATATTGCGTTCTTCCCTGCCTATAAAGATGGTGAATTGGGGTTCAATGTGGTTGTCGGTGGCTTTTTCTCTGCTAAACGCTGCGAAGCTGCTGTTCCCCTTAACGCTTGGGTTCCTCCTACAGAAGAGACTGTTGTCAGCTTATGTCGTGCTATTTTAACTGTTTTTCGAGATCATGGTTCAAGAGCAAACCGTCAAAAATCCCGTCTGATGTGGTTAATTGACGAATGGGGTTTAGATAGGTTCCGTAAAGAAGTCGAAGCTGAATTGGGCTATAAATTAGCAGAAGAAGCCGAAAAAGACGAAATTGACTGGGAAAAACGGGATCATATTGGTATCTTCCCCCAAAAACAAGCAAGGTTAAACTATGTGGGGATGCAGGTTCCTGTAGGTCGTTTATACGCTGAGGACATGCTAGACTTAGCTAGGGTGGCTGAAGTTTATGGAAATGGCGAAATTCGCCTCACTGTTGAGCAAAATGTCATTATTCCTAACATTCCCCAGGAAAACCTAGAGACATTTTTAGAAGAACCGATTCTAGAGAAGTTCAGTATTAGTCCAAAACCCTTACAACGAGCCTTAGTTTCCTGTACAGGGGCGCAATTTTGTAACTTTGCTCTGGTTGAGACGAAAAATCGGGCTGTTGCTTTGGCTAAGGAACTCGATGAAGCCCTAGAACTTCCCAAAACTGTCCGTATTCATTGGACAGGGTGTCCTAACTCCTGCGGACAACCCCAAGTGGCCGATATTGGCTTAATGGGAACAAAAGTTCGCAAAGACGGCAAAACCGTCGAAGGAGTTGACCTATACATGGGAGGAAAAGTCGGTAAAGATGCTCATTTAGGCACTTGTGTCCAAAAAGGTATTGCTTGTGATGACTTACTTCTTGTTTTGACCGATATCTTAATTAAGAACTTTGGTGCAAAACGAAAACTCCTGTAAAGATGTTTCATGCAACGTCTCTACACCAACTGACTGTTCCTTGTTCTTTATTCCCCCACACTCAACTGTAAATCTTATCTAACAACACTGAGAGGAAAACAATTAAAATGCTTGCAGAAATGTGGTCACTGCGTGGACGATATAAGATCCTCCACATGACTTGGTTTGCTTTCTTTTTAACCTTTGTGGTTTGGTTTAACCTTGCGCCCTTGGCAACCCAGGTAAAAGCTGATTTTGGGCTAGAAGTTGGTCAAATTAGAACATTAGCTATTTGTAACGTTGCTTTAACCGTTCCTGCGCGGATTATCATTGGAATGTTATTGGATCGTTACGGGCCAAGAATTACCTATACATTGCTGTTAATGTATGCAGCCATTCCCTGTTTAATCTTTGCCACCGCCCAAAGCTTCACCCAGTTAGTGGTTGGACGGTTGATGTTAGGGATCGTCGGTGCCGGGTTTGTTATCGGTATTCGCATGGTTGCAGAATGGTTCCCCCCCAAAGAAATAGGGCTGGCTGAAGGTATTTATGGGGGTTGGGGTAACTTTGGTTCGGCTGCTGCTGCGTTTACCCTCCCCACAATTGGTGGATGGTTCGCCTTGGGCGCACTTACCCCCGCCGGTGATCCCCTCCTCAACTGGCGACTTTGCATCGCTGGAACGGGCATTATTGCTGCGCTGTATGGGATTTTATACTACAACAACGTCCAAGATCATCCCCCCGGAAAAACCTATCGTAAGCCGAAAAGTGCTAGAGGCATCGAAGTTACAACCAAGCGTGATTTTTGGTTCTTAATGGTGATGAATGCACCGTTATCCGGCATTCTTATGGTGTTAGCTTGGCGGTTAAAAAAGGTTGGCTTCTATGGTGCTAATACCATGTACATTGTTTGGGCTTGTTTAGTGGGGTTATATCTCTTCCAAGCTTATAACTGTTGGGTAGTGAATAAAGACTTAATGACCGGTAGAAAGCAATATCCAGCAAAAGATCGCTATCGTTTCTCTCAGGTAGCTATTCTCGAATTAACCTATGTTGTCAACTTCGGATCAGAGTTAGCAGTGGTTTCTATGCTCCCTGCCTTTTTTGAAGGGACATTCCCCTTAAACCCAGCACAAGCAGGGATGATCGCTTCTAGTTATGCGTTTATGAACTTGATGTCTCGTCCAGGTGGCGGTTTGATCTCCGATAAGTTAGGTAGTCGTAAAAATACGATGGCTGTGTTAACTCTGTGTATGGGTATTGGTTATCTGATGTTGGGTACGGTTACTAGCAGTTGGTGGCTACCCGGTGCAATTATCTTAACGATGGCTTGTTCTTTCTTTGTCCAAGCAGGGGAAGGGTCAACCTTTGCGATCGTTCCCTTAGTAAAACGTCGTATTACAGGTCAAGTGGCGGGTAATGTAGGGGCTTACGGAAACGTCGGTGCAGTGGCTTATTTAACCATTTTTAGCCTTTTACCCGAATGGTTAGGCGGTGGCAAAGATCCCAGTCCAGCCATCATTGCTCAAGCCAATACGGCCTTTTTCCAGATAATGGGTATTATGGCGGTTATTGTGGCTTTCTTATGTTGGTTTGTCCTCAAAGAACCCGAAGGATCGTTTGCTGAACACCATGAAGGGGAAGAAGAAGATCATCCGTTAACCCAAGTTGCCATGATGGAAGGTAATGCTTCTGTGGATCCTGTTGCTAGGGGTTAAATTGATTAGTAAAGGCTTAATAATATTAAGCCCTTACTAACTATAAAATTGTTAAAAGGTGCAAATTGTCCTTTATTGATAAGCAAGCACACAAAATTAATTACACAAAAACTGTAGGGTGGGCACTGCTCATAATAAGCTTTGGATAAGAGTTTTAGCCTTTTATTGGGCAATGCCCACCGTGCAATTAATTTTGCTTAGGAACTTAATAGTTTATAGTTATGAATTTCCCCCCGTCTCCTTATCTCCTCGTCTCCCCGTCAAACTCCAAAGATATAACACTACGCATTACTGTTAGGACATTTCTACAAGCTGAAACCTTTGTACAGTGGACTATTGCCTATTGCCCATTCCCCATTCCCTAGCACGTAGTGCTATACTTTCTTTGCAAAAATGGGATGCTCCCAAACCCTTCCCGTTCCCTGTTCCCTTTCATCAGTTAATAGCTAATTAAAGGAATCCACTCATAACTATCAACAATTCCTTGAAAATAATCATTAATGGCTTCTCTGGAATAAGGAGTTACTCCTGTTTCTTCTCCAAACCATTTTTCATAAATTGCTACCTGTTGCGGTTGATCACTAATAATGCCTTCCATAAACTTAACTAAACTATAATTGACCATTCCTCGCCAAGCCGACTCATCTTCAGGAATCATACAAGCATAAGCTTCATACATATAAGGGAATTCTGGAACCACTTCAAACCTATCCCTATTATTATTTTCTAATCTTAATCCCTGTAAAACAATACCATCCCCTGCAATAGCTTCAATTTCCCCGTTGTTCAGTTTTTCTAATCCTTCCATTCTATCTTTAATGGGAATAAGAATAGCAGCCGGTTGTTGTTGCTTAATCGCTTGTTCATTGGTTGTGTTGGGAATTACACCAATTCTACGCCCTGCTAAAGACTCAATTGTCCCTAAATCACTACCTTTTTTCCTAAAAATTTTTGTTCCACTGGCAAAGTAACTGACTGAAAAATCAACAATTTGCTCTCGTTCCCAAGTAAAGGTAGAAGAAGCACATTCAATATCAATTTCTTTATTTTTAACTTTATCAAAACGATTTTGGGGCGTAACTTCTACTAATTTTAGTTGGATCGGTTGTCCTAATTTTTTTTCTATATCTTGACGAATAATTTCTAAAACATCAATAGAATAGCCTATCCATTCTCCTTTCTCATTAACATAAGCAAAAGGAATGGCATCTTTACGGGTTCCTGCGGTAATAACTCCTGTTTGTTTAATTTTTTCTAAGATTTCTCCAGCCCAACTTGAACCTTGAGTAGTGGCAGTTAATAATAATGTTAAAGCCAATAAGATAGATTTTTTCCTCATCTCCTTTTTTCCTCAAACCATCTTAAACTTATAGACTGCCAATCAAGAAATTAAGTTTCAATTAAATTTTCTTCTCAAGGAACAATTCTAGTTAACAATGGACGAGAGATAATTCTATTTTTGTTGAAATAATTATTGACTTGTTAACTATTGTCTTTTAATCAAATGATATTCTCCTAATCTGTTGTGCATTTAAAAGACTTATTTGAAATTTTAGTACAAACGCTTTTGCAGTTTCAACTAGCACTTTTAATCCTTAATAGCTTAATCTTTATCGGTTGTGCCATCACTGACAAGATAGAAGAGATTTGCTATGGTAAACAGTTAGAGACACCAAGGATTAATACCACTGTGAGTTCTAATAATCTACCCAAAACTACTGCTTATGTTCGCATAATTCAACAGTCTTGGCAACAAGGCCAAATGGAAGGAGAAGTTAGGGCTGCACAATATCAATGGCGGTTTAAATGGCATTTTCGTCAGGGACAATTATTAGTACAACCGTCCCTAGGCCGTGCCTTAATTTATGAACCTTTGGGACGGTTTTTGGAACGATCTGACTATCAATTAGAACCTGGAGGCGATTATGAGTTTACTTTGCGATCGCAGCTTTAATCCCTATTGCTTCTCGAAGAAATCTAATATAATTAATAATTGATTATTCTAAGATTTCCCCATGAGTCGTTATCACACCATTCGCATTCATCATCGCCAAGTTAATCAAGAATATACCCTACAAGTTCCTGATGATCGCTACATTCTCCACAGTGCAGAAGCTCAAGGTTATGAACTCCCTTTTTCCTGTCGTAACGGTGCCTGTACCAGTTGTGCTGTCCGTATTTTATCAGGAGAAGTTGACCAACCTGAAGCAGTCGGATTGTCTCCTGAACTGAGAAAAAAAGGGTATGCTCTATTATGTGTTAGTTACGCTAAATCAGATTTAGAAGTAGAAACTCAAGACGAAGATGAAGTGTATGAACTACAATTTGGACGGTATTTTGGTAAAGGAAAAGTTAAGTTAGGATTTCCGTTAGATGATGATTAAATCTTAAAGATTAATTAATAAAAATGTAGTAGGGGTTTAATATTATTAAGCCCCCCGAAATCAGCAAAATTATCAGAACTATTTTCAATTGTTCAATCATAGGGAATAATAGATATATAGCATTTCCTGGACTCATGAGATACAGCTAATACTGAACTTCTGAACTCCCGAACTCCCCAACTCCTAACTCCTAAAACTAGAAGAGTTTGTACCTCACAAGTATGGGAACTGCTATAGCACCCTCAATACTAAAAATATTCATGAAATTCCCCGATCAAAAAGAACTCGAAACCTTTCTAGATGTTGCCACAGAAGCAGTAATGACAGCCGGCGTTATTTTAGGGGATCTGGTCAATAAATTAGAAAAAATTGAGGAAAAAGGTCGTCCAGGGGATTTGGTTACAGAGGCGGATAAAAAAGCAGAAGCAACTGTTTTAAATATTCTGAAACGTAGAGTTCCTAATCATCCAATTTTAGCTGAAGAATCTGGTAAAATAGGAGAAAATGATAGCGATTATTTGTGGGCAATTGATCCCTTAGATGGAACCACCAATTATGCTCATGGTTATCCTGCTTCAGCAGTTTCTGTGGGCTTATTATGGCAAGGAAAACCAATAGTGGGTGCAGTGTATAATCCCTTTAGTAGAGAGTTATTTCGAGGAGCAAAAGGACTAGGTGCTACCCTTAATTATCGCCCTATTAAAGTATCACAAACCAGCAAATTAAGCAACAGTTTATTAGTAACAGGGTTTGCTTATGATCGCCGAGAAACCAAAGACACCAACTATCCAGAATTTTGTTATTTAACCCATCTTACCCAAGGGGTGCGTCGAGGAGGATCAGCTTCTTTGGATATGGTTAGTGTCGCTTGTGGACGGTTAGATGGTTACTGGGAAAGGGGGTTAAGTCCTTGGGATATAGCAGCAGGAATCATCATTTTAGAGGAAGCAGGGGGAAAAGTGACCGCTTATGACGAAAGTCCCCTAAAATTGGAGTCAGGACGTTTATTGGCTACTAATGGAAAGATTCATCAGAGCTTGAGTCAAGCCTTAACAGAAGCATTACCTTGGTTGAAAGCTTTTTATGGTTAAAAACTAGCAAACCCTTAGAGAAAATGCTATGATCCAGGGTAAAGAATATATAAGCAGTCACACTATGTAACCAACCTTTAAACCACTTGGTGTTGATGGTAGTCAAACAAAATACCTATCAAGTGAAGTAAAAGTAAAGTGCTTAAACGATGACAAAAACATTGTCATACCCTCAAGAAAAAATGATTAATTTATCCCCTTACATTTCAGAAAATTTTTCTGAAAATAGGGCATAAAATCTTAAAAGTAAGCGGTTAATTTTATGTCTTTTCCCATAGAACAAGGACTTTTTAAATATGATATAACTGATCACTACGCTATTCTGGGAGTTCCCCTTAATGCTGACAGTCGGTACATTCGTCAGCGATACTTAAAAATAGCTTATCTTCTCCATCCTGATACCTTTGATGGGAAAACAGACAAAGAAAAACAATTAGCCACGAAAATTTTATCAAAATTAGTCAATCCAGCCTACGAAATATTATCGAAAGACCGTTCTCGTAATGAATATAAATTAGTATTATCCCAAATGGGAAACAATTTAGCCGATGAATTAAGTAGTATTACCATTGCTACAGATGAGGCTCAAAAACTACTACAAACCAGTCAAGATCGAGAATTAACTTACCATCGACTATTAACACCGTTAGCGAGTCAGCAGTACGATGATTTAGATAATGTTTTTTATATGATTGCTCAAATTAGCGAATTAAATTTAATTTATTTAATGCTTTCTCAAGGAAAAAAAGTTAAAGAAAAAGCCAAACCCAAAGCAAAATCAGAACCTAAAGTAAAAACAGCCCCTTCTTCTCAACAAGTAAAAACGAAAAAAGAAGATAGAAAATCAGCCATAGAGACGGCTTTAAAACGCGCTCAAGATTATATTCAACGCAATAATATCTCTCAAGCAATTATTGAATTACGAGAAACGTTAAAAGAAGAGCCGAATAATAGCACCTGTCACGGTTTATTAGGATTAGCTTATCTAAAAGAAAACCAATTAACCATGGCGAAAATTCATATTAATAAAGCCAGGAAAGTCAATCCCCAAGATCCCATCGTTATTCAAGCAAAACAAGCACTTGATGAAGTTCTTCCCGAAACCGAAAAATCAAAATCCTCTGACAAACAAAAAGGAGGGGGTTTCTTTGGTTTATTTGGTAGGAAAAAATAATATGGGTCACAAAATTATAGATAATAAAGCAGGGGTAATTTACTAATAATTCTATGATTCATCAACCACCAGCCGGCGCAAGAGACTTACTTCCTCTAGAAGTGGTACAAAAAGCTTGGATCAACGACACCCTCCAACAAGTGTTTGGACAGTGGGGTTATCAGCGTATTGTCACTTCCACCATAGAAAGATTAGATACCCTCAAAGCAGGAGGAGCGATCGAAGAGGAAACAGTTATTCAACTTCATAATAACAGTGGGGGACAGTTAGGGTTACGACCAGAATTAACCGCCTCAGTGGCTCGCGCTGCAGTAACACGCATGACAGATACCAGTTACCCTCAACGACTCTGTTATCGAGCAAATGTTTTTCGTAACCCTCCCAGTGGTCATCATGGTCGACAATCGGAATTTTATCAAGCTGGGGTAGAATTATTATTTTCTGGAGGAACCTTAGCGGATGCAGAAATTCTACTTTTAGTGGCTAACTGTCTAGAAAAATTACAGATTCCCAACGGGTACATTATTTTAGGAGATGCGGGGTTAACGCGATCGCTTTTATCCCCCTTTTCTCAAGAGTTGCGACACGAAGTTCGTCACTGTTTAGCCACCTTAGACTTTGTTAAATTGGAAAACCTTTCCTATCCCAACGAAGAATTAAAAAATAGAGCTATTTTACTGTTTAATTTACGAGGAAAACCTGAAGATGTTTTATCAAAAGTTGTAGATTTAACCTTAGATGAAACAGGAAAACACTGCCTCAATAATTTAAAATCCTTGATAGAATTAGTCAATTACAGTGCCGAGCAAACCCTACCCTTGACCTTAGATTTAAGTTTAATTCAAACCTTTGATTATTATACAGGGATTATTTTTAAAGTCATTGGACAGACTAATCATCAACTACAAACTTTAGGACAAGGGGGTCGTTATGATCAATTATTAGGGGTCTATCATCCTCAGAGAAAATCAGCACCAGGCATTGGATTTTCCCTTAATGTAGGGGCTTTGCATCGTTGTTTATTATCAACAAATATTTTACCGCAAAAACCTCCTTTAATTGACTATTTAGTAGTGGCAAAATCTCCTCAAGATCAAATAGAAGCATTCAAGTATGCTCAAAAACTCAGGAATGATAACAACTTAGTACGAGTGACCATTGACTTAGAAAATCGAAATGAGGAAGAAATAAAAAAATATGCTCAAGAAAATGGAATTAAAACCATTGTTTGGATAGAAAAAGGAAAAGAACCTATCATTAACTGAGTTGGGATCTAGCAAAAATTTCATAGGACGTAGGACAATTATTAGTATTATGAAAACTACCTATAAAATAAAACTTATTCAACAAGGTAAAACCCAAAGCATTACTCTACCTGAAGAATTAAATCTCGATACTAGAGAAGTTACCATCAGACAAGAAGGCGAAAAACTTATTATTGAACCCTTAAAAGAAAAGTCTTTACTCCAAACTCTGGCCACACTTGAAGATATTGAAGAAGATTTTCCTGATGTAGATGAAGGATTATTACCCTTAAATAATATTGACTTATAATAATGTCATATCTTTACTTACTAGATACTAACATTCTCTCAGATTTAGTTAAACATCCCAGAGGAAAAATATTCTCAAAAATTAGAGAAGTTGGAGAAGAAAAAGTCTGTACTAGCATTATTGTTGCCTGTGAGTTGAGATTTGGAGCAGAAAAAAAGAACTCATTACGATTAAAAGAAAGAGTCAATCTAGTTTTAGAATTGCTTCCTATTTTGCCTCTTCTTCCTGATATGGCTCAAGATTACGCTATAATTCGTATCCATTTAGAACGTCTTGGAACTCCCATTGGTGGTAATGATTTATTAATTGCTACCCATGCTCTAAATAAGGATTTAATTGTTGTAACTGAGAATGTTCGTGAGTTTATTCGTGTCCCTAATTTAAAAGTAGAAAACTGGCTTTAAAAACAGTCACCAGTTATCTTTTGAGATAGAAATGGAATAGAGTGGGAAGAGACAATTTTTTTTAAGCTTAACCTAAATTATTGATAGTTAATTTCAATCAGTAGCTTGAATTTAAGCTTGAGCAACATTATTAACCACCTCTTTAAGCACGTTAGGAGATGGGGCAAAATGTTCTAGGGTTAATTGTTCAGGATAGGTAGAAAATTCTGGTAATACTTCTTGAATAAACGCTTCTGCTGCTTTAGAACGATAACGATTAGGATTAATAATAACCGATAAGGTTCTGTTTACCTTAACCTCCTCAAGACTGGCCACATAAATTTCTCCCATTTTTACCTCTTTTTCAATAGCAGTAATGGAAACAAAAGCAGCCCCCAACCCAGCTTGAACAGCATTTTTAATGGCTTCAATGGAATTTAATTCCATTTCAATGGTTAGCCGCTTGGTATCAATATCACAGCGAGTTAAAACCTTATCAATTACCTTGCGAATGGTTGATTGAGCATCCAAACTAATAAAATTGAGACGATATAAATCCTCTTTTTGAACTTTTTCCACTTTAGCCAAAGCATGATCAACCGGTAAAATTAAAGCCAGTTCATCCTCAGCATAGGGAATAATTTTTAAAGTGTCTTGTAATTCCCCAGGGACTTCACCCCCAATAATGGCTAGATCAACCTGTCCATTGGCCACCCCCCAAGAAGTGCGTCGAGTAGAATGAACCTGTAATTGTACCGCTACATCCGGGTATTTTTGCCGAAATAAACCAATCATACGGGGTAGGAGATAGGTTCCTGTGGTTTGAGATGCACCCACAATTAACGTTCCTCCCTGAAGATTTTGTAAATCTTCGATCGCCCGACAGGTTTCTTGACAGAGGGTGATAATTTTTTCTCCATAGGAGAGTAACAAATGGCCTGCTTCGGTTAATTGTGCTTTACGTCCACCCCGATCAAATAAAGGAACATTCAACTGTTTTTCTAAATTTTGCACTTGCAGACTCACCGCAGGTTGAGACACATATAGTGTATCAGCAGCCCGTTTAAAACTCCCCTCAGCAGCGATCGCTTTGAGGATACGCAATTGATCTAAAGTGAAAGGAATATCCGACATAGGTTCATTAAAAAAAGGGATTTTATGAGTTATCACTGATCAGTTATCAGTTACATGACGAAAATCCATAATTGACTGTTCACTGCTTTGCAATAACTCTTACTGATGATGACAGTAGCACAACACGGGGATCAATTTACTTTACGATAGTTAACAGTGGAAAAATTTATCAAACAAAGGAAAGATTAAGAACATGGGACTACCCACTTGGTTAACCCCTAGTCATGGGATTATGTTAACACTCCTGTTAGGATTTGCTGTTGCTCACAGTGGACTCGCCGCGTTACGGCCTTGGGGAGAGGAAAAAATTGGGGCCAGACTGTATCGCGTTTTATTTGCTTTGGTTAGTATTCCTTTAGCCACCATTTTAATTATTTACTTTTTTAATCATCGCTACGATGGCGTGATGTTATGGCAAGTCCAGGGAGTTCCAGGGGTTAAGGCCACCGTTTGGGGGTTGTCTGTTATTTCTTTTTTGTTTCTGTATCCAGCTACTTTTAATCTTTTGGAAATTGCTGCGATCGCTAAACCGCAAGTGCATCTTTATGAAACTGGTATTTTAAGGGTCTGTCGTCATCCCCAAATGGTGGGACAAGTGATCTGGTGTGTTGCCCATACTTTATGGATAGGCACAACCTTTACCTTAGTAACTTCTTTGGGTTTAGTTGCTCATCATTTGTTTGCCGTTTGGCATGGGGACTATCGCCTTAAAAAACGCTACGGAGACGCTTTTCTTAAGGTGAAGGAACGTACTTCTATTATTCCTTTTTTAGCTATCTTAGAGGGTCGTCAAACCTTGAAATGGGAAGAATTTTTACGTCCTGCTTATGTAGGAGTTTTAGGGTTTGTGGCGTTACTATGGTGGGGTCATCCTTGGTTGATGCAAGTGACAGCTAAAGTGCCTTGGTAAAATTCCTTCGCTTGTTAAATAATTTGTCTTTTGTGATATTCACTAAACTCGTTAATGTTATTTTGATATTAGTGATATCTATTACTTGAATTTTTCCAGAATGAACAAGTATATCCAAACACATTAAAGGAAAACTAAACATGAGTGATATGTCTACCACTAAACAAAACAATCATAATAAACAAAAAATTTATGATGAGGCATTATTAGCACGAACTGAACTATATAAAGCCAAAAATAGGGCAATTGCAAAGTCAGAGCAGTTAACTAGAAGATCAATATTTGAAATGGGAATCTTTTTGTTTTCTTTATTAGTTGCTGCATTCGGAGTATTCACAACTATTTCCCCACATAATAATTCACTATATAATGATCAGGCATCATTGTACGACACTGAATACTATACTGAGAGATCATTACAAAACGATGGTAATGGGTTTACTGGAGGTGGAATAGCAACCAATAGTAACAAGCTTCAGGCAGTATCAGAAAGTAGTTTAAATGTTAGACAACTTTCTGAAGAACTCGTGGCTAACCGATGGATAATGGGTAGCTTAGTGGTGATAGTTATAGTGTCTCTTCTTTGGTCATCTGATATAACTAAAATAAGACAATTAAAAATAAAAATTGACACAGCTAATAAAATTTTGAATCAATTAGATCAAGAACTATTTAGTATTTATGATGAAAAGTCGTTTTGACGTTTGTATGAACTATTAATTTGAGTAATCAGACAAAATGGCACAAGAGAAACCAGAAACTCCTGATTATAAACGTCTTCAAGGATTCACCGAAAAAGCTCGTGAGGCAACTGATGGAATTAACAATGCAATCGAAGGAGTAGGTAATCCACTTTTAAAATTTGCTGAGAGTGCAAAGAATAGTTCAAGAAGAGTTTTAGGTGCTGTGGCTATAGGAGCAGGTTGCTTTATTATAGCATTTTCAGCTTCTTCAGGAGATAACATAGAAAATAAGCTGCCTGTTGCGGGAGGTGCCGGTATAGGAGGCACCGCTGCTGCTCTAGCAGTGTTACCCCGCTCAAAAAGAGAGCAGAAGTCTCTAGAATTTGCAGAAAAACGTTATGGATATAAACAGTTTCTGAAAGATAATCAACAAGAAATTAAGCGAATTAAAGATGAGATTGAATGGGCCAAAGAAAACGCTCCCCAATTAGTTGATTCATTGTTAGAAGAGTATAAAAATTTATTAGAAGAACAAAAACAGATTAGACATTCATTCAACTCTCAAGTATATGAACAACCTTTCTTACCACCAACTTCAACACCTCAACAACGAGTAATGACACCTAGCTCAGCCCAACCTTTCGTACAGGATATCAGATCGCAACCCCAAACCGAACCTATTGAACCCACTACACAACCCCCAGATGATGAAAAATTGACTAATCCCTAAAACGAAGTTCTATATATAAATTAAGATGATAATTCAAGTCTTCTATTGTTTACCTCCAAGGTTATCCATATTTTGACGACTTACCAGTTACACTTTACAAGAAAAAGCCAGGACAAGTCCTAGCTTTCCCCAACTTATAGGTGTGTTGTGGTCGGAGTTTATTAACGACAGAGACATTTAGCACTCATCTTTGTCATCCCCTGGACAATCTTTGCCATAGACAGTAGCGCTGTCAGAGAAAGGGTTAGACGTAGCGACGGCCATTGTTTCCACACCGAAAACAACGAGAAAGGAAATCGCCATTATGGTTGCTAGTTTACGTTTGAAACTGAGTTTATTGTTCATGGTTAGGTCATCTCCTTAACTCACACCTGGTTAGAGGGGATGTTTTGATTACCCTCTACTCTCATGATAGGTATCAGTTGTTAGAATGTCAGTCCCATTGATAATTAATTTTTCCTATTTATTGCAGGAGGTAACATGGAATTAAGTAGAAAGTAGTAGAATAATAAAACTGTTCTAGGTTATCAATGTTGTTTGAAGCCTGATAAAATCAGGAATTTTTATTTTAATTGATATTATCATTAATGCGATCGCTATGAAACCAAAAAACTGGGATCAATTCCTTAAAGAAGTTGCCAATGATCAAAATTTGAAAGGAAGATTAAGAGAAATTTTTTTAGTGCGGTTTGCTTATGAAAATTGGCGCAAACCTGATACGGAAGTATGGGAACTGGCAGAAGCAGCGAGTCATGAAACTTATAAAAAACAAATGACAGAACTCTATAGTTCTTTTTCTAGTGAAAAACCCAATGGTTGTCCTGAATTAGACCCCCGTAGTAAAGGACCAGGAAAGTTCCAAATCCTACGAGAATGGTTAAAAGATATCAAATATGCTGAATGGAAACAAGCCACAGCGATACCGATGTTTAACACCTTTCCTGTGGTGGATACTCGTACCCCTATTAAAATTGATTCGCCTATTTATATTCCTCGTCCTCCCATTGAATCAGATTGTTGCCAAACCATTCTTAAACCTGGGGCATTAATTCGTATTAAAGCTCCTGAAAAAATGGGAAAAACATCCCTATTAAAAACAATTTTAGCCCATGCAGAAGCCAACGATTGTCGAAAAGTTTATCTTAATTTGCGATCGGCTGAATCGGCAATGTTTAGCAGTTTAGATAAATTTTTACGCTGGTTTTGCGCTAATATTAGTCGAGAATTAAACTTAAAACCTCAATTAGATGATTACTGGGATGAAGAATTATTTGGCAGTTTAGTCAGTTGTAAAACTTATTTTCAAAGTTATGTCTTAGAAAATATTGATCGTCCCTTAGCATTAGGTTTAGATAACTTAGATCGGGTGTTTGAATATGTGGATATTGCTAAAGATTTTCTGCCCATGTTACGGTATTGGCATGAAGAAGCCAATAACTTAGAAGTTTGGCAAAACCTACGCTTAGTGATTGCGAATTCTACAGAAGTTTATATCAAATTAGATGCAAATCAATCTCCTTTTAATGTGGGAAGACAAGTTAAATTACCGGGATTTAATTTAGAACAAGTGTTAACGTTAGCTAAATATTATGGATTTGATTGGGCAGAAGATACTGAAAAAGAACAATTTGCTAAGGATTTAATTGACATGGTAGGAGGACATCCTTACCTCATTCGTTTAGCGTTAGATGCGTTAGCCTATAAGAATATTTCTCAAGATAAACTCTTAGCAGAAGCCCCAACCCAAGGCGGAATTTATAGTAGTCATTTACGCCGTCATTGGGATAATTTACAATCATCTCCTGAATTAGCCAATGCTATGAAAGAAGTGGTAAAAAGTAAGACTGGCGTACAGTTAGAACCGTCTCTTGCTTACAAATTAGAAAGTATGGGATTAATTACTTTAGTAGGTGATGAAGCTAAACCCAGTTGTCAATTATATCATGGTTATTTCGCTGATAATCTTTAACTTACATCTTTGTAATAAGGCTCTAAATTTTAGGAGTCAGGAGTTCCTTAACGAAGTTCCAGCGCTATCGCACAGGAGAATAAAACTTAAGTTATTTTAAGAGTTTATATCGATTTAAAACCTCAAAATAATTATATTTGACGTTTTTGCTTCTTGCCCGAATCCTTACGCTTGTCGAACTATTGCCTTTTGCTTCTCCTGACTAGCAAATTTTAAACGAGGTGCAAGATCTCAGGGCAAACGCATCTAAAATACAAGGAAAATTGAGTTATAATGAGGTCAAGATTTCAAATTACCAGGTAATTTGAAATGAGGCTCTTGCGTTGAAAGGAAAAGAGAGAGCAAATAAATTTGAAATTATGATGTCGATATCGAAAAGTGGATGCGAAGCTTTTTATCACTATTATCTTTCTTCGCTTTCTGTTCCTTAACCCGTATAGTTCATCATCAAGTTTTGAAAAAATCAATTAACAATTTTTTATCGATGTAACACTTCATTAATTTCTAGCGATCGCAGATTAATTTCTCTTTTGAGAAATGGGTCAAAAGTTTTACTCCCAGTCGGCACAAAGACACACTCTTATTAACTTTACCTCAATTTCTGGAGGATAGTATAATCAAAGAAATTTAGTTTTGATAGTGATTGGAATTCAATTTATGAGAATCAAATGTGCTACTGTTAACGATGTCTCAACTATTTTCTCGTTTATTGAAAAAAAAGCTGAATTTGATCGAAATATTGGAGCTTTCTCTGGTGAATTGCAGGTGTCTGAAGAAAAAATCCGTAAAACACTTTTTGGATTAGTTCCTTTTTCTTACGTTTTGCTTGCAGAAATGACCAACTCTCACGTAGTAGGATTCGCTTTGTATGCTTTTAGATATTCCTCATTTGCTGGTCAACCGAGCATTTGGCTTGATGATTTGTATGTGGAGCAACCCACCAGAAGTAAAGGGGTAGGAACAGCATTGATGAAGCATCTTGCTCAAATTGCTCAAGAACATCAGTGTACACATCTTGCCTGGAACGCTGATGCTCGAAATATTCGTGGGTTAAGTTTTTATAATCGTCTTGGTGCAGAGATTACCGAACAACAGGGATATCGATGTTTTCTTCGATGGATTCCTTGGTCAGTTGCATAAAAGGAACAAAATTTTGTTGCCATTGCCGATAAGCGTCGGGTTTAGCTAACCATTCTTGGACTAAAGGATGATTTTCTTCGGGAGCTAATTCAATTTGTCCCTCTCCTCCAAAAAATGAACGACGACCTTGTACATTATTCATCATTTGTACCAAAGTTGCCCGAGGTATCCTTTGCTTTTCATAGCAAGAGATGGCCCACTGGTACTGTTGGAAATCAGGCTCTTGAGATTCACTAAAAATTTTTCCTAAAAACGATGCCAGCACTACCCCATCTTCAAAAGCCATTGCGCCTCCCTGTCCCCCTACTGGACTGGTTCCATGAGCCGCATCTCCCAATAGAACAACATTATATCCTGGTAAACTCCAGCGCGGGGCAACATGATGAACAAAAATCCCCCGTTCACAGATTAAATTCTCATCCATCGTGGCAAAAAGCTCGTGTAATTTGTCTGGCCACCTCCGTTTCAAGGATAAGTCCAATAATCGTTCTTTAACTCCAGATTTTCCCTCTGTTGTCCGAATTCCTTCCGAATTCTCCTGAGCAAATCTCTGCCATTGAAGGCCGTATTCTTTGAGAATGGACAAAGGTAGACGAATCCGCCAATATCTGAAACCTTCACCACAATCAAACAAAAATACGACTCCTTGGTCAAACAAGCGACCTTCCCCAGAAGGACATAACTCACAGGCCAATTGGTTTGTTCTACTCCCAGGTGGCAATAAACCAACCCATAATCCTTGTCCTTCAAACCTTGGTCTTTGCCAAGTCTGAGGTTGGTCTGATAGAACAATTGGACGAATTTTACTCCACAACCCATCAGCCCCCACCAGGAGTTTTGCTGTTATGGAGGGCTTGTTTTTAATGTGTATCGTGAGTCCTTGAAGATCGGTTTCTATCTGTTCAACTCGATGATTATAATTGATCGAACTAGGAGGTAAATAACTATCTAATAACTCTAATAATCGATTCCACCTGATCATAGTCAATACACCAGGTGGTTTGTTAATCTCGCGCAAGGGTTTTCCCACACCTGGATCAACCACAGTACGGGTGATTGGCGCACCAATTACGTTGAGCTTTTTTCCCAGTTCTGGCTCTACCAAAGTTAAGGCTGATACAGCATTCGGCCAAATTGATAAAGCGGTTCCCTTAGCGTTAAGTTGGCTTTCGTTTAAATTATCAGACCCTTCGAGAATTTGAGCTTTCACCCCTTGACGTTGTAACCCTAAGCAGAGGAATCGGCCTCCCAGTCCCCCTCCAGCAATAATAATAGAATGTTGAGTCATTCGTTGTTCGATCATCATTTATTGATAAGAATCTCTGTATTTTCGTTTAATCAAACTAGGGAATGGAAAGAGAATGAAAATCTTAAGATTTTTATAATTTTATCATCTTTTTCAGTCTAGTCAAAAAATGGGATAATAGAAGGTAAGAGAACAGGCAGCAATATGGAAACTAAAACCCTGACCAAAAAGCCTCAAAAATCTGGTCAAACCGTTGATAAACGCTTCAAAATAATAGATATTACTATGAAGCGGAATCACTACCGTCAAGATGCCTTAATTGAAATTTTACATAAGGCACAAGAAGCTTTTGGCTATTTAGAACCTGATGTTTTAGAGTATATTGCCCACGCCTTAAAACTTCCTTTAAGTCGGGTGTATGGTGTGGCAACTTTTTACCATTTATTTTCTCTTAAACCCAGTGGTAAACATACTTGTGTTGTTTGCTTAGGAACTGCTTGTTATGTTAAAGGGAGTGATCAAGTTTTGGCAAAATTACAACAAGAATTAGGCATAAAATCAGGAGAAACAACACCTGATAAACAAGTTTCTTTACTATCTGCTCGATGCTTAGGGGCTTGTGGTATTGCTCCTGCGGTGGTTTTTGATGGAGAAGTGGCAGGAAGACAAACACCAGAAAATGTATTAGAAAAAATTAAAACTTTGCAACAAGAAGAGTAAAAAATGGAATTAAAAGACCTCTTAGAAATTAAAAAAAAGACTCAAGCTAAACATCAGCAGAAACGAAAAAGAGTTAAATGCTGTACGGCAGCAGGATGTTTATCTTCGGGAGCAAAAACAGTTATAGAAAACTTAAATACGGCTGTTAAAAAGGGCAATTTAACGGAAGAAATTGAAATAACGCCTGTGGGCTGTTTGCGATTATGTGGACAAGGCCCCTTAATTTACATTGACCCCGATGATACTCTATATCAACAAGTTAAACCCGAACAAGCTGAGGCAATTATTGCTAATTTAACCGATCAAGAAAATCAAGATAACTTACCCCAAAAAACCGATTTAACCCATCCTTTCTTTGCCTATCAACAGCCCATTGTTCTCGAAAATAGTGGTAACATTGACCCGGAAAGTATTGATGATTATATTAGTCGAGGAGGCTATCAACAATTACGTCATGTCCTCTTAGATATGACCCCCAATGATGTTACCCAAGAAGTCACCAAAAGCGGGTTAAGGGGAAGAGGTGGTGGAGGCTATCCCACTGGGGTAAAATGGGCAACGGTAGCGAAAATGCCAGGACAGCAGAAATACGTCATCTGTAACGCCGATGAAGGAGATCCGGGGGCGTTTATGGATCGGGCTGTCTTAGAAAGCGATCCCCACCGTGTCTTAGAAGGTATGGCGATCGCGGCTTATGCAGTGGGTGCAAATCACGGCTACATCTACATTCGCGCCGAATATCCCCTGGCTATCAAACGCTTAGAAAAAGCCATCCAACAAGCCAAACGATACGGGTTAATGGGGTCACAAATCTTTGATTCCCCCTTTGACTTCAAAATTGACATCAGAGTAGGCGCAGGGGCGTTTGTTTGCGGGGAAGAAACCGCTTTGATCGCCTCAGTGGAAGGAAAACGAGGAACCCCTCGCCCTCGCCCTCCTTACCCGGCAGAATCAGGGTTATGGGGCGATCCCACTCTCATTAATAACGTCGAAACCTATGCAAACATCGTTCCCATTATCAGAGAAGGGGGAGAATGGTACGCCAGTATTGGCACAGAAAATAGCAAAGGGACTAAGGTTTTTGCCCTAACGGGAAAGGTAGAAAATAACGGATTAATTGAGGTTCCTATGGGAACTTCTATCCGAAAAATTGTCGAAGAAATTGGGGGAGGGGTTCCCGATCAAGGAACAGTAAAAGCAGTGCAAACAGGAGGTCCTTCAGGGGGTTGTATTCCTGAAGATTTATTAGATACTCCTGTGGAATATGATTCCTTACAAAAGTTAGGAACCATTATGGGATCGGGAGGTATGATCGTCATGGATCAGGATACCAGTATGGTAGAAATTGCTCGATTTTATATGGATTTTTGTCAAGAAGAAAGTTGTGGCAAATGTGTTCCTTGTCGTGCAGGAACAGTTCAGTTACATGATCTGTTAACTAAATTAGTTGAACGGAAAGCAACGCAACAAGATTTAGACAAATTAGAAGCCCTCTGTCAAATGGTAAAAGAAACCAGTTTATGTGGCTTAGGAATGACAGCACCGAACCCAGTTATTAGCACATTACAGTATTTTCGAGAGGAATATCTTAGCTTACTTAAAACAACTTAAGGGGAAAAAATATGGCAGTTAAAACATTAACTATCAATGATCAATTGATTACAGCATCAGAAGGACAGACAATTTTAGAAGCAGCTAAAGAAGCAAAAATAAGCATTCCTACCCTATGCCACTTAGAAGGGGTTTCAAATGTGGCAGCTTGTCGTTTATGTTTAGTAGAAATTGAAGGGAGTTCTAAACTACAACCTGCTTGTGTTACCCAAGTACAAGAAGGAATGGTGATACAGACAGAAACCGAAAAATTGCAAACCTATCGACGTATGGCTGTAGAACTTTTGTTTGCTGAAGGTAATCATATTTGTGCCGTTTGTGTGGTCAATGGAAATTGTCAACTGCAAAATGTTGCGATTAGAGTGGGGATGGATCATTCTCGCTTTCCTTATCAGTTTCCTAAGCGAGAAGTTGACTTATCTCATCCCCAGTTTGCTATGGATCATAACCGTTGTATTTTGTGTACCAGATGTGTTAGGGTTTGTGATGAAATAGAAGGGGCGCACGTTTGGGATGTAGCCAGTCGTGGAGGTCAATCTTTTATTGTTTCAGGTATTAATCAACCTTGGGGTGAAGTTGATACTTGTACCTCCTGCGGTAAATGTGTTGATGCTTGTCCTACTGGGGCTATTTTTAGACAAGGTAGTACCGTTTCAGAAATGAATCATGATCCCGGAAAAATAGATTTTTTAGTAACAGCAAGGGAGAAAAAAGAATGGACTAGGTAAACTCCTGAACTTCTGAACTTCTAAACTTCTACACTCCTAAATCTAAGAAAAAAAACGATGAAAAAGATTAAATTAGCAACAGTTTGGTTAGCCGGATGTTCTGGGTGTCATATGTCCTTTTTGGATCTGGATGAATGGTTATTAGAATTAGCCCAAAAAGTGGACATGGTTTATAGTCCTATTGCTGATATTAAAGATTATCCTGATGACGTTGATGTGTGTTTAGTAGAAGGGGCGATCGCTAACGAAGAAAACTTAAAATTAATTAAAGAAATTAGAGAGAAAACGAAGTTAATTATCTCCTTTGGAGACTGCGCTGTAACTGCTAATGTTCCAGCTATGAGGAATATGTTAGGACCAGCAGAAACTGTCCTCAAACGCGCCTATTTAGAGTTAAGTGATGTTACCCCTCAATTACCAGAAGAACCTGGTATTGTTCCTGAATTATTAGATAGAGTTAGTCCCGTTCATGAAGTAATTAATGTGGATTTATTTTTACCCGGATGTCCTCCCGATGCTGCTAGAATTAGGGCTGCTATTGAACCTTTATTAGAAGGAAAAAAACCTGTTATGGAAGGACGTAAAATGATTAAATTTGGTTAATTGTTTAACACTCCTAAACTCCCAAACTCCTAAACTCCCAAACTCCTGAACTCCTGAACTCCTAAACTCCTGAACTCCCAAACTCCCAAACTCCTGAACTCCTTATAATACAATGTCTAAAACTATTATTATTGACCCCGTTACCAGAATAGAAGGCCATGCTAAAATTTCTATCTTTTTAGATGATAATGGTCAAGTTAATGATGCTAGATTTCATGTCGTAGAATACCGAGGATTTGAGAAATTTTGTGAAGGTCGTCCTATGTGGGAAATGGCAGGAATTACTGCCAGAATTTGTGGTATTTGTCCCGTTAGCCATCTACTAGCTTCTGCAAAAACAGGAGATAAAATTTTAGCAGTAAATATTCCACCAGCAGCAGAAAAATTAAGAAGATTGATGAATTTAGCTCAAATTACTCAATCCCATGCTCTCAGTTTTTTCCATCTTAGTAGTCCTGATTTTTTATTAGGATGGGATAGTGATCCTGCTAAAAGAAATGTATTTGGTTTAATTGCTAATGATCCAGAATTAGCTAAAAGTGGTATTCGTTTAAGACAGTTTGGACAGACGATTATTGAACTTTTAGGAGCAAAAAAAATCCATGCAGCTTGGGCTGTTCCTGGAGGTGTCAGATCTCCGTTATCAAAAGAAGGTCAACAATGGATAATAGAAAGATTACCAGAAGCTTACGAAACTGCTAATAATACACTTCGTTTATTTAAAGGACTTCTTGATAAGTTTGAGACAGAAGTTAAAACATTTGGTGACTTTCCTTCTTTGTTTATGGGGTTAGTTGGAAAGGATGGACTTTGGGAACATTATGGGGGGCATATTCGCTTTACTGATAGTAAGGGAAATATTGTTGCTGATAACCTAAAAGAAGAAGACTATAAAGACTTTATTGGGGAGTCAGTAGAAAAATGGTCTTATCTCAAATTTCCTTACTATAAACCATTAGGATATCCCCAAGGAATTTATCGAGTCGGACCATTAGCAAGGGTCAATATTTGTTCTCATTTTGGTACGGAAAAAGCGGATCAAGAACTAGAAGAATTCCGCGATCGCGCTGGTGGTGTGGCGACTTCTTCTTTCTTTTATCATTATGCCAGATTAGTTGAAATTATTGCTTGTTTAGAACGCATTGAACAGTTCGTTAATGACCCTGATATTTTATCAAATAATACCCGTGCCAAAGCAGGAATTAATAACTTAGAAGGAATAGGGGTTAGTGAAGCTCCCAGAGGTACCCTTTTCCATCATTATAATGTAGATGAAAATGGCTTAATTAAGAAAGTTAACCTCATTATTGCGACGGGAAATAATAACTTAGCTATGAATCAAACCGTTGCACAAATAGCCAAACATTATGTTAAGGGAAATGCGATAACAGAAGGAATGTTAAACCGTGTTGAAGCAGGAATTCGGTGTTATGATCCCTGTTTAAGTTGTTCTACCCATGCAGCCGGACAAATGCCCTTACATATTCAATTATTTGGCTCTAATGGTGACTTATTAGACGAGGTTTGTCGAGATTAAAATATCTAGTGCAGCCCCCTTTTCCTCTGCTCCCTCTGCCTCCTCTGCTTCCCCTGCTCTCCTAACTAAATATGTTATTTAACCAGTTTTCATTTATGCTGTCCTAAAATGCTATCTTTTTTAGATTTAATAATTCCATATAGAGGATTTTTAGCAGAACGTTCTCGCCTTTTACCATCCCACCATAAGATGCCACCAAATGCGAACAAAATTAGCGAAACCAACAGAATAAACTGCCATGAAAGAAAGGCTGATAAGAATATACTTGTAAAATAAACAATTGCTGGAAACCAAACAACGTATGGAAGTAATGAAAGTATAGGGACCTTATTAAAAGCTGGGTCACCAATACTTATTATCCAAACTACTGGAACTATAAAACCTCCGAGAAAAAAAGTAACTATATGATCAGCGTCATTCCATGTTGGAAGGACATCACTATTATAACGGTTGTTATAAGAAAAAGGTAAAATCCAACCCAGGATAATAGCTAATGCTCCGGCCAAAATCCATCCATTTGCCCAACTCATAAGAGGTGATGAATTGAAAATAATTAGAACCATTTGTCCGAGAGCAACTAAGGATAGGATTGCAAATAGAGTTAATATTATTCTAAAGTGCCAACTATTGCTAAATTGGAACTTTAGAGGTCGAAAAATATGTCGCCAATCGTTCCGAGAGAAATGTCTGTTGTAAGGTTTAGTCAAAAAGCAATAAAATAATTCAAATCTCAGATTCAATTCTAAGCGGTCAAAAAGGCATTGCCAAAGTTTAGAAACTCCTCCTGCTTCCTTTAAACATTGGTCAATAAATTGTTCTTTAATAGTGTTAATCTTAGGGTTTGATTTTTGTTTTAATAGTTTTTTGGTTGCTTGGAATATGAAATTATCCTTATCGTAATTTCGTTCTGATTCTAATTCTAAAATAATCTCTACTAAGTCTGCGAGGGTTTCGGAGAATTCCTCTAGTTTTCTAGAATATTTAAGCTTGTACCAATTAATCTGAGTCTTGGATTGAAGTTCAATAGCACATAGAGGAATAATGATTCTTGGATAGAGTTCTATTGAGCTTTTCGGTGCCATATCAGCAGAAGATTCCCTAAGCAATTTAGCAATTCTACCTGCAATAATCGGTAAACTAGAATTATTAGGCTCTTGTTCTGCAAAAGGTTCCCATATCCATCCCAAGATATCACCTTGTTTATGTAGTGCAGTAAGCTCATAATTGCGTAAAGTTTCTTCTATATTTGGTAAGGGAAGCAGTGCAGCTAATCGCCATGCAGCTAACTGTGCTATGTTTGTGTAGTTATTCCACAGTAAGGGAACGAGGACTTTTGCTGCTGAGGGTGTTTTAATGACTAGCAAATCATCGAACGCAGGAAGAAAACCAATGGTTGCTAAATCTCCAAGCGCAGGAACAGCTAAATCTCCCATACGAATTAGGGGTTGACGAACTTCTGGGAAACGAGTGTAATATTGAGCCAAAGTTTGAGCAGCTTTCGGTAAATTCGTCAAAGACAAAGCATTAGCAGCCATCCCACGAGAATGACTATCCTCACTGGTAGTCAATATTTCCTCTAAAAAGTCAAAAATTGCTTGTCCCCTAGCACGAGTATCCGCAGCAACCGCACCAAACGCTTTTTCTACCGCATCCTTATCCTTCCCTGAGAGGGTTCCCAATTGGGTTTTAAAATGATTAATAATGGTGTCTGCTACTTGAGGTTCTATTTTTTGAGCATCCGCTAAACATTCAAACGCAGTCACCGAATCAACTGCATAAATTTCTTCAACTAATTTTGTACTATCTCCAGACAGTCCACACCATAACTTTACCACTTCTCGCCAAGTGTTCTTGTCAGTCTTAAAACGATCAATCAATTCCTCTGCTTTATCTAATAATTGACCAGCAGCAAAAAATTCCTGTAAGGTTAGGTGAGGAAATTGATACCATTCATGGCTATGATCAATGGGTTGAAGCAGTTTACTCCGTTGAACAATCTCATCAAGAATAGGGGTTGCATCTTTTTCAGAATCTAAATTTAGGTCTGGTAAAATTGCTTTAATTTGCTTCAAAACTGTCTCATATTTAATATTCCGACTATCTTTATCTCTCTCCTTCGCACTGTCTTGAATATAGAGTGCTAAATGTCTCAGAATCAACCGTTTATCCCTTGCTTTGTAAGAATTGATAATACCTTTTTGTTCGTCCCATTTTTCTAATAAAATATTGGTAGCTTTTTCGTAAAATTCCCCACGAGAGTAAGGCAAAATAAAAGGAGTATCTGCGTAGAGATAGGCAATAATAGTCAAAAGCAATGGATTCCTAGCTAATTCCATAATACGAGGGCGATCGCGTAAGGTTTGAATTAACTGATCAACGGATTTTTCAGGAGGCATTTTCCAAGATTGGAGAAATTGTTGCACCTCTTGATCGCTAAATTCCACAACTTCTAAGGTTCGATCGCTCAGGGTATCGAATTCACTTTGATAAGCGCGTGTTCGACAGGTAATAACCCATTGACATTGCTCATAAGTATCCAAAAAATCTTTAATTGACTGTACAACTTGCGAACGATTTGCACCATTTACCTCATCTAAACCATCAAAAAGTAATATTAATTGACCGTTTTTTAATGCCTGTTGTATAAATTTATCTGCTTTAGGAAAATTATTTAGTGCTAATGTTTTGATCAATTGTTCTTCAATTGATAAAGATAAATCATTTAATCGATGAAGTTCTAATAAAACGACAACTTTTCCTGGTAAATTTAGCTGATTTTCTGCATACTTAAGCGCAATCCACTTCATTAATAGGGATTTACCAGAACCAGGATCGCCTATAATTACTAGCTTTGGATAGTCTAATATAGCTTGATAAGCATCAATTTGTTTCCTAATATCATCCCCTTGAACCTTCAACGGAATATAAACTTCATTCATCTCTAACGGTTGTTTAGGTCGAAAAGGAACAGGAACTATTTTATACTTATCGAGTAAAGCTTGATTATAACGTTTAAGGGCTTTTTTCTGAAAAAACTGACGACCGGCAAATCGGTTATAAATCCATTGATCAAATTTTTCTCTCAAATCATTAAAATATTTTCCAAGTATGTCCTTAAATATCAATCCCAACAGAAAAATAATAAAAGGAATCCAACCATTTTGTGGTTTAAACCATTCTCTCCAATTACTTTTTTTAGCGTTCAATTGCTTTGTATATTCTTCATCGTAAATATCTCCAATTTGGCGATCGCTGATTCCTGGTGTTTTACCACCTCCGTATAATTCGATAGGATACTTTGTCCGTCTGGGAATATCATCCTTAACATCCCTTTCTGCTAATTCTTTAATCTCTTTTTTAACATCATTGAGCGTTGGTTGTGGTGTTTGACTATTGCTTCCTAATGTAGAAGAAAAAGAGATAATTAATATCAATATCAATGTAACAATATTTAGGGTTATATAACGATTTCGCTTTCGTTTGAGCAACCTTTTCATAGCATATTTATTTTTTATAATTTCGTTGTAACGATATAATCTATCAGTATAATATTAGCCTTAGAGAGTGTTTGTTAAAGGAACATTAAGAAGCCGTTTTGTAGGGTGGGCAAAGTTTTCTACTTTATGGGTAGTCCAGATAAATCTCTGAATTTGCCCACCCTACCGTCTAATCA
>JAAUYD010061314.1_pt1 | contig 50697 bp, 44 predicted proteins | sample 7278101 | NCBI WGS metagenome assembly JAAUYD01 (sample SAMN14350128, study PRJNA611818) | marine sediment metagenome | isolation source: surface marine sediment (0.6m) | place: French Polynesia: Moorea | collected 2018-08
AAGATCGGCTAATGCTTCGGGGGTGAGGGTGACGTTAACGAGTTCCCGCAGCCAGTTAACGGAAATTTTCATAGTATTTTTGTATGTTGCGATCGGTGGCCAAATTCTAGTTTAGCAAAGGTCTGACCTACAGATTATCTAATGACCACTTCGCTCAACCGAAATTTAGGCATTATACCACAGTAATCTAAATTTTTATTAAATTCAACTTATTGTTTTTGACAATTAGGTCATAATTAGGATAGGGGGTAATATTGTAAACTTGACCCAGCTTGAAGAAGGCAGGAGGCTCCGAGGCAGGGGGCAGAAGGCTGATAACAATACTTAAGAATTAAGTGAGTTCTGAGCTATTATCTTCAGAGGACTGCTAACTTTTGGCTTATTTCTGAAAAAATCAGACTCTCAATTCGACTAAATCTCCTCAAGGCATGGAATAAGGAGCCGGTGCTATGAACAGCCAATCTCTCCGTAAGTTTTTGACCACTATTATTGCCATTATTTGTGGATTTTCTTTTCTTGTAGCCACTGAAAGTAAAAGTTGGGCTTTAAGCTGTTCGCCAGCAAGACTTCGTTCTGATGCCGTTAAATCTAATATTGAAGAACTCAAGACAAAAACATTAGAACAACAATTACATAAGGTTAACGAGTGGAGTAAGGATCTTTACCCTGTGTCGGACTCTGAAGCAGATTTACAAAACCCTATTTTTTGTTCTTTAATTGCTACTTTCGAGGACACTACTATTGATCTAGAAATCCGCAAAAATGCTGCCCATACTTTAATAGGAATTGGGACAGGGGCTGAAGATGCCATTCCCAGTCTAAGAGAAATACTCATCAATTCTAATGAGCATCCAGAAATCCGCAAGAGTGCTATTGTGGCTATCAGAGGGATTGACGCAAATTACGCACTCAAGGAACTCGTTGAAGCTCTTAAAGATGAAAATGCAGAACTTATCAGTGCTGCAGCTGAAGCCTTGTTGAGTTTCACCGATAAAAATATACTAAGAGAAGCGGGTACAGTCCCCATACTCAAGGATATTCTCAAAAACAATCCCAATAGCTACGCTCGCAGCAGTGCAGCCAAGGCACTAGGACAAATTGCTCCTCGGACTTCGACGTTAGTCATGGACTTAAAACAAGCCCTCAAAGATCCTTCTTGGGTGGTGCGTAAGGAGGCAGCGGATGCCTTAGGCCGAATTGCTCTGGATAATAAGGAACTGAGTAATGCTCTCAATGAAACGGTTCCTAACCTGCTCGAAGCTCTCAACGATAAGAATTATACCTTGCGTGCTTATGCTATTGCAGCCCTGCGAGCGATTAACGTTAGTGATGAGGAGTCCCTAAAACAACTGAGAAAAGCCTTAAAGAGCGATCCTATTCCATTGATTAAAGGTCAAGTTGCTCTAGCCCTAGGAACGCTTGTTGCTCAAGCAGAAACGTTTGATGAAGTAAGCTTTAACAGTTTAATTGAAGCTTTGCCAGATCATCCAAAAAACGCTGCTGACGGACTGAGGATGATTGCTGAGAGTTTTCCTGAGAAGGTTGAGCAAAAACAAGTTGACGTAGGGGCAGCGGTCAATTATCTGGATCAGATATTAGAGGCTTTCAAGAGCAGCCAAGCTGTCTCCGCTGAAACCGTAAGCCAAGTCGAACTCCAAAGGGCAATTCTTCATTGGGGAGCAACCGAGCAATTCATCATCAATGATCTAATCAAAAATTGGGGATTTTGGGCGTTTGTATTGGTCTTAGGCTCCTACGGAGGAATCTTCTGGCTACGTCCTCTCTGGCTCTTAAAGCTCGATCCCGTCTTACAGAGTTTAGATAAGATTGCTCAACTGAAAAATCCCATCGTTTCGGGAATTGCTTCAATCGTGAACATTCTACTGCGAGTTTTATCACCCCTAACCTATCATCCCCGAATTCTAGATGCCTGGGTCTTGGCTCACCTCCCATCGGTTAAGAAGGAATTTGAAGAAAAGGATACCGTTAAGGAGCGTCAAGTTTACGTTTCAACTCCCGTAATCTTCAATGATCGTACTACGTTTGAGCAACTGACGGGCAAACATTTACAAGACTGCTTTACCCAACACAAACAAATGCTGATTTGGGGTGAAGGAGGCTCAGGTAAAACCAGTTTGGCTTGTCAAATTGCTCAATGGGGGATGTCAAATAAGAAAGACGAACGTCTCTGTGAACATCCCATGCTGCCAGTATTAATTGAAGACGATTTCTCTCCCCAAGCAATACAAGGAAAATGTCCTTTCACCGCAGCTATTTTAGGACAATTGAACGATGAGTTAGCAGAAGAAACCGAGTCCATCTCTGAAACCCTCTTGGAAAAACTTTTGAGAAAGCAGCGTGTTCTGGTCATTGTCGATCACCTTTCTGAAATGAGTGAACAGACCCGTCAGTTGATCCGCCCAGAAATGCCCGAATGTCCTGTCAAAGCATTGATAGTAACTTCCCGTATCCGAGAATCCCTGGGTCACCTGACCAAGACCACTATTCAACCGCTACGAATTGAAGGTCATGGGTTGTCATTGTTTATGGAAAATTATCTTAGGGAGCTAAAAAAACTGAAACTCTTTACCAAAGAAGAATTCTTCGCTCACTGCGCACAGCTATCACGGATTGCTGGACAGGGAGATATCACAGTGCTGCTGGCAAGGCTTTACACAGACCAAATGATTAATGCTAAAGAGAAATCAGCACGAGCATTTTGTATCTTGTTAGCAGACAATATTCCCGATCTCATGCTCAGCTACCTCAACACACTCAACCGAGATATTCAAGAGCATAAATTGGATGATCGTAAGGTTCATAAAGCTGCCAAAATTGTCGCTTGGGAATGCTTGAAAAAAACCTATACACCAACAACAGCGATGAGAGAAGATACCCTGATGGCGTTGGGTATTGATGAGGCTGAGCAATACCTTGAATACTTAGAAAAACGCCTACACCTGATTCAAACAGTCCCGCCAGCACAAGACCGCATCCGCTTTGCCCTTGACCCAATTGCTGAGTATCTGGCTGCTTTGTATTTACTAGAGCTTTATGATCACAATCAGAGCCAGTGGTCTGAATTCTTGCAACAGTTTGACAGCATTCCTAAGGATTTTCTGAGGGCAATGCGAGATTGCTGTGATGCTAAGGGAGAAGAAACAGGCGTTCCCGATGAGATCATCACAAAACTTCGTGGAGTCAATGGCAAAGCAATCAAGTTATCTGACCTTGAGCTAGTTCCTTCTAATTAGTTACTATAAACTATTCAAATATTGTTACACTTAGTAAAGAATCAAAAAATGTTAACTATCTATATAAAATTATGGGTCGCGTTGGGGTCTTATTACTAAATTTAGGGGGTCCAGAACAATTACAAGATGTTCGCCCTTTCTTGTTTAATCTATTTTCTGATCCAGAAATTATCCGACTACCTTTTCCTTGGCTACAAAAACCCTTGGCTTGGTTTATCTCTACCGCCAGAACCAATACCTCCCAAGAAAATTATCGCCAAATTGGAGGAGGTTCACCTCTAAGAAAGATTACAGAAGCCCAAGGCGAAGCCCTCGAACAGCGACTGGCTGAGATTGGTCAAAAAGCTGATATTTACATTGGCATGCGCTATTGGTATCCTTTCACCGAAGAAGCCATTGCCCGCATCAAACGCGATCGCCTCCACCAATTAGTCATTCTTCCCCTCTATCCTCAATTTTCTATCAGTACCAGTGGTTCTAGTTTTCGGGTACTCGAAGAAATGTGGGAAGCCGACCCGATGTTAAGACAGATCGAATATACTTTAATTCCTTCTTGGTACGATCATCCCCTTTATTTAGAAGCTATGGCTGATCTCATCGCCCAAGAATTGGATAAATGTCCTCATCCTGAGCAAATTCATCTCTTTTTCAGCGCCCACGGGGTTCCTCAAAGCTACGTTGAAGAAGCTGGCGATCCCTATCAAGCCGAAATTGAAGCTTGTACCCGTTTAATCATGAAAACCCTTAACCGACCCAATGCTTACACCCTAGCCTATCAAAGTCGAGTCGGCCCTGTGGAATGGTTAAAACCTTACACAGAGGACGCATTACAAGAACTTGGGGAACAAGGGGTCAAAGATTTATTGGTGGTTCCCATTAGTTTTGTCTCTGAACATATCGAAACCCTACAAGAAATTGATATCGAATACCGTGAAGTAGCAGAAGAAGCGGGAATTGCCAATTTTCTGAGGGTTCCTGCTTTAAATACCCATCCCCTTTTCATCCAAGCTTTAGCAGACTTAGTTACCCATTCTCTACAAGAACCCCCTGTAACCTTTGATTGTGTCACCCATCCCAAGGAAAATATGAAAATGTATCCTCAAGAACGTTGGCAGTGGGGAATGACAACAGCGGCCGAAGTTTGGAATGGAAGACTGGCTATGATAGGATTTTTAGCGTTGCTGATCGAGTTAATTACGGGTCACGGACCCCTACACTATGTGGGGCTATTGTAACTTTTGTTTCAACCAGTTTATAAGGGTTTGGCTTAACTGGGGATCATCGGGAGAAAAGACAGATAACTCCGATGATTCCTGTCTGGTGATAACGGCAATGATTCCGTTAAACTTAGCTAAACTCTTTAAAAGATGGGAAGATAAGCTAGAATTAGGATCATCGTGAAACAATAAAATCAGAGGGCTTTTAGTCGAGTTTTTCTGCAATAGATGCCAATAAAGACGCAACTTAGAAAGAGTTTCTGGTAAACCATGATCAAAGGCTGAACAACCTTGTTCTAACATTTGATCATAGATATCAATGGCAGGATTATCTGGATCGATAAAGCGACGACTATCGATCCAAATGATCTGAGTCAACTCTACGTTAGACGTTTTGTTGAGTCGTTGTTGTAACTGCTCAAACAGAGTGAGAGTGTCTGTTGTCTCAGGTTGAGGGGTTTGAGACGATAAGGCAACTTTTACTGGTAAACTGCGTTGATGCCAAGCTTCCCTAAAGGTCTGATAGGATAGATGTTGTGCGCAGTGCCATATCACTTGATAAACAGGGGAATTGTCTGGTAATGATTTCTCAAGAAGATGATCCCGTAATTGACTAACCACGTGAGGCATTTGTTTTTCTGGCAAAAGAGTAATTAACCCCTCAGCCATTTGTTTTCCTAAGTCTTGTTCTTGGATGGTTGGCAAAACTTTGAGAAAAGCAGTGATCGCCCCTTTATTACCCGCAGCAATTTTACTTAAACTCTTAGCTGCACAACGACGACTTTCTGGGTGAGAACTGGTTTCTAATAGTCGAATTAATGCGGCGATCGCTGCGGGGTTTCCTTGACCAATTTCTCCTAAACTTTCAGCAGCTAAACTACGAATATCAGGATCATGAGTCGATTGAATAAGATTAACCAAAACCATTAAGGCTTCTAAATTTCCTGGATCAATTTTGCCCAAACTAACAGCAACTTGACGTAAAACAAACTCATCTCTTGATATTTGTAAAAGTTTAGTTAAAGCATTAATACAAGTGGGATTTCCTGGATCAATTTTCCCTAAGTTTTCTGTAATTTCTCGATAGGTTTCTTCATCTTCTACTTGTTCCATTAATTGCCTAGACACTTTAACAATCATCGGATTAATCGGATCAATTTTTCCTAAACTGTCTAAAGCTTCTTTGCGAGTTAATAAGGGTTCATCTGGAGCGATTAATTTTTCTAAAATAGCGATCGCTTGTTCATTTCCTAAACCAATTTTTCCTAAACTACTAATAGCAATCCAACGCAGATACATATCATAATTTTCTTCGAGAAAAGTCACTAAAGCAGCGATCGCTTGACTATTTCCTGGACAAACTTCTCCCAAACTATAAACCACTTCTTGACGAATACTTTCGGTTGTTGCTGTCTTCATCAATTTGATTAAACCAGCAATGGCAGTGGGATTTCCTGGATCAATTTTTTCTAAACTTTCTGCGGCTTGTCGTCTAGTGGTTTCGTCTTTTGTTGTCCGAATTAATTGCACTAAAATAGCGATGGCGGTTGCATTTTCCTGACCGATCATTTCTAAACATTGAAAGGTTCGTCGCCTTAAATTAGGAGCCGGTTGACGATGTAATAAACGAACTAAAGCTTTAACCCCCTGTCTATTTCCTTGAGCGATTTTTTCTAATCCTAAAAAAGCTTTTTGATACTCTGGTTCACTGGTAGCGGTTTCTAACCCTTCAACTATCAAACTGATAGCCGTGGGATTCCCTGGATCAATGGTTCCTAAGGTTTCTGCTAGTTGCCAACGAAGGGTTTTATTTTCAGTATTTTTGAGGCATTGAGTTAAAGCCGTGATTGCTTCTACGTTTTCCTTACCTAATCGTTCTAAATAGTCTAATCCTTGTTGTCGCTGTGACTGTTGTGACTCATTTTGAATACGGTTAATCAGATCAGTGATCACCAGCGGCCGATAAAGATAACTGATAGCTTCTCTGGCTGCTAAACGACGTAAGTTTGAGGAATCCTTGTCTGCTAATGCCCAGACAAACAATTGTTCTATAATTTCTGGTCCTAAAGAACAATCAGGAAATTCTGACAAGGCCATGGCTGCGGTTAAATAGGCCCTAAAACCATAAAAATTTTCCTGACCACATTCATCTTCAAAGCTAACTAAAGCTGTCATAAGGGCTTCTTTTTCTTCTGAAGCAATATCTTCTCTTCCTAACCAAAACAACAAAATTTGCTGCCATTGGTCACTAAACATCCCTAAAGCTGTTGTCTCTTTTGCGAAAAAATATTGCCAATTATCAATCCCTAAAGCAGCAAAATAATCTTCAAAGGTTTGATCCTCAAATTGATACTGATTCTGTTGTTCTTCTTGAGTTACCATTCCTACAGGTCTTAACCAATGGAGTTGCAGACTCAAAGCAAATAAGGACGGATTATCTTCAATCATCCCTTGAGAAATAGGGAGAGAAGAGTCTCCTGTTTGTCGATGATTGAAGGCTAAGTGAGTTAAAAATTGATCTAACAGTTGTTGTTCTGTGGAGGTAACAGGGGCGTTTTCTACCTGCCATTGATAAAATTCGTTTACTAAAACTTGATATAACCTGGCTGTTGTTTGGGGTAAGGTTTGAGGATTTTTCTGCCAAAGACGACAGAGTAAGGATAAGCGCAAGGGATTCTTTAGCCAGGTTTGAAGATGTTGGTTTTGGGGTTGGCTTAACAGAGTAGACAATGTTTCCCCTAAATCGCCTTTCATCTCTAGGTTTTCTCTCTGGGATGAATAGGGACGAAACCACCTTTGAACAAATTGCTGGATTTCAGTTTGATCTGAGAGGGATTTAGTTTGATAGATATCAAATTGGGCTAAAGCTTGCGGTTGCATTTTCCAGGTAACTGTTTGGCAGGTTAGAATGAGATGGGAATTGCCTAAAGATTCGTGTTGTTGTCTGAACAAAGCAAGAGGAGAACCACTGCCATTACTGATAGATTTAGCTAATAAGTAATCAATCCCATCCCCCAATAACCAAATTCTACCGCTCTGTAATAATGTTTCAAAGGATGCTTGCCAAAATTCTTGAGACAGTCTTTGCTCTGTCCCATAATGCTTCGAGCATTGCGTTAGCCATTTCTGGGTTAAATAGTCCTTGAGGGTGAGGGTTTTCAGTTGCTGAGGAGACACCCAAATGGGGATGTAGTCTGTTTTCTTTAACATCCAATGGGCCAATGTTTGTAAACAAAGACTTTTACCTGTTCCTGATTCCCCAATAATGGCAATGTTACGTCTGTGTCGTTGCGCTTGATCTAATTCACAGATTTCTTGAAATAATGATTCTGCTTGATAGTTATTGAGATTTAATCCTTCAGATTTAAGGAATTTGACTCGGGATGATTGGATTTGAAAGTGTTGTGAATAAGTGTTGCGACGCTTAGTATCACTTTGAATATAGTCTAAACGGATAAATAAGTCCTTCCCATCTTTTCCCTTGTCATCAGGTTGGGTACTCATGGGATTGATAGGTAAGAAATATTTCAGCATGATGCGGCCAACTTTGTTCCAGTCAATGCTGAAATGGGAGGATTTTTTTTCAGTAGTGGGTGAGTTAGTTTGGGACATTATTGTCGCCTACTTTTACTACAATTTTACTGTACTTATGGCGAGTTTTTGATAGAGTCAAAATAATAATTTTTTCTGGTTTCTAGTCAGAGCTAAATTCACCCTATTTTATTAAGAACTGTTAACAGAATGCTAACCTTTCTCTCTTGGTATCCTTTCCAGTTAAGTTTAAAGTTGTCTTAGTGCTTTTTTAAGCGGCGACTGCTTGAGGTAAATGTTGAAAGATGGTTTCTAATATTTCTTGTTTATCTATCGGTTTACAGACTAAACCTGAACATCCTAAAATCTTATTTTGCCAACGTTCAAATATCCCTTGTTTTTCAACTAAGGCAATAATGGGGGATGTTTGTAAAGTTTCCTGGTTACGTAGCTGACCACAAATTTGCCAACTATCTATTCCTGGCATTTCTAAATCGACAAAAATCAAGTCGGGTTTATGAACAAGACACAAGGCAATTACTTTACTACTATCATTAATTCCTAGAAATTGATAACCTTTTTTGGTGAGAATATCGTTCATTAATTGACAAATTCGGGGATTATCATTGACACAAGCAATTAATTTTCTCTTATTTTGAACTAGGGATTTTTTTTTAGGTAACGCTAACGGTTGAGGTAGATCTTCAATTTCTATTAAGTCGATCAGTCCTAGTTGAATATACAACATTAAAGATGAGGTTAACCGTAACAAATCCTGGTTGATATGAACGGATAAATCTCGCAAACTGCGTTTTCCATCAATATACTGGGTTAAAATTTGATAGGTTTGGGGTGAAGTACGTTTCTTTAATTGTTCTAAACTTTTAATTACAGGAGCTTCATTGGGTGAGTGATTGCCTAAAGTGGAACGGTGCCAATTTTGCCAAGATTTCCAGGTAGCAACGATGCTTTGTTGTGGATCAAACAAGATAGGGGGAGAAGAGAACTTATGATCACTATAAAAACGACAGGTTACTTGGCGACTTTGCATCAGGTCAAATAAAACTTCGATGACCATACTAGCAATAATTTCTAATAATTGTGTGCGGTTAATTTTCTGTTGTTTAAACCAACTACATAACACATCATAGTCCCAACTAATGGGGTGATTTTGGCGAAGAGATGCAGCAATATCTTTTTGAATGGGAATAGATTGAAATCCTACAGCTTTGATTTTTGGGCAAATTTGTAAGACGGTTCTTCTCCATCTCCTTATATAATGAGTTCCCCCTGTTACATAGATAATTCTCCCTAAATACCAATAAATATTAGATTCTTTTCCTTGGGAGGTTTGACAGGACATTCTACCACTAAATTGATTATTTTTTAATTCTTGAAATAAGGTTGCCTGTTGAGTAGTGGCAAAATTTTGAAAGCAAACAGGGGGTCGTTCAGAGATTCCCTGTGTCATGGAAAAGGTGGTTAAAGGAGATTGGGTTTTTGTTTTTTCCTGATTAACATAAGCCATTGACACAAGCCCTTTAATTGATTTACATTATCTACTTAATGCTATCTTGTCATAATTTTTCTGGTAGTTGAGTGATTATGATCACCTTCGGATCCTACCTGATGAAAAATGAATCAAGACCCATAAAATCAACACTTTACTAATTAACGAATATGGCGTTAATTTTATGGTTTTTCGTTGTTAATTAACATAACTCTTTATTCATATTGCTTTTAAGCACTTCTAATCCTTTTTTAACACGACGAGAAACGGTTACTACACTAATGCCTAATTGTTCGGCTGTTTCTCTTTGGGTTAAGTCTTTGAGGAAAACAAACTCAAGAATATTCCTAGTTCTTTCTTCCAATTGTTCCAATGCTTGTTGGAGACGAATTTTATCTTCTTGTGCCAGTTGAAAACTGCGATAATTAGCATCGGGAACTAAGTCTCCTAAACTGGTTTGTCCTTCTCCATCGTTACTCACTTTAACATCTAAACTAACCGGTTCTCTATTTTGAAAGGCAAGTTTAATTTCTTGCCATTCTTTTAAGGAAATTTCTAAAACTTGAGCAATTTCTGAATCTGTTGGTTGACGGTTAAATTTTTCTCTAAATTCTTGGCGCACATTGATGGACTGTCTTCCCAATTCTAGCCAACGTCTGGGAATACGAACTGTATATTTTTTATCTCGCAAATAATGTTGAATTTCTCCTCGAATATAAGGAATCGCAAAGGAACTGAAAGCATGACCTTTTTCAATACTGAACCGTTCAATGGCACGAATTAAGCCTAAACTCCCCACTTGTACTAAATCTTCATAGCTTTCTGGACACTGATGAACCCAATGATGTGCTTCTTTGCGAACTAAACCAAAATTTAATTCTAAAATTTTATTTCTTAGTTTAGTGTTTGGTGTTTTTTGGTACTCTTGAAACAATTTAAGGGTTTCGAGTTTAACATTTTCTTGAGCAGGGGTATACATAGCAAATATGTACTGTTTTACTGTTGTTGGCAACCAATTGACTATCCTTAGCCTAAAATGAAGAGTATGCTACTCACAACAGGATTTATACTATTCTTGAAAAGTCCCTTTCATCAAACCCTACTTAATCCTACGGAGAAAAATGGGATAATACTTAAAGATATGTTAAGTTATCAAGTTTTGGCTAAAGCCATCAAGGTTTTTAGCAACTGAAACCTACTGCTTGTCTAACTTTTCGGATTATTAAGTTATTTTACTACAAGGTCTTAACTTAATGATAACAAATGATATTGAACTCCTGTTTCAAAAATTCTCACCCCACCTCCTTCAGCAACGGTTTGTCTTAAGGCAGTAGGATTACTAACGGTAACACCGGCTAAATAATTGATGCCAAAATCTGCAAATTCTGCTAACCAAGGAAGGGTTGGCCCCATTAATACCACGGTAGCATCCTGAGATAATTCCATAAGGCGGGGAAAGGTTTTGTTAGGAATAGAGGTAGCGGTTAAAAATACCCACTCAGACTCAGGGAGTAAATATTCTGAGGCGGTTGCGGGGAAGTCTCCAGGGGTGGGGTTAAGTTCGATGACATTGATATTCATCCCTTGTTCATACTGTTTTAATCCTGGATAGCGGCCAATGACTGAGACTTGTTTGCCTGGAAGTTGGGGAAGAAAATACTCAAATACGGATAGGTTAGCTGATGTGGCCAGGGGAAGAGCGATCGCTTGTTCTAAGAGGGGTGAGTTAAGATTAATAACGGCGTTGATTGCAGCCATCCCTACAGTTGCCTGATAAGGGTCCCACGATCGCAACCATAATGATAATTCTTGCACGGGTTGATTGACTAGGGTTCCTGACCAAGATAGGGTACGGGTAGGAATGGCCGGACTCATACATAAACCTACACCGTTAGCTTTACACATTGTCCAGGTTAAGCCAATAATAATCTCTTCAACAGGGGTATTTGTTTGGCTATAATCGATTAATAAGTCGTAAATTTGTTTAGGGTTAATCATGATAAGTTTAGTTATTCAATCCGAGTCATATCACCCATAAATTCTCAATAATTAGGAGAATATATGGTAGTATTCAAACTAACCTAATTTAATTAATTAAAAGTCGTATGGCTAGGATTAAAATTAACCGAGAGATACTGACTCAACTCAATGGTATTACATTTTCAAAGGAAAATGTAAATCTCAACGAATTTCCTGATTTTTTAATTTTAGGACCGCAAAGAACAGGAACCAACTGGTTATATGAGAATCTCAAACTACATCCACGAGTTTTTTTAACCACACCCAAAGAATTATTTTTCTTCAATTTGGTGCAGAAACCAGAACATCATTTATATTCCTCTAGTGATTTAGCTTGGTATCTAGAATTTTATCATGAATCTTTTAAAAATTTCCTCAAAAAAAATCTGGAAATGTTAAAAAGATATGGAAAATTTTATTATCCTCAGGTCAGGGGAGAAGCAACGGCGAGTTATGCAGCAATGTCTAAAGAACTTATCGATAATATTGTTATTTTAAATCCTGATATTAAAGCAATTTTAATGGTTAGAAATCCTCTTATTAGAATTTGGTCTCATGCAAAAAAGAACTTATTAAATTCTAATTTTCTTAATAATTATCAACAGAAAAGTTTAGAAGAAGTTGCAGAGGATGAATTTGAGACATTCTTTAGAAGAGAAGCTAAAATTGTCGATTATAATAGAATTATTGAGAATTGGTCATCTGCTCTGAAAGAAGGTAACTTATTCATTGGTTTTTTTGATGATATTATTGACTCCCCCACAACCTTATTACTAAAAGTTTTTGATTTTTTAGAAATTGATAGTAAAGATGATTACATTACAAATTTAGTTAAAAAGAAAATTCAATCAACCGATACATCTGAAAAGAGAGAACTTCCTGAAAAATATAAGATTATATTAGAAGAAATTTTCAAAGACGAAATATTAACACTTGAAGAAAAATTTGGAAGACAACTTCTCAGGTAATTACTAAGGATATAAGAAGGGTTCAATTAGGTGGGGATTAGCCACCTAATTATCCATTGAATCAAAATAGAATATTAACAATAATTCCTCCTAATAAAACAAAGCCTAAAATGACATTTTGACTGAATACTTGACTATAAGTTTCTTGAGGAATCTCAGGAGAACTTAAACGAATATATTGTATCATCCAACCCACTAAAGCAATTACCCAGGTGACCCAAAATCCTAAATTGAGGCGCATAACTATCCCTAAATATGCCCATAATCCTGCGGTAATAGCAAAGAATATTCCTACCGCTTCTCCTGCATATTTTCCAAAGAATAAAGCACTGGAATTAACCCCAATTTTCTTGTCATCTTCTCGATCAGACATGGCATAAACTGTATCAAAACCTAATGTCCAAAATACGGTTATTCCCCATAATACCCAAGTATAATTTTCTAATTTTTCTGTCACCGCAGTCCAACTAATTAATACAGCAAAACCCCAGGCTAAAGATAACACTAATTGGGGAATAGGAAAGACTCGTTTAGCTAAGGGATAACAGACGATAAAAGGAACAGCAGCAACACATAACCAAAAGCTCAATGTGTTGAGATAAAATGCTAAAATAGCAGCACAAACAAGGGCAATGAAAGCTATAATAATACCGACTTTAATAGATAGCGATCGCTCAGCTAAGGGGCGTTTTTTCGTCCTTTCGACTTGAGGATCAATGTTTCTATCCCAGAGATCATTAATAACACATCCAGCAGCACTGGTAGCTAAAGTTCCTAAGATAATAACCCCAATTAAAGGTAAAGGGGGAAGTCCCCTTGCTGCTAAAAAAATAGCCCATAATGCAGGGATCATTAAGATTAATCTTCCTGCGGGTTTATCCCATCTTAATAGACGAATAATGGTTAACCAAGTGGGTTCATTTTGAGGTTGAGATTGAGTAATCATCCTATTGCTTATCTATCTGTTTTATTAATTTAATGATAAAAAAGGCATTTTTACATTGAAGTCTAAGAATACAGTCTAAATTTTCAAAATTTAGCCTAATTAACGATATTTATCAAAAGCTGTCATTAGCATAGAGTTAGGATTATCTATACAATAATCAGTAATTTTATCAGTCGCCTCTCGTAAAGCAATTCGATCAATTACCATTTGATTATTTTTTGCTGTCATTAAACCGTGGAAAAAGACTAAAGTTAATTCTTTATCTTCTCCTGGCATCTTTAACATCTCTCGACAACTAATTTGATTTAATTCTACCTTAGTATCTTCTGATGTATCCTGAGCAAAACTTGATAAATTGGATAGCGGACTAATGATAGTTGTTAATAAGAGTATGCCTAATAATTTGTTAATGAATTTCATCATAACTCCTCAATGTTGATCGTTGAAATTAATGGTTATCTTAAGGGTGCGCCTTGGATACAATCATCAAAGGCTTGTCGATATAGGCTATCATAATCGGAAGCACGACGGGAACTACCGCCAATAATGCCCACAACGGAACCGATGGCTGCTCCTGTACCGGCACCTCTTCCCCCATCAATGATAGCCCCTATAGCTGCTCCACCGGCTGCTCCTCTTGCCCCTCCTCGAAAGAAACCGCCTTTAGCGTAGCGATCAGCATAATCTCTGGCATAACCTTCGCAATAGGAGTTGGAACGGGATGAATATTGAGCTAGAGCCATATTAGTTGAGAGTAGCATAACATCAGCAACTAAAATTGTGCTAATTGTTAGCAAGTTTTTCCATGATTTTGAGATCATACTACGTAAGGGTTAAATATGATTGAGCCATTTAGCATTAACAATTTTAATCCAATAAATCATTAAAAATCAAGTCTTTTTCTATGAGAGTTGACTAACTGCCCCTTGAGGGCTTTTTCCTGAGAGAACTTCGATAATATTTTTGGCAGCTTCTAAGGCAATCTCACAGCGAACTTCATTGACTGCTGAGCCTAAATGGGGGGTAAAAAAGGTATGTTTTGTATTAGTTAATAGGGTTTGATTGATGGTTTGAGGACGGTTAGCGATCGCCCAATCTTCCATTTCAAAAACATCAGCACCATACCCGGCTAAATGTCCTGATTTAATGGCAACAGCCACTGCATTTTCATCTACCACTGAACCCCGACAAGGATTAATTAAGAAACTCTTGGGTTTCATGAGTTTTAAGGTATTTTCATTAATTAAATGGTAAGTATCACTAGCTAACGGAACCATTAAAACAATATAATCACTTTTTTTCAATAATTCTTCTAGGGAAGTTCTGGTTATTTTCCAGTCTTTTTCTTGTTTAAGTTTTAAGGGCATAGGATCGGTATATAGCAAGTTCATCTCGAAACCCACTAACCGTTTTACTAAGGCTTTTCCTAATTTTCCCATGCCCACAATTCCTAAGGTTTTATTTAATAATCCTTGGCTATATAATTGAGGTTTCCAACCTTGAAAATTACCAGAACGAATTAATTGATCCCCTTCTGACATTCGTCGGGCTAATATTAGTAGTAAACCTATGGTTAATTCTGCTGTAGGTGCAGCCAATAAATCAGGAATAATGGTAAACCAAATATTACGCTTTGTACAAGCTTCTACATCAAAATTGTCATAGCCTCTTAAGGCTCCTGCAATAACTTTTAATTGGGAACAAACTTCTAAAAATTCTGTGTCAATATGATCAGGCATAAATACCATTAAACCTTGAGCATCTTTGCTTCTATTGATAACTTCTTGACGGCTTAAAGTTTCTTGGTTTTGATTTAAAATAAGCTTACAATATGGGTTTAAGTAATCAATAACTTCAGGATGAATCCAATGGGTAATAACAACTTTTGGTTTTTGATTCATATTATTTAGTTTAAATAATTTTTTTTCGTAAATAGTTACCTAAACTATCTACCAATGTTACCATAACTAAGACAACTATTAAAAGGGCTGATACTTCTTGATATTTGAGTAAGCGTAAGGCACCAATAATTTCAAATCCAATCCCTCCTGCTCCTACTGCACCTAATACCATAGAAGCTCTAAAATTGTACTCCCAACGATAAAAGATAACATCAGCTATCTGGGGCAAAACTTGAGGCAAAATGCTATGAAAAATGATTTGTAAACGGTTTGCACCGACTGCTTTTGCTGCTTCTATGGGAGCGTTATCTGTATGTTCTATGGACTCAGCAAAAAATTTTCCTACCATACCCACGGAATGAAATCCTAATGCTAATACCCCAGGAAGTGCGCCAAACCCAACAGCAGCAACAAAGATAATTCCGAGTAGTAATTCAGGAATAGCTCTGGCTACATTTAAAATCGTTCTTGATAGGAAATAAAGAGAAGCATGAGGACTTGTATTATCTGCTGCACCTAAAGCAATGGGAAAAGAAAAAATAACGGCTAGTCCTGTTCCTGCAATACTCATGGCTAAGGTATCAATTAATGGTTTGATCCAATCAAAAACACGACTAAAATCTGGAGGAAACATTTCTGCTACCATATCTAATAGATCGGGAATTCCTTCGGATAAACGATTTCCATCCAACAAACCAACGACGGCAAAACTAATAATGATAATAATAACCAGTATTAGGGTTTTACTTAAAGCTTGATACCAAAGGCATTTTTGCTGATGTAATAATGTGTGATATTTGTCTTGATTAACTATCATTGGTGTTAACTTTTTGATTAAGCAATAATTGATAATAGAAGGAATAAAGTTGTTGGATTTAATATTTTTTTTATTTTATGTTGAATAAAACAATTATTTTGTCGTCTAACAACTTTCGATCTCACTCTATAATCTCTTTTATTAATAACAAAATGATTAGATTAATTAATCTTAGCGAAATCTAGATCGAGAAGTTTACCTAAATCTCGGACAACATTATAATCTTTGTCTTCGACTGATTGGAAACCTTCAGCTTTAAAAGGTTTTAAAACCGTTTCATCTTCTAATTCTAAAAAAGCTTGCTTAATTTGCTGTTTTAATTGAGGATCTAAGTTAGATCGCATCGTCCAAGGATATTGAGGATAAGGTTTAGATTCTTCGATTAAAATAACTTTATTTTCATCAATGGTTCCCTTTTCTATTAAAGCAGTATAAATCGGTTTACTTAATCCTCCTGCTTGGGCTTTTCCATTAGCGACAGCGACAGCAACAGCATCATGAGAACCCACAAACACTTCTTGATAATTTTCCTCTGGTTTGAGTCCTTTTTCCATTAACATAGACTTAGGAATTAAATGACTTGAGGTGGAAGCTTGATCTCCATAAGCCATTGTTTTTCCTTCTATTTTTTCATAGGAGTCTATTCCTGCTTCTGCATTACCAATAACCACAGATTTGTAGGTGGTTTCTCCATCTTTTTCCAAAGCAGCAAAAGCTTCTATGTTACTTTTGGTTTTTGCCAAAACATAGGATAATGGACCAAAATAAGCTAAGTCTAATCTTTCGTTACTCGCTGCTTCGATCATAGAAGAATAATCGGTACTGACGAATAATTCAATATCTTTGTTTAGTTGTTCTTCTAAATAGGTTTCTAACCCTTTATTATTTTGAATGACGGTAGATACTGACTCATCGGGTAATAAAGCAACCACTAATTTTTCAGGGTTTGCTTTTGTATCTACTTTTGTATTTTCAGGGTTGGTATTTTTTGTTTGATTATCAGATGCACTACAACTAATCAAAGTTAATAGGGTGAGAGAAACAATAGTGGTTAAGGGTTTTCTGAAGATGAAACTGATCATACTGCTTGTGACTCAAATGGTTTTACTGTTGATTATAAGGAGTTTGTTCAAAAAATCAAGATGACGATGATTTTTGAGAGTGCTATTTAGATGATAATTATACTGTTTTCATTGAAGGGGAATGTTGATAAATTCTTTCTAATTGTTCACTGTGTATATTTGAGGGATGATTATCAAAGAGAATGGTTCCATTGGTTAACCCAATAATGCGATCGCCGTAATCTAAAGCTAAATCAACTTGATGTAAACTAACCACCGCCCCAATGCCATCTTCTTGACAAATCTTTTTGAGATTAGCTAATATTTTATGGGAACTACCAGGGTCTAAACTAGCAACTGGTTCATCTGCTAGAAGAAACTGCGGTTTTTGAGCCAAGGCGCGGGCAATTCCTACCCGTTGTTGTTGACCTCCACTAAGTTGTTTAACAGGAGTCAAAGCTTTATTTAATAAACCAACTCTATCCAAACAATCTAAGGCAATAATTTGATCGATTTTAGGTAAAGGAAAAAAACTTCTTAGGGTAGAATGATAAGCCAGACGACCAATTAAAACATTTTTTAGGGCAGTTTGTCGAGGAATTAATTGGTGTTGTTGAAAAATCATTCCTGTTTTTTGTCGATGTTTTCTTAATATTTTAGGATTATGTAAGTTGCCTAAACCATCAACTATAACTTGACCCTTGGTAGGAATCGTGAGAAAATTGATACAACGTAAAAGGGTTGATTTTCCGGCACCAGAAGCCCCTAAAAGTATGGTAAATTCTCCTGGAACAAATTTAAGAGAAATACCTTGTAATGCTATGGTTCCATCTTTATAGGTAACGCCAATATTCTCAAGAAAAATCATAATCTTTTTTTAATTATACCTTAAACAATTATCTCTATTAAATCATTAAATAATATAGCAATTTTTACTTTGTTTAAAGATGAAATATTTAATAATCAGGGTTTTAAGTGTTAGACAAAGCTTTTTGAGCTATATAAAATTGTCTTTTTTTGTTTGTTAACACCATTATTATTGATGGGTTTTGTGCAAAATTATAATATTTTAAAAGTTTATCGTGAAATTGCTCTATTTTTCTTTTAATCAGTATTTTTTCTATCATAGATATACGGATTAAACTAAGTAACTTTTCGAGTTTACATTACTAAAAATCGAGATTACTATTGTTAGTAAGCTGTTGTTATCACCGATTTAAAGTTAATCTGGGTTGTATCGAAATTTATGAATTAATTGGCACTTCAATAATTTCTATACTCCATAATCATTATCGAAAAAATAAGAGGTAAAAATGTATAGCAGCAAAATTCCACCTATGTTTAATACCTTAGAAGGTTATGAAAATTTCGTAAGTCAATTATTAGAAAAAGACAAAGACGTAAAAGTTGATCCTATGTTAGAGTGGGAAGATGTCATGAATGAGCAAAATTTTCTGGTAAAACAATCTATAGAGATTTAATTTCAAGTATTGTTCAAGCAGTATCATCAACTCGGGATAATTAACAAATCTCATTATCGAAAATAATTGGGTCTAAAACCCCGCCTTTGAAGGCGAATCGTTTTTGAGATAGTTTTTGAGACGGAGCTTCTGACTTCTGACTTCGTTAACCTGGGTGTTTTTTGATGTCAGATTGTTATAAAGTGAAGATAGATATTTGATGCTCAACTACTCTGCTGATGAAAAGTTTATGGAATGACCAAGACGCAGCTAAATATAAAACAGATTTAGCCCTGAGAGTTTACACGTCTAGATTATTGGGACAAAACCCCTCTTTAGTGTTGCATGGTGGTGGCAATACATCGGTAAAAATACGTCAAGATAATATTGTTGGTGAAAGCGAAGATATTCTCTATGTTAAAGGTAGTGGTTGGGACTTAGCTACCATCGAAGAAGGGGGGTTTTCTGGGGTAAGAATGCCTCATTTACTGAAATTAGCCCAACTGAATAGCTTACCAGACTCCCAGATGGTTAATGAGTTGAAAACTCAGATGATTCGCTCAAATGCACCTTCACCCTCTGTAGAAACCATACTCCATGCTATTCTACCCTACAAATATGTGGATCATACCCACGCTGATGCAGTTGTTACGATTACTAATACAGCAGAGGGAAGAAAGTGCATAGAAGAAATATACGGCGATCGCGTAGTGATTATTCCCTACATTATGCCAGGATTTGATTTAGCCCGTCTCTGCGCTCAAGAATTCGAGAAACAAAAAGGAGATAATACCGTTGGTATGGTGTTGATGAATCATGGTATTTTTTCCTTTGGGGAAACGGCCAAAGAATCTTATCAACGGATGATTGAGTTAGTTACCCAAGCAGAAGACTATCTAAAACAGCATCAAGCTTGGCATATTCCTCAAAAAGCCGTTAATATTCGCGAAACCTTCTTAGGCCAAACCTTAGCCCAACTGCGTCATCAGGTGTCCGTTGCTGCGGGTTTTCCTGTGATTCTTTCCCTACACCAAACCGAGAAAACCCTCAGTTTTGTCCAACGAGAGGATCTTAACACTATTTCTCAACAAGGGCCAGCAACTCCCGATCACGTCATTCGCACTAAACGAACCCCGTTACTAGGAAGGAACGTACAGGGGTATGTAACACAGTATGAAACCTACTTTAAAACCCATTTAGCCCAGGCTAAGGACAGCAAAACAATGGTTGATCCGGCACCGAGAGTAATTTTAGATCCAGAGTTGGGGTTATGTGCGATCGGGAAAAATGCCAAAGGTGCGGCTATTGTAGCTGATATTTACGATCATACCATCGATATTATCCAACGGGGGAGCTTGTTGGGCGGTTATCAAGCGTTACCTTCTCAAGATATCTTTGATGTGGAATACTGGGAACTCGAACAAGCAAAACTGGCCAAAGGAGGGCAAACCCCCCCATTGACGGGAGAAGTGGCTATTGTAACCGGGGCTGCTTCTGGTATTGGGAAAGCTTGTGTGGAGTCTCTGCTGAAACGAGGGGCTGCAGTGGTTGGGTTAGATATTAATGAAGCGATTACAGACTTACACAAAGGACTAGACTTCTGTGGACTGGTTTGCGACCTCACCGATGAAAGGGCTATTCAGCAAGCCTTAGAGACGGCAGTAAGACGGTTTGGGGGTATTGATATGGTGATTCTCAATGCAGGTATTTTCCCCGCTAGTAGCCCCATTTCCGCCTTGTCTACGGAACAATGGCGACGCATTATGAGTATTAATCTGGATGCTAATCTCGTTTTAATGCGAGAGGTTCACCCCTTCTTAAAAATGGCTCCTAAGGGGGGTAGAATGGTGGTTATTGGCTCGAAAAATGTTCCTGCACCGGGGCCGGGGGCTGCTGCTTATTCTTCCTCTAAAGCTGCGTTAAATCAGTTGACCCGTGTGGCTGCTTTAGAATGGGGTAAGGATAAGATTCGTATTAATTCTATTCATCCTAACGGGGTGTTTGATACGGCTATTTGGACAGACGAAGTGTTAGAAACTCGGGCAAAAAATTATGGTTTAACGGTTGAAGACTATAAGACGAATAATGTTTTGAAAGTGGAAGTTACCAGTCATGATGTGGCGGAGTTAGCTGCGATTATGTGCGATCGCTTATTTGAGAAAACAACCGCAGCACAAGTTCCTTTAGATGGAGGGAATGAACGGGTTATTTAGTTTTAATTTTTCTCTTTTATCAATCCTAAATCAACTAACTCACTCGCCATTAACTGAGGAGAAACTATTTTTACTCCTGAAATTGATTCACCAAAAAGAAAGCCAAAATCTTTCTTATCGCCAGTTAGTAAGTGGGTACATTGAACAGCAATTGCTCCAGCTAAAATCGGAATGTCTTTTTCTCGAAGGGTAACAGGTAAATCGAGTATGAGAGAATTATTTATAGTAATTTTTTCTAAAAGTAGGAATTCTAGTTGTTCCATTGAGCCAAATTTTTTAGCTGTAATATTTCTTTTTGCTTCTTCTATCGCATAAGAGTTAGTAATACAAGTTCCATTATTTTGGATAATATTAACTAATTTTCTAATACGACTTTGTTCAACCGATGAGCTAAAGAGAATATTTGCATCAAGAAAAACTTTCACCCTAATTCAAATCCCTCAAGTTCTTTTTCATTCGACTGATTAAATTCAAGAACCCTCTCATCTGAGTAAATTTCTATAGGAAAAGTGGCACAGGCACGAATTAGAAGACCCTCTGAGCTTTCTTCGATCACCACTCGATCGGCACCTTCTAAACCGTATTTAGTTCTGAGGTCTTTAGGTAGAGTTAAAGTCCCACTTTCATTGATAGACACAATTCTTTCCATAACTTGATTTTTTGAATTGCTAAAGTTCTAGTATATAGTATTTTCAGTTCTGTTGCCGAGTTAGCTGCGATTATGTGCGATCTAAAGGTTCTGGTTTTCCTATCCCTTGAAATGGCTCTTTCATCACCTCTGTCACTAAATCTAAAATCCTTGAGGCTTTTTTGGCATCAGTTTTAAACCACCATTTTAAATCTTCCTTGAATTGATGACTAAAACCAGGGATTTGTTTAATAAGAGGTTGAATTGCTTCTTTTTTCTGTTTATTCCTCTTCTTGCTCAATTCCTAGCTCCTGTTTTAAGTCTTCAAGGGTTTGGGATTTTATTTTTCCTGTGGTAGATTCCTCGATTGCATCAAATAATCGACGAGCATTAGCAGGTGATCGCAATAAATAAACAGTTTCTACTAAACTCCTCAAATCAGATTCCGCAATTAAAGCTACATTTTCTCCATTACGACGATTAATAATGAATACTTGATGATCTTCTGCTACTTTCTCTAATAACTTAAATAGGCCATTTCTAGCTTCAGTTGGTGATGTTATTTCATAACTAAACATGATGTTGATTATTTCACTTTACTTTGATGTACAAATTTATGTACATTATACTAATTTCCAGTAAAAAAGTTATATGTAGATTAACTTCACTTGCATCCCTGTGCTTTTTGCTTAACCCAATCTACTTATTTTCTTTGAGACGGGAACTTTCTCTATGGGAGCATTTCAATTAGCACCTTTCGCTGAGTTTGGGTCAGAATTTGGCTTTATTAAAGGCGATCACCGTTTACGTTGTGTGTTACTCTATGATCGTCAAAATGAGTTTTCAAGTATTACTTTAATTCGAGAATTTTGTATTAGAAGTGGGTTGGTTAGTTAATGAAAAAGAACGTCAAAGATTAATCCGTAATTACGACGCAACCGGCGCATGGACGGGTTCAACTTTGGTAATTGAACATAAAATTGATTAATATTAATGTCAATTTTTCTAGAGGCGTTTCCTGAAACGTCTTTACATCAATTTAAAGCTGATCACGTCACCATAGTTGTTGAGCATTTACCATTTTGATGCCAATTTTTGCTATCTAGACGAAGCAACCGGAAACACTTGAGCAGACTGAGACGTGATCGCTAATTGAACTTTAGTTCCAATAGGTAATTGAGTCTGTAAGGTCGTTCTTGCATGAATTTGACCACCAGAAGGAGTAAGTAAACAATAGCGGTATTCCCTCCCTAAAAATTGGCGATCGCAGATCACCACTTTGGCTGTGTCATCGGGTTTTAACCTAATATCTTCTTGTCTCACCATCAAGTCTCCTTCAGGAACGGCTTCTGAAGAGGAAGAGAGTTCCCATTGTCCTATTTCTGTCGTCCAGAGTTTTCCTTGTCGTTTGGCAGGGATAAAATTAGCCTGGGTGACAAATTCAGCTACAAACCGAGACGCAGGACAAGTATAAATAGCTTCAGGGGTTCCCAGTTGTTCGATTTTTCCACAAGACATGACCGCAATTTTATCGGAAATGGCTAAGGCTTCTTCTTGGTCGTGGGTGACAAAAATAGCCGTTATGCCTGTTGCTTTGAGAATATGACGAATTTCATGGCGCAGTCTAATGCGAACCTGTACATCCAGGTTACTGAGGGGTTCATCGAGTAAAATCAACGCTGGTTGAGGGGCTAATGCTCTAGCTAAGGCTACCCGTTGTTGTTGTCCCCCTGAGAGTTGATGAGGATAGCGTTTTTCTAGGCCTTCGAGTCCCACTAGGGTTAATACTTCGGCAATACGATTTTTTATCTCTTTTTTGCTTAATTGTTTCTTATTTAAGCCAAAAGCAATATTATCAGCGATGTTTAAATGGGGAAACAGGGCATAATCTTGAAAAACCATTCCTGTATTGCGCTGTTCAGGGGGAAGTAACTGAGAAGAACTAGCAACCAGATGGTTTCCTAGTTCTATAGTTCCAGTTGAGGGTTGCTCAAACCCAGCAATCATCCGTAATAGAGTGGTTTTGCCACAACCAGACGGTCCCAATAACCCCAAAATTTCTCCTTGGGCTAATTGAAAGCTAACCTGATCGACTGCACGAACCTGATGATTAGTAAATTGCTTAATAAGTTGATTAACCTGGAGAATGATAGAGTTTGTCATAGTAAAAAGGGTGGGAACAATAAATTATGAGAAATTAAACTAAAAAATAATCGATTCAATCCATTAAAGGCGATGAGAACTAATTTGGGTAAACAACTAGCTTTAGGTTTAAGGTATGGTTGAGCTATCTTTATGTAATATGCCCAATTAGCATTAATTTTCAATAAGTACCTTTACTTGTTATATACCATTTTTATCATTTTTCAAATAGGAAATATTAGCAAGAATCACCAATGTTATCTAGAACACACTCCTATTATAACTCTAATCCGCAAACCCCTGGTTTTGATACCCTTGTAGTACCTCAAGGGATGGAATATAAAGCAGTATGTAAATTAATCGCTAAAAATCAATCAAAGCTCAAAATTATAGCTATTCCTGCGGGAATTAAACCTTTGAGCAACTTTCTGGAACAATGGCAACAAACTCCAGACTTTCTTCATCAATTACCCCAAGGATTAATTCTGATCGGGTTAGGGGGAAGTCTGTCCCCAAATTATTCTGTGGGGGATGTGATTTTGTGCCGAGAGTGTGCTTTAATGGATAATAGTCAGGAAAGTAAGGGGCAGTGTGACCAATTTTTGACTGATACCCTATTTCAGCAGTTAGGAAAGAGGACTTTTTTAGGAAAAGGAATAACCAGCGATCGTGTTATTTGTTCTGCTCAAGAAAAGCTGTTATTAGGAAAGAAATATCAAGCTGATGTGGTTGATATGGAGGGGTACGCGCTCTTGCATTGGAGTCAGAAGTTAGGCATTCCTGTGGCTATGATTCGGGTCATTAGTGATAGTTGTCAGCAAGATTTACCTGACTTAAGGGAAGCTTTTAGAGAAGATGGAAGCCTACAGTATTCAATTCTAGCCCGTCAAATGCTGAAAAATCCGTCAAATTCCATACATTTAATTCTTAGTTCTTTGAAGAGTTTACAAGTATTAAAGGAAGTTGCTAACAAGATAGCTAAAGTGGACAAAATTAAGTCTTATTCTTGAATCATTACCGAAGAAAGACTGGACGAAGGGCGAACGATGGGACTCGAACCCACGAATGGCGGAACCACAATCCGCTGCCTTAACCACTTGGCTACGCTCGCCATACACCTTTGTTATTATAACATGGTTTTTTGCGTCTGCACAAAAAAGCGTAGAGTCAATTCAACTGGGGACTCTTTCTGGTGCGCTCAAAAATGGTTGGTGATCTGTTTTTCGTGAGCAGAGGGTGCAGGGGGTGCTTCCGATGGCAGGGGAAGAATTTTCGAGAAAAACCCCCTCTGCCTCTTCCCTTCCTCTGCTGCCTCTGCTCGACTAAAGGAAAGAACAACTGGTTTTGACCACACCCGACTCTTTCCACACCTCCCACACTCCCCACACTTACTTAACGTTTGGATAAGCTTAAGTGACATCCTCCCACGCACGTCGCTAAACTTTGTGCGGGGAACCTCCCTAACTCACGATAGGGCATTCCTGTTTATTCTCGTTTATACAAGGTTTCGCCACGGCTCTGCTCAAAACCTGTTGATCAAACCTTTAGTCAAGCAGAGGAAGCGGAGGAAGCAGAGGAGGGAAACCTAAGATTGATTCTTTTTCTTGGAGGATTTAGCTAATTTTTTCTTAAATAAACCGCCAAAACCCACCGCAGCTGCAGAGCCTAAGATGGTTAAGGGTTCAGGTACGGGTTCACCACCTTGAGGTGATGTATCATCGGTTGAATCGACAATTTGGAAATCAACACCGTCACCGGTTCTACTTCCGTTAGGATTATCGAAGCCTAACTTGAGAGTAATAAAGTTAACATTTTGCCAAACTTGGAAACTAATGTTGCTGTCTTCTCCTGCTAGGATAGGGTTGTCCCCAGATATGAGGGTTCCGTTGGTTTGTAATACGGTTGCATCAGCGAAGTTTAAACTATCATTGGTGGGAACACCGGTATTATTGCCTCTTTCTGTGTCAAAGTAGAAAATCGTTAGTTCAGGAATAACTTGAGCAAAGTCGAATCGGAAAGTTCCTACTTCTAATTGTCCGTTTTCTTCATTGACTTCTGAGGGACGAAACCAAAATCCCTCGGGATTGGTTCCCGCATCTCCTGCTGCAAAGGAGATCGCACCCCCGTTATAAGTACTCTGGGTCATTAAGTTATCTACAAAAAGACGACTTTGTTCACCAGTAGTGTCATCTAAGAGACTAACAACCGAAGAAATAAGTCCACTGGTGGAATCACTCAGATCAATACAATTATTGACATCGCCAGCTAAGGCCGGTAAACAGCTAAAATCACCACCGTTAAAGGTTCCTGGAGCATTATTTAGGAAAATTTCCCCTTCTTCTTGAGGAACTAGAGAGATTTGAGCAGAAACTTGAGCAGCGACAAGAATATTAACACCAATAGTGGTGACTCCCGTGACGGCTACAGGGAGTAAATACTTAGATAAATGCTTGATAATTTGACTCATGATCCCAACTCAATGTGTTAAATTTATTTGTTCTTCAATTGAATCCCAGGATCAAGCAATGCGGTGTTAGCGCAATGTATAACTTTATGTATAAGTTGTGAACACTGTAGCACTTTAGAGGGTTTCTTTTAATTCTAGGTGCTGTTGAATCGTGGTGCGATCGCGCCAAAGAGGACGCATTTTTCCTTGTCCGTATAGGGATAGTTGATCTCCTCTGTGGGGTGAGTTGGGTTGCGTCGCATTACCATACACCGTTAACCCTTGTGCTTGAATGGGGTCAGAAAATTCTACGGCCATCATGAAACTGTCTCCAAAAATCACTTGAAATTTCTTGTCTTGGGTTGCTTGTATCCCTAATACCTGAAAACTCCCTAATTCTCCAGGTCCACCCCTAGCGGGTATATCTTGGTCTCCTACGCGCATTCTGACTACTTCTCCCCAAGGAATATCTAAGGAACCGTATAATAATTGTACTTGTGCAGCAATCCCTTCTAAGACAGCTACTGCGGTATTAATATCAGCTAACCCTGTGGGGGTATTGAGGGGGGTTTCGGGGTTCCAGGGTTTGGAAAATAGTCCTTTGGATTCTAGGGTAGTGGCCCATAACATAAATAATACAGCACCACGACTGTCGGGGTTGGTTTGACGATCCCATTTTTCCAGGACTTCTGCTGCTTCGATACCGATGGGGTTGGCTAATGCTTTGCTGGTAGAAATAAGGATATCTAAAAGGCGATCGGTGATCAATAATTTGGATGAGAATTTTTTATTAATTACCTCGTCTAAACTGAGTTGATCGGACTCAGTTAATAATTGAATCGAACGCTGCGATCGCAAAATATCTCTTACCTCTCCTAAATATTTGGGAGCAAAATAGGAGGGGAAATCTTCTGCTTTTAAATTAGGAGGATTGGTGCTAGTCCAAGGGGGATCGTTGGTATTTTGTAACCAAGCACTTTTCGGATTAACAATACGGGGTAATTGTTCATAAGGATGATAATCTTTCCATAAGGTTTCTGAGGTATCTCCGACAATAATTCCACCCCAATTTTCCCAATTTCCTTGAGACCGAATAGGAATTAATCCATTAAAAAGATACATAATATTTTTGTCTTTATCGGCATAAAGGATATTAAACAAGGGGAGTTGTAATTGTTTTAAAATTGTTTGAAATTCGGTTAAGTTTTGGCCCCGTCCCATCTGCCATAATTGTTCTAAACTTCCGGGGCGATCTAATCCTGCTACTCTTAAAGCATAACCAATGTCTTTTTGTTGTTCAATGATCACACCATGAATCGATTGTTTAACTCCCATTTGTAACTCTGTAAAGCTTCCACTGGATTGCCGAATTTTGATGGTTTCAATGTCTTGTTTTAGGGGTTGTAATTTCCCATCAAATAAATAATTTTCTTCTTGTAACTTTAATTGGTAAATATCCGCTCCATCGATGGGATTAATGGTAAAAGTCCAGCCTAAATTATCGTTAAAACCAATCGCTAAAACAGGCATTCCTACGAGCGTTGCACCATATAAATTGATTCCAGGAGCAATTAATTGTGCTTCGTACCAAAGATAGAAATCTGACCAGGGTAAATGGGGATTGGCTAATAAAATTGAATGATTATTTAAGGATTTTTGAGGGGCAATTACCCAAGCATTTGAACCAGCTTGGGATGGGAGATTTTTTAAAGCTTTTAGATTTCTGGGATTGATTAAAAAATGGAAATAAATAACCCGTTGAAAATGGGCTAAAATATCGGTTCCTGTGATGGGCAAAACGACCTTTAAATCTTCTGCTATTTCATCGGGATGTTGTTTAACATAATCATTAATTCCCTGAGCAAAACTATCTAAATATTGTTGCATTTCTGGAGTTTGTTCTTGATACCACTGTTGCGCTCTTTTGGGAATACCCATTGTTCTGACATATTGATCAGACTCTAGATAATTAATACCCCAATATTCTGCTGCTTTTCCCCTTGCTTGTCCATATAATTTTAATAGTAAATTACCATGACTTTTTGTTTGTGACCATCCAAATGCTTTAAATAGACTGGTATTATTTTGGGCATAAATATGAGGAACTCCCCAAGTATCCCAAAGTATTTCTGGAGAATTATTACTGACACTAGGAAAATTAAACATCAGTAATGTTAGCAAGCAGGTTATGAATAAAATCGCTATAAATTTCTTCATTATTTTCTATTTTTAGCGTGTTTATTAGATAAAGTTTCTTGTAATCGTTTCAATGTATGATTGTTTATGCTCCCATTCCTGAATACTGTTTTAATCCTTTTTTCCATAACCAACGATTGAGTACAAAAAATATTATAATCCAGGTTAACATAATAAAAAAACTGAGAAAAATATTTAAAGAATTGTTAATAAATAAAGACGCTGGAAAATAGACAGTGTAAGGAAAAGGTGTTAATAAAACTAGATGACGAACGAAAGAAGGAAATACATCTAAAGGAGCAGTTATTCCTGATAAAAATATATCAAATAAAAACCAGAATTGTTGAATAGAACTTGCTCTTTCTATCCAAAAACAAAACATGGCTAAAGTATATTGTATAATAAACCTTAATGTAAAAGATAAAACAATAGCCATTAATCCTAATATGACATTCATTAGTGTAGGTATCCAAACTGCTTCAGGATACAAGTAAAAAAATAATAAAGTAATCAAAATAGCAATAGGAAAGCGAGTCATTTTTTCAGCAATATGCCTAGCTACATGATACCAAGCTGGATCAACTGGATATAATAATTTAAAAGATAATTTTCCTTCAATTACTTCTTTTTCAAAATCCCAAATAACCCAAACATTCGTAAATTGACGAACTTGAAAAACACAGAAAAAATAACGAGCAAATTCGACAGAACTTAAAGCAAAATTCCCCCCTTGAGCAGCTTTTATCCACACTCCCATTAAAATAATTGGTAAAGAACCAGAAAGCATCCAAAAAAAGATTTCTGCTCGATACTCTAACATATGAGCATAATATACCGAAAGAAAAGAAATAACTTTTTTAATTAACCAGCGCATAAGTACACAACAACTAAATCATACTCATTTTTACTTTAATTAGGAGAAATTTTCATTGGTTTATGAGAAAAATTGGGTGAGATAGAGAGTTTGCGGTGTGAACTGGGTATGTTAAGACTAGGGTAAACAGGGGTTGAGTATCTCTAGGTTGCATCTACATCTTAAGGGGTTGACGAAATCTCTATGATAGAAGCTTTCGGATGCTTTGACTACCTGTTTGTAATAAATAGAATAAATAGTTTAGGATTAATTGTATGTCACAGTCAGTTTCTTCTTCATCCAATAAAATTCTTTTAGATAAGTTTTTAAAAGCAGTTCAACAGAAAGCAAAAAATAGTGATGATTATGATAAGACTCATACATTAAATCCTGATCTCTTATCAGATATTAAAAACTTTCCTCAACTGTTAAATGATATTATTGTTGAATTAAAAAGTAATAAAACCCATGTTTCTCATGCTAGAATTATTGCTGCTACTGCTTGTGAAATTTTACAATTTTACACCTTAAATCGTGTTTATCAAAAAGGAGAAGAAGAGAACTTAAAACAGGTAATTAAACTATTAGGATTTTTAATTGTTGGAGCCATTAAAACCCCACTTATTCAAGCTCAACCTTCTCAGCAAAGTGAACCTACTTCTCAAAACTCATCTTCTGATAATTTAATGTCTGAAGATAGGCTAGAGAATTCTCCTAGTTGTTCTTTTATAACAACCCAGAGCCTACCAAAACCTAATGAACAATCAGTAATTAGTGATCTTGAAAATGAAGAAAAATATAGTGTTATTGCCTTAAAAATTGTCAATCAAATGCTTTTAAAGAAGAATTTAGAATTAGCTACATTATTAAGAATTTCCTCTTTTTATTGTGTGAATTGGAACCATATTCAAAGTAACCAAGAAACTAAATCCCAAAGTTTTGTCCGTTTACAAAAAGTATTACTTTCCCTTGATTTTGATGATAATCAACCTACTTACAAAAAAGCGGTTAAAATTGTAGATAAATTAGGATTAAGAGAGGTGATAGGATTAGCTGAGTTTCAATATCGTAAACAAAATTATATTAAATTAAAATCAAAACTCACAGACAGTAATAATTCCTTAGAATCATTGGAGCATTTTTCCCCCTTAGAATTGCTGAAAAACCATCTCTTAAATGGGTACCAAAAATTAAAAGATGCTACATCTTCTATGGTATTTCTAGAGAATAGTAAACTCGATTTTGATTCTCAGGAAGTGATGTATTGGGATTATCCTAAAGCACAATGGGGAACCTCTGAAAAATGTTTGATGGTCTTCCGTGCATTAGTCAATGTTTGTTGTGATGGAATGTACCGAAACTATCGCGTTAAATGTAATATTGCCAATAGTGTAGGAGCAAGAGGTAAATCTCAAGAGCGTTTTCTAGAAATCCATAATCAATGGATTCATGACTTAAGTTATATTACCCGATTAAGTACCTCCGCAAGAACCATTAGTAACTCACAAGTCAATCAATTTAAAAAAAGTATTTTAGATTGGCCATTAAGTAGCTTTTTTCTTGCTAATGGTTCAGAACCATCAAAAATTGCTCAAACTGTCCTTAAAGATAAAGTCGAAAATTTAGCTTTATCCGATGCTGCTAATTTGCTGATTCTTCTATACGGAAATATTAAAGAATATGCCAAGCCTCTCGGACAAGTTCAAAGTTTATATGCTATTTTGACAGACTGTTTATCCTTCAATAAAAAGCGGCTCGAATGGTCAAAAACCTATCTCAAACAACATGGTTTAAGTTCCATTGAAATCGCTTCTATTTTAGAATCTCAAGAAGATATTGAACACCGTTAAAGTCTTAAGATTTTCTGATGATTTTCTGCTGAATCACTGTTTCACCAATTCCCTTGAATTGTGGTGAAAAATCAGCTAGAATGATAATAAGTAAAGAAGCTGATAAGGTAGTCAGATATACGGTTGGCCTTTGCTGATGGCCTTTGCACTTCATCAAGATAGCAGATTCCTAAAAATGAGCAAAAAAGTTCAAAAAAAAGTTCAAAAAAGTAATAAACCTTAACCGCAAGTTATCTCAATCAATCCCTTAAGATCATACCCTAGCCCAACCCGAACAGATGAAATCATCCTTACTTACCCCCACCGGTAACAACAACGAACAAAATCAGTTACCATCGACTTTAGGTCAAACAGAAGGTAATATGGGGGCAGATACGGCATTAGAAAGAGACACAGGGAGTCAATATCTGTCCATAGGAAAGTTAGCGCAAAAACTTCAGCAAACCCTAGAAAATCATCGTGGTGAACGTCATATTGTGGTCATTCAGGATTTTCCTGATCCGGATGCTCTTTCCAGTGCTTGGGCTTATCAGTTAATTGCCGAACCCTACGAGATAGAATGTGATATCGTCTATGCAGGTACTCTATCTCACCAGGAAAATATTGCCCTAGTTAGACTGACTGGTCTACCAGCAACGCGGTGGAGTACCAACACCCTCAAGGATCAGGATCTCTCCATTTATCAAGGATGCGTGTTAGTAGACTCTCAGGGTAACACCAGTCAACTCATGCCTTATGTTAAACAAGAAAAAATTCCCATTGTGATTATTATTGACCATCATAGTCAACAAGGGAACATCCAAGGGGAATTTATTGACCTAAGGCCCAAAATTCGAGCAACGGCCACTATGCTCACCCAATATATACAAGCGGGATTATTAGATTTCAACAGTAATAATACCACTCATGTAAAATGTGCTACGGCCTTAATGCACGGTCTTCGTTCTGACACCAATGGGTTACGACAGGCCCAAGAAGAAGACTTGCTGGCGGCCGCTTATTTATGTCGTGTTTACGATCCCCAATTACTCAACGCTGTCCTACAGTCAGCGCGATCGCGTCATGTTATGGATGTCATCGAGCGATCGCTAAAAAATCGCCTGATTAAAAATAACTTTTCTATTGCCGGTGTCGGTTATTTGCGTTACGAAGATCGAGACGCTATTCCCCAAGCGGCCGACTTCTTGGTAACAGAAGAAAATATACACACGGCGGTAGTTTACGGCATTATTCATGATGAAACCCATGAAGTTGAAGTGGTAATCGGTTCCTTACGAACTAATAAATTAACCCTTGACCCCGATGAATTTCTCAAAGAAGCGTTAGGGAAAAATCCTCAAGGTCGTTACTATGGAGGTGGCCGAGAAATGGCTGGAGGGTTTGAGATTTCTATGGGATTTTTTGCTGGTGGTAACGATAATAGCGACTACACCAAACTAAAATGGGAATTAGTGGATAGACAAATCAAGCAAAAACTCTTACGGTTAGTTAATCCTAAAAATGAAGTGGTTCATGCGTAATTAACCAATAATTAACCTAAGTTTGAGGAAAATAAGTGATTGTAGAGTCAGTTATCGGTCACTGGTAACTGGTAACTGTTCACTTTTATAAAGTCAAAATAGATTGCAGACGATGGCGAACCCAATCAACAATATTAGTATCTTCTTCTTCGGCTTTTAATAAGCCTTTTTCCTTTAATTCTTGGCGACGTTGATGTAATTCTTCTTGATTTTTTCCTAATTCTTCGATAATACGTTCAGATAATTCTGGATAATCTTTAAGTAGTTTATCAAATTGTTGATTATTAATAGAAAATAAGATAGTTTCTTGTTGAGATTTCACACTAGCAGTACGAGGTATTCCTAACATTAAGGCTAATTCTCCGAAAAAATCACCTCTGTGTAAAATAGCCAAGGTTTTATTCAAGGTTTCGGTAAAAATTTCTACTGATCCAGATAAGATAATATAAAAAGCGTCTCCCGGATCATTTTCTTTGAATAAAATTTCGTTGTATTTGAGTTGCTTTAATGTACCAATTTCAATCAATTTTCTAATATGTAAATCATCTAATGTTTTAAAATATTCTACTTTACTCAATAATTCTTTAATAGATAATAAACCTGATGGGGTTAATGTATCAGTTTGTGTATAATGATTTTTTAACCCTTGATTCGTAGCTAATGTCATCCTATTTTTTGCTTGTTCTGTGGATAAAAAATTAATCATTTCATAATTTTTAAACCAGAATTCTCTTTGTGCTAACGGTATTTTAATATTACGTTGTCGTAAATTATATTCAACAGCAAAATATAAAGAACTCATAATCTCAAAACGAATTCCCATATTATCACTATCTATCCAAACCCAGAGTTCAAAGTCTAGACAGCTATCACCAAACCCTTTAAAAATAACTTGAGGAGAAGGTATTTTTAAAACAGAATTCTCAGAATAAGCAGAGATCAATAAAGTTTCTGTCACTAATACTAAATCACTATTATAGTCAACTCGAATAAATAGAGATAAACGAACATGATCGGTTTTGTAATGATAGTTAGTTAGTTGATTTTCCATTAATTTGCGGTTAGGAACAATCACAGAAGATCCATCTTCTAGTTTAAGAGTAGCGGAACGAGTTGAAATTTCAGTAACATAACCTTCTACGTCATTAAATTTAATAAAATTCCCTATTTTTATCTTTCTTTCTAATAATAAACTGAGTCCACTGACCAAATTTTTTGTCATTCCTTGTAACCCCAAACCAATACCAATTCCAAGACCACCCCCTAAAAAAGCAAGTGCTGAAACATTAAATCCTGTAGTTTGTAGAATAATAATAAAACAAAAAGCCCCAATTCCATAACTAATTAAACTGGCAAAAACGTAACGAATTCCATATTCACTAATTAGTCTTTTTAGTAATCTTCGTCTTAAAATTTTATTTAAGTAATTGGCTAAAATAGCAATAATAATTAAATAAGCAATAACTTGAAATAAATAAGTTAAAGTAACCTCATTCTTGCCAATGGAAAAGGTAATGCTGTCTAAAATACCAATTAAATGCTTGAAAATTTCCTGTAACTTAAACATTAGTATAGTAAGATATTCAGGGTATCCCCAACCTAAGTTTACCCAAAAATCTACTTTTTTATGTATTTTTTTATACCTAGGTATGATGATATGTTAACTTAATTTAGATGCGTTTCCCCTGAGTGAATTCTTTTTGATTTTAATTGTTGGCTGATTCTCTTCTCAAAACCACTAGATTCCATATATCCTTTGTTGAACATAATTCGTCTTAAAGAAGTAATTCCCACTCGCTCATTATCCTCTAACTCAAAATATAGCTTGAGATATTGCCCTAAATTCTTATTAAAATCACTGTTAATATTTTTTCTACTATGATTAAATATATTAGCTATATCCTCTGATGAATAAAAGCCAGTTGTAGCCAAATAGAAGATAATTTTGTATTTCTTAGATATAGAACAGTGAAAAACCTCTTCTATTGCTTGTAACAAAATTTCTGTCTTTTTTACATCTATGCCGTTAATATTTGCTAATTCCTTTGCTTGTTCAAGTTCTGAGGTCATTAATCACAATCTAAATATCTTAATTAATTTTAAATCAATTTTATATGTTATCAAGATTTACAAATATCCATAATCTCTTAGCACACCAACAAATGTTGGTTGTTACAACCAATATTTATTGGTTAACGTAGGATTGTAGGTCAATCTAAGTCAAGTAAGATGCCAGACGTAACATATCCTATAGAAAAAAAAACGGAAAATAAATCACCTGCACTACAAAAAGCCATTCGTAGGGGAGAATTAGCAAAGAAAAGATTTCTGTCAAAAGAAGGTGGAACACTAAGCAGTAACGACGTTTGTCAGAAATTGAATTGTTCACCTCAAGATTTAGACCAAATGCGAGATAATAATCATATTCTTGGCATTGAAATTGATGACGAATATGTTTATCCAGCTTGGCAATTTGTTGATGGTAAAATCATATCAGGTTTTGATAAAGTCCTCTATGAACTAAAACGTGATGGAGTTTGGACAGTCATGATCTTTATGCTAACCGGTGACGTGCGCTTAGATGGCAAAACGCCTCTAGAAATGCTTAGACAAGGTGAAATTGATCAAGTGGTTTGGGCTGCTTCTTGCTACGGAGAGCATTCTGCTGCATAATTATAGAAGAATTTAGAACAATGTCTTAAGCATTAATCTCTATTTAACCTTGAGTGTATCCGATTTTCCTCTACCTCCAAGCAACTTCGATGCAGTTTCTCTTCCTCATATCATAATTCCAGCTAATAACCTCTTATATAGATTAAATCTTACAGAAAATAGCAGGGGAGAACCTTATACTTCTAGTCTTTATTTCGATAGAAGCGGTAAAGGTCGCTTTGATGGTCCTAAGCAGAGTTATGGCATACTATACACTGGTATTGATATTTACTGCCCATTTATAGAATCATTTGGTCGTGAATTTGGTCGTGAATTTGGTCGTGAATTTGACGGTGTTGCTGGGTATTTACAAGAAAACAATCTAGGTAACTTAATAGATAATAACCCTAATTTATTAGATGAAATATTAGAACGCTATCAATATGATCTTCTGCTCTAACTTTCAAACGATTACTAACTTTATGGTACACTGTTGATGCTAATATTAAAATCAATATCAGATTGACTTGATAAGAATTATTATAATTAAATAAAACAATATATGACCGAAACTTCCCGAACCCTTCAATTACCCAGTCATGAAAGTGCGATCGCCCTAGCTGGAGTCGCCGAAGAAAACTTAAAATTCCTCTCTCGTCACACAGGGGCAAATTTAGTCTTACGGGGTCAAGAATTAAGTGTTTATGGACAAGAAAAACCCGTCGAAAGAGTAATGAAAGTCTTGCGATCTCTAGAACCTTATTGGCAAGAAGCAAAAACCATTTCTCGTCCTGATTTAATGACGGCGTTTCAAGCATTAGATACGGGACGCATGGAAGAATATCAAGATTTACAGAAGTCCGTTTTAGCAAGGACTCGTCGAGGGGAAGTCATTCGGGCGAAAACCTTTCGACAAAAACAATATATTAAAGCCATAGAGAAACATGATGTGACTTTTTGTATTGGACCGGCGGGAACTGGAAAGACATTTTTAGCTGCTGTTTTAGCGGTTAGGGCCTTATTAAATGATGAATGTGAACGGTTAATTTTAACCCGTCCGGCGGTAGAAGCTGGGGAAAAATTGGGGTTTTTACCTGGAGATTTACAACAAAAGGTTAATCCTTTTTTAAGACCCTTATATGATGCGTTATATGAGTTTATTGATCCTCAAAGAATTCCTGATTTAATGGAAAGAGGACAGATAGAAGTCGCCCCTTTAGCTTATATGCGAGGACGAACTTTAAGTAATGCTTTTGTTATCGTTGATGAGGCACAAAATACCACTCCGGCACAATTAAAAATGGTATTGACTCGGTTAGGATTTGGCTCAAAAATGGTAGTAACAGGAGACATTACTCAAACTGACTTACCGGGACATCAAGAGTCGGGTTTAGTGGTTGCCACTAAAATTTTAAAGTCAGTAGAAGGTATTGCTTTTTGTTACTTTTCTCAAGCAGATGTGGTTCGTCATCCTTTGGTTCAAAAAATTGTGGAAGCTTATGAGACGTTTGAACCTTCTTAATTCATGATTAGTTCTGGTGTCACTAAAGAAAGATAAGGGGATAATAAATAATCTTTAGCCACTTTTTGCAACATCTCAGCACTAATATTATTAATCAGGTCTGGAAATTTTTGGTCAAATTCAATCCCTAACTCTAAGGTTTCATACCATCCGTATAAATGAGCAACTTCTGAATTAGTTTGTTTTCCTAAAGCGTATTGTCCTAGTAACTTATTTTTGGCAGTTTGTAGTTCTTCTGGGGTTAATTCTACTTCAGATAATCTCTCGGTTTCCTGTTGTAATCCCTCAATGGCAATATTAGTATTATGAGGGGCTGTTCCTATATAAGTAACGAAATGAGATGGCTGTAAACGAGTGGGAAAAAAGGCAGAAACATCGTAAGCAAGTCCTTGTTTTTCTCGTAATTCCACAAACAAACGACTTGATAACCCGTTCCCTAAATAGGTACTTAATAGTTTCAGAGCGGGATAATCAATATGATCAACCCCAACGGTTAAATAACCTAACATGATGATAGCTTGTTGCGTTGCTTGATGGGTAACCATTTCACAGGGAGAAACCCTTAACATGGGAAGAGAAGTAAGGGTTAAACTATGACAAGGATTTTGCCAAGTTCCAAAGGTTTTCTCAATTAATTTAACAGCCTGATCTAAGGTAATATTGCCCGATAAACTAATAATTAAATTATCCGGCCGAAAATGTTTAAAATGACACTCGTGTAAGTCGTCTCGACTCACTTGAAAAACGGTTTCTTCTGTGCCTAAAATTGAACGTCCGTAGGGATGTTCCCCATACATTTTTTCCCGTAATTGCTTAAACGCAACGTTAAACGGTTGTTCTTGTTGAGAACGAATGGTTTGACAGATTAACTGTTTTTCTAGGGCAATTTCTTCTTCTGGAAAAGTTGGCCATCGTAGGATTTCTCCTAATAGGTTTAAGATGTCTTCAAAATCCGCTGAAACGGTTTTGATACTCATCATAAAATAATCTGATGCTGTATTTCCTCCTAAACTAGCACCTATGGATTCAATGGCCTCTGCGATGTCAAGAGAGGACATGGTTTGAGTTCCTTTGGTAATTACGGTAGCTAATAAATGAAAAATACCTGCTTTTTCTCGTTTTTCCCACAAATTACCCGCTTTTTTCCAGAAAAAACGACCAGAAACTAAGTCTGCTGTAGGATTTTCACGGACAATTAAAATAATGCCATTATCTAATTGCAAACGATGAATAAATTGGGGAGAGGAAACGGGAGAAGATGGTTGCATTATTGATCAATTATGTTTAATTAATTAGCAGGGTTCCAGAACGGTAATAGCATACCGTTCTGGGGACAAATATTGATAAGCAAGGTGTTGTAATTTTTCTGCACTATATTGTTGAATCAAGGTAGGATAACTTAAGGCCAGTTCAGCATGGGCTAAGGTTTGATAATAACCATATAATCCTGCTAATTGACTGGGGGTTTCTGTGGAAAAAATATAGTCATGACAGAGTAATCTTTTGGCTTTATTTAATTCTGGTTTCGGGATAGGTTCTTGTTGCAATTGTTTTAAGCGATCGCAGATAATTACCTCAACTTGAGACAAATATTGAGGATCTAACCATGCCGTAATAGTAAACAAACTGGAATCTTCTTGCAAGGAAAAAGAACTTTCAATATCCATCAACAGTTGCTTTTTCTCCCGTAATTCCTGAACAAGACGAGATGTTCTTCCTCCCCCTAAAATCACTGATAATAAATCTAATCCTAACCCATCTTCTAATTGATTAATACCGGGTCCTATCCATCCCATTAATAAGCGTCCTTGGGCTACTCTAGGGGAGTAGATATGATTGCGCCGAATTTCTTTTAGAGGGGGTTCTGACTTAATTTTATGGGGAGGACATTCCCAAGGTCGATGGAAGTTAGAAAATGCTTTGTCTACTGAGGATAAGGCTGCATTTTTGTCAACATTCCCCACTACGACTACTGTCATGTTCTGGGGTTGGTAATGGGTTCGATGAAAACATCGTAACTGATGGGCTGAATATTGTCTTAATTGGGTTTCCTGGCCCAAAATTGGTCGTCCGTAAGGATGATCTTGGTATAACGTTTCACAGAGAGTTTGAAAGCATACCCAGTCAGGATCATCGTAGGATGACCTGATCTCTTCTAGGATAACATCCCTTTCTCGCATCAATTCTTCATCAGCAATAACCGCTTGTAGCAGAATTTCCCCTAGATAGGGTAAGGTTTGGCTTAGACGATTCCCCGGTACGGTTAACAAAAAATGAGCGTAGTCATGACTAGTAAAGGCGTTGGTGATACCTCCATTCTGTTCTATGATCTCATCAAATTTGCCTGGTAGAATCTCTTCACTTCCCTTGAAGATCATATGTTCTAGAAAATGAGCAGTACCTCCCCAGTCTTGGGGTTCAACCCTTGCCCCTGCTTTGACCCACACATCCACCACTGTTACCGGGGTAACAGAAAAATTTTGATGGACAACCGTTATCCCCTGATCTAGTTTGGTAACACTAACGGGTAAACCAAGAGTTTCGCAACGATGTGTTTGTTGTCTCAATGCCTAAAATGGTTAGGGTTTCCTTAATTTTAGGTTAATTTTAAGATTTTGTCTTGCTGTGACAGTCTAAATGTCTAGAAATCCTGACATTTAGACCTATCCCGAAAAACCACCGTGCCGTTTTACCTCAGTTTATGACCTGGAAAAACCAGGTGGGTGTCGACCGCTTATCGTTTCTGTTTCCGAGTACAAGCTCGGTTTACTACCACAATAGCTAGTTAACGCCCTTAAACTCAAAGCATAGATCAAAAAACTTTATTGGCAGTCACCAACACGGCAGTCTTTCTTCTCTACTTTATCACAAACTCAAAACATTGTGGATCAAGGGTAGGCTTTGGGGGTTTATCTTAAACCTCGACAGAATTATGATGATTTTTTGGGTAACAATTTCTCGGTGGTCATTTTAATAACAATATAGAGAATAGGAACCACAAATAAACTCAAGAAAGAAGCCACTAACATTCCCCCAAAAACAGCCGTTCCCAAAGACTGACGACTCCCTGAACCGGCACCGGTTGCTACCACTAAAGGGAAAATCCCTAATAATGTAGAAACTGCCGTCATTAAAATGGGTCTTAACCGTTCTTGGGATGCTTCTATGGCTGCTTTTACTAAAGGTAAACCCTCGTCTCGTAATTGGTTGGCAAACTCCACAATCAAAATAGCATTTTTACTCGCTAAACCAATTAACATTACCAAACCAATTTGACAATAAACATCATTAGCAAACCCCCGTAATAATTGTGCCATTAATGCCCCCAAAATAGCCAAAGGAACTGCCACAATAATAATCAAAGGATCGATATAATTTTCGTATTGTGCAGCGAGGACTAAGAAAACAAATAACAGTCCTAAACCAAAAATAATCGGTGCAAGACCGGCTGACTCTATTTCTTCTAAGGAAGTCCCGGACCATTCGTAACCAAACCCTGGGGGAAGAACCTGTTTTGAGGCGGTTTCCATTGCTTCTATAGCTGTACCAGACCCCACCCCCGGCGCAGGACTACCATTAATTTCCACAGAACGGTAGAGGTTGTAATGGCTAATGGTTTGGGCCCCAGTGGTAGGAGTCAAGGTCACTAAGTTAGATAAGGGAACCATTTGATCGGTTTGGGAACGCACATACAATTGATTAATATCTTGAGGGTTGGCGCGAAATTGCTTATCTGCTTGCACATAAACCCGATAAGTGCGCTGTTGTAGGGTAAAATCGTTCACATAGCGAGATCCTAAGGCCGTTTGTAGGGTACTAAAAATATCGTCGATGGAGACTTGTAACGCTTGAGCTTTATTCCGATTCACTTCGATGACAAATTGAGGGGTATTTGCAGAAAAGCGACTAAATGCCCGACCAATAGCCGGGTTTTGGTTAGCAGCCCCCAATAATTGCCCCATCACCTGCACTAATTTATTAATATCTTCGTTTCCCTGTTGATCTTGCAGTTGATAGACAAAACCGCCAAAATTTCCTAAACCCCGAATAGCAGGGGGGTTAACCGGAAAAATATTCGCTTCGGGTATTTGACTAAATTTGCCCCATAATTTACCAATGATTGCTTGTGCAGAATGTTGAGGACCTGGACGATCTTTAAAGGGTTTGAGAGGGCTAAAAATAACCCCTTGGTTGGCACTACTACCCCCAAAAGCAAACCCACCCACTGCAAAGGTTGCTTTAACGTCAGGTTCTTCTAAAATAGCGTTTTCTACCTGTCTCATCACCTCACTGGTATATTGCAAAGAAACCCCTTGAGGGGCTTGAATAATGGTGATAAAGTAGCCTTGATCTTCTTCTGGGGTAAAAGCAGTGGGAACCTTGTTATATAGCCATGCTGTGACCAATAACAACAGGACGAACACACCCACCACAACCAGGCGAAGATGAGAAAGGGTATGCAGCGATCGCCGATATTGTTTTCTGACCCAGTCTAAAAAGTGATTAAATTGATTAAAAATTGTCCCTAAAAATCCAGGTAAACGTTGTCCCTTTTCTAACAGTAAAGCGCATAAAGAAGGGGTTAATGTTAGGGCTAAAAAGGTAGAAATAACAATAGAAAAAGCAATGGTTAAGGCAAATTGTCGATATAAAGCTCCAGTTGTTCCTGGGAAAAATGCCACCGGAATAAACACAGCCATTAACACTAAAGAGGTGGCAATAACTGCCGAAGATAATTCCCTCATCGCCTTACTAGCAGCAGCTTGAGGGAACATATTTTTATCTTCGATATAACGGTTAATTTGTTCAACAACAATAATAGCATCATCCACCACCATTCCAGTTGCTAGGGTTAAACCAAAGAGAGTTAAACTATTAATTGAAAAATCAAACAGTTTAATAAAAGCAAAGGTTCCAATCAGGGCTAAAGGAATGGTTAACGCTGGAATTAACGTGGTTCTCCAATTTTGTAAAAAAATTAAAATAACAATAATCACTAAACCAATGGCCAAGATCAGAGTTTTCACCACTTCTGATAAAGATTCCTCTACAAATTGAGTCGTATCAAAAGCCACAACATACTTTAAATCCGGGGGAAAAAATGCCGAAAGACGCTCCATTTCTTGCTCAACTTTTTTAGCCACTTCTAAGGCATTCGAGCCGGTTCTTTGATAAATTCCCATTCCCACAGCTTCTTGTCCTCGAAAGCGCAGAAAGGTACTATAATCTTGTGCGCCTAACTCTGCCCTGCCCACATCTTTAAAGTAAACTAAACCCCCATTTTCATCGGTTTTTAATAAAAGATTTTCAAACTCTTCAGGCTCTTTTAATTGACTAATGGCTCGTAAATCAAACTGAAATTGTTGTCCTTCAATTGCTGGTTCTGCCCCTATTTTTCCAGCACCTACTTGTAAATTTTGTTCCGATAAAGCATCAACAACGTCTTGGGTGGTTAACCCTCGACTGGCTAACTTGTTGGGGTCTAACCAGAGACGCATAGCATAACGACGTTCCCCAAAAATGCGGACATTTCCTACCCCATCAAGACGTTTTAGGGCATCAACTAAATATTGGTCAACATAGTTACTTAAAAAGACATTATCATAACGATTATTATCACTATATATACCAATTCCTAACAGTAAAGTATCCGATTGTCTTCTGACTTGAACCCCTGTTCTTTGTACCACATCTGGTAATTGCGATCGCACCACCGACACTTGATTTTGTACATCAACGGCAGCTAAATCGGGGTTTCTTGAAGAATCAAACGTCACAGTAATACTACTGGTTCCGCTATTACTACTACTTGAACTCATATATTTGAGTCCTTCAACCCCATTAATTTGTCGTTCTAAAATATTGGTAACTGCATTTTCTACCACTTCAGCACTAGCACCATCATAAGTGGATTCAACTTGAATTCTGGTGGGACTAATTTCAGGAAATTGAGCTAAGGGTAAGTTAAATAAACTAATCAAGCCAACTAATAAAATTAGCAGAGCGCAAACGGAAGAAAAAACGGGACGTTTAATAAAAAAATCAACAAAATTCATCTTGTTTTTAACCCTTCATGCTAATTGAAACTTTTGACTTCTGACTTCTGATTTCCGACTTCTTGAATTGGCGCACCATCTTGTAATTGTAGAATACCAGCAGTGACAATTTTTTCTCCTGGTTTTAAGCCAGTTATCACCTGATAGTTATTTCCTTGTATTTCTCCTAATTCTATCTGTCTTTGCTCTGCTATAAATGGGGCTGCGCCTTCTTGCTTTGAGTCATTCGGTTGAGCCACAAAAACGAAGGTTTGTCCACCTAAGCGAGAGACTGCGGTGCTAGGAATTAATACCCCTTTACTTTGTTGCCAGATGATTCTCGCTTCAATAAATTGACGGTTTAATAAAGCTCGATTATGATCATTAAAGGTAGCTTTAGCTAATACTAATTGAGAGTCAGCCGTAACATTGGGAGAAATAAAACTAATCTTCCCGATGGCCATGGCCTGCCCTTGACTATCAATAATTTCCACCGGTAAACCTAACTGTAAGCGTGGAGCCTCTTCTAAAGAAATTGATAAATTGAGTTCGAGAACGTTATTAGCGGTTAAAGTGGTTAAAGTGTCTCCTGGATCGACATAATCTCCTGCTTCTACGGGAATGTCCCCGACAATGCCAGTAATAGGGGCAACAATGCGGGTTTTACTCACATTCACCTCAGCCCTACGCACTTGAGCAATGGCTTCTGCGACATCCGCTCTAGCTTGAGCAATCACCTCTGGACGCGGTCCCTTTTCTAATCTACGTAGGTTTTGTTCTTCCCTGTCAACAACCGCTTGTAACTCATCGATATCGATGAGACGACGTTTCTCAAGTTGAGATAAACGGCGTTGGGCTTGTTCAAGCTCAGCCATCGCATTGCGAGCTTCTGTCTCATATTCTTCATATTCATCGGCCGAAATGGCCCCTTGTTCTTGTAAACTTTCATAACGGCTGACCCGTTGTTGTGCTAACTCCGCACTGGCTTCTGCTGCGTTAATTTGTGCCTGAGCTTGGGCAATTTCTTCTAAACTCCCGCCGGAGCGAGTATTTTGTAAACGGGCTTTAGCCTCCCGTAAACGGGCTTTAGCCTCTTCAATATCCTCCACACGGTTTCCTGCTTCTCGTTCAGCTAAACGGGCTTTGGCATTGGCTAATTGTGCTTGAGCCTCTAATAATTCGCTTTGCCAGTCACTATTATCCAACTCGATGATGACTTGGCCTTTAGAAATGCGATTGCCTTCTTGGACTAAAATTTGATTGATACGGCCTCTAATCTCAGGCTTCAAAATAACTGCGTTGTCGGCTTCGAGGGTTCCCACCACTTCTGAGACGCTTTTGACCACTCCCGTCTTAATCGTCTCCAATTTTACCGAAGTCGGAGGGATTTTTTGCGCTAAAGCCCCTAATGATTTATGGTTATTCTGTTGAGTTAACCACCAAGTCACCCCTGAGCCGGTTCCTGCTAGTATGACTAAGATTCCCAAAATAATCGGCCAATGTTTTCTCTGAGAAGGTTTAGGTTGTTGGAGAGACATTTCTTTAACTTCCGTATTAGATACTGAGGCAGTAGAAGAGGGTTGATGGATATCAAGCATGAATCCTTTGTTCAATCGTCTCTTTGCTTTTATGGTATGTTATATTAACATTTCTTAATATAACAATGATCAAAGAACTTTCAACCACAACAAGATAAACCAAGGAGGCATACAGTTTATCAGTCCTCCCTTTAAATCCTTACTAGGATATCCTGTTGCTTATAATATGGATTAAGATTAACCCTTAACATTGATGTCTAAAATGACTGTTAAAGTCCCAGTTTCTGTCCTCATTCCCGCTTTGAATGAAGAACTTAATTTACCGGCGTGCTTAGAAAGTGTTGCTAGAGCAGATGAAGTCTTTGTGGTTGACTCCCAAAGCAGCGATCGCTCCATAGAAATTAGTCAAGAGTATGGAGCTAACGTGGTTCAATTCCATTTTAACGGACGTTGGCCGAAAAAGAAAAATTGGTCTTTAGAAAATCTACCCTTTCGTAATGAATGGGTTTTAATCGTCGATTGTGATGAACGTATTACCCCTGAATTATGGGATGAAATTGAAGAAGCGATTAAAGATAGTAATTACAATGGATATTATCTCAATCGTAAAGTATTTTTCTTAGGAAAATGGATTCGTTACGGAGGGAAATATCCCGACTGGAATCTACGATTATTCCGTCATCAATTAGGACGTTATGAAAACCTAAAAACAGAAGATATTCCCAATACAGGAGATAATGAAGTTCACGAACACGTTGTTTTAGAAGGAGATGTCGGCTATCTCAAAGAAGATATGTTACACATTGATTTCCGTGATATTTATCATTGGTTACAAAGGCATAACCGTTATTCTAACTGGGAAGCAAGAGTTTATTATAATTTATTGACTGGACAAGATGAGAGTGGCACCATAGAAGCTAATTTATTTGGAAATGCAGTTCAACGAAAACGATTTCTCAAAAAAATATGGGTAAGACTTCCCTTTAAACCCTTATTAAGATTTGTTCTATTTTACTTTATTCGCTTAGGGTTTTTAGATGGCTCCCCTGGCTATATTTATGGTCGTTTACTGAGTCAATATGAATATCAAATTGGGGTAAAACTTTATGAACTAAGAAAGTTTGGTGGACAACTCAATATTAATGAAAATCTTGAAGAAAACGATTTAAAAACAACGACTGAACCTGTTAAAGTAAAATTATAAACCAAAATTTTAATCAAAAAATAATGGAATCAAAGTCAAATGGTTTCCCCATTTTTGATGATAATCCTTGGGTAGATTTACGTCAATATAACCAATCTTGGTATAATCGTGGCCGCCCTGGATGGTATGTATTGCTTTGGTGGTTAGTCCAATCAATTGCTTTTCCTCTGAGTTTACATAATGCTAATGGGTTTCGCTGTTGGTTATTACGTTGTTTTGGAGCTAACATTGGTCAAAAAGTAATTATTCGTCCCACTGCCCGTTTTACCTATCCTTGGAAAGTTACCATCGGGGACTATAGTTGGGTTGGAGATGACGTGGTTTTCTATAGTTTAGAAACCATAAAAATTGGTTCTCAAACTGTCATTTCTCAAAAGAGTTATTTGTGTACAGGAAGCCATGATTTTCGAGATCCAACTTTTAATTTAATCGTTAAACCTATCACCATTGGTAACGGAGTTTGGGTAGCAATGGACTGTTTTATCGCCCCTGGGATTCAAATTGGTTCTAATGCCGTTATCGGGGCTAAAAGCAGTGTTTTTAAGCATATTCCTGCTGCTATGGTGGCGTGGGGAACACCCTGTCAGCCTCATTATCCCAGAGAAATGAATGTTAAGTAAATTAACACTGTTTAAGATATCCTAAATTGATAACGATTTTGTCAATCACTTCTCTTAGTTGTGATGGTGGTAAGTCAGATTGATTAACAATGATACTAAAAGCTAAGGGGCGATAATTTGGGGGATTTATGTAACCTGATAAAGAAGAAGTTCCTGACAAAGTCCCTGTTTTTGCTTGTATTTTTCCTTCGATAACTGTATTTCTAAAACGATTTTCTAGGGTTCCATTTACACCACCAATAGCCAAGGAATCACGATAAATATTACCTGCTGGAGTTTGTGTCATTAGGGTTAGTAAGTTAACGAATGCTTCTGGGGTAACTAAGTTATGACGAGATAATCCTGAACCGTCTTTTAAGTGATATAAATTAGGCTCTAATCCTAGTTGATTAAGAATTTTTTTGAGATGATCAATAGAGTCATTTTGTGAGGTATTTGTTTCTAAAAGATTAAGTAAACTTTCTGCATATAAATTGTTACTTTCTTGATTTGCTTTTGTGATAATTTCTTGCAAACTGTTTGCTCTAATTTCTGTTATTTTTGCTAAATTATCTATTGTACTATCACCATAAATAACCTCAGAATTAATAACAATAATACCTTCTTTTTGTAGATAAGATTGTAAAGAATTTAAAAAATATTCTCCTGGGTTAACTACTGCCATTCCGAAGATATCAGGATCAGAATTAATAGCCAAACTTCCTGTAATAGTTAATAAAGGTTTCTCAAAATTACGATTAATTGAAACAGAATAAGGGGTATTTTCTTGACCAGTTACTGTTTGATTATTAATTTCCCATTGTTTAGCGGCAAAAGTATCAGACCATTCTATTATTAATTTTTGTCCTAATTCTTGAGGTTTTAAGGTTAAAATAACAGCATTTTCATTGAGAATTAAAGCATTGACTGTTGGTGCATAATAAAATTGAATATCTTCCCATTCCCAGGTAGGGTTAATAGATTGGTGTTTAAGGGAATTATCTTGCACAATTAAATTATCAATGCGTCGAATTCCTTTTGTTTTCAACTGTTTTGCTAAAGTTTCTAACTGTTCACTGGTTAAGGTTGGATCTCCTTGACCTACCACTTTTACAACAGTCAAATTAGGAAATTTTCCTGATCCATAAATGGGAGTTGTAATTTGATAATTAGCTCCAAAGTTAATTAATGCTGCTGCTGTTGTCAATAGTTTAACATTAGAAGCAGGAATAAAATATTTCTGGGAATTTAACTCATATAGTGTTGTTTGACTATCTAAGGTTTTAACTAAAATTCCCCAATGGAATCGCTGCAATTTTTCTTGGCTTAAAATATCATCTATTTTTCCTTTTAAATCAGCTTGACACACCGATAGTTCTTGCTTATTATTTTGGAGATTAGAATTAATTTCATTCGCCTTTAACGGAAAAGAAAACAGAAAAATACAGGAGAGAATAAACCAGGCTATTCTAACCTTTCTCAACCCATTAAACCCTAGATAATAATGATTCATTAGCTCCTCTTAAGATTTCAGATTTATTGTATTACAAGAATGATCACTTTCTAATTTCTATCCGACATTTAGGTTGAAAGTTTTTGTAACCGAACCGTTAACTGAGCTAAACTAGGGAGTAGTGAAGGCTTAGGGAACAAGAACCAAAACATCTAAGTATTAATTCTCATAACAAAAATCAAACCTAAGCAAATTTTTGTTAATCGCTGTCCCCTTGAGTCTGTCTCTGCTAGTTAGCGAACGTTAAGGAGAAAAGATAATAATGGAACTAAGCAGACGAGAAGCCTTGAAGTGGGGATTAGTCGGTGGAGGAATCCTATTGTTTCCTTGGACAATGGGCAAACCAGCTTTGGCTCAATTCAGTCCCCAAATCCCTCGCTTTGAATTACCCTTTAAGATTCCTCCTGTCTTAAACCCTGTAAGAAGTGATAGGGATACAGATTACTACGAAATTACCTTAGAAAAAGCCTCCCTTGAAATTTTACCCGGATTAACCACCGAAATCTGGGGATACAATGGAATGACTCCTGGGCCTACCATTCGGCAACGGGGAGGAACCAGAAGCAGTGGAGGAAAAGAATCCGTTGTTCGTTTTATCAATAAACTAGGCATAGATGGTCAAGGGAGAGAAATTCGTACCACAACTCATTTGCATGGTATGGCTTCTTTACCGCAATATGATGGTTACGCAGAAGACTACACTCCCTATAATTTTTTCAAAGACTATTTTTATCCCAATGATCGCGCAGCAACCATTTGGTATCACGATCATGCTCTCGATTTTACAGCCCGTAACGTCTATATGGGTTTAGCTGGGATGTATATTGTCGAGGATCAATACGAACTGGATTTACCTTTACCAAAAGGAGAGTATGATCTCCCTCTCATTTTACAAGATAAACAGTTTGCGGTGGATGGATCTTTAATTTTTGATGATCGTAATCAAAGGAGTCTCTATGGAGATGTCATGCTGGTAAATGGGGTTCCTTGGCCTCGTTTGCCAGTAGAAAGAAGAAAGTATCGTTTTCGTATTCTCAATGCTTCAGCCTCTCGTAACTATCATCTGGTTTTAAGTCGTTACCAAGAATCTCAAAGTTTGGGAGATGAAATGATTGTTATCGGGAGTGATGGGGGTTTATTGGGTTCTCCTGTCTCTCTAACCTCTCCGGTTCAAACCTTACGAGTGGCAATGGCAGAACGTTACGATATTATCATCGATTTTTCTGAGTATCCCCTCGGTTCTCAAGTTTATCTGAGAAATATTGGTTTTACAGGAACCATTGACACCGATACGCGCTCCCACACTTTGATGCGCTTTGATGTGGTTAAAAATGCCTCAGATGATGTAGACATTCCCTCGGTTTTGCGACCAGTAAAACCGATTGATATTCCGTCTAGGGCGTGTCTGCAAAGTGTTAAACTGAGTAAGACTACTCATTGATGATTGATAATGGCGATCGCAGAAAAACTGGAAAATCAAGAATGCGGTAGGGGAGACTTAAGTGATGACCAATGGAAAAAACTAGAACCCTTACTACCACCTCAAAAACCGAATATAGGGAGACCAGCAGAGGATCATAGAAAGATAATCAATGGAATATTGTGGATTTTAAGAACTGGGGCCCCTTGGAGAGATTTACCAACCCGTTATGGCATTCACAGCACCGTTTCCAGTCGCTTTTATCGATGGCGAAAAGTGGGGATTTGGGATGATATTTTAGCTAAACTTCAAACAATGGCAGATTATGAGGGTCGAATTGATTGGGAAGTGCATCTGGCAGATAGTACCGTGATTAGAGCGCATCAACACGCTGCGGGAGCAAAAGGGGGCAAAAAAATCAAGCATTAGGACGAAGTAAGGGAGGATTTAGCACAAAAGTTCATATTCGAGCAGAAGGATGGGGTAAACCGATGATTTTTGTTCTTACTTCGGGAGAACGTCATGATACTGTGCCATTTGACCAACTACTTCAAGGAGGGAAAGTAAAACGCAAGGGTAGAGGAAGACCAAAAAGCCGTTTTCGGTACTTTTTAGGAGATAAAGCTTACAGTAGTCAAGATATTCGCGCCTCACTCCGCAAAAAGGGAACAACTCCCATAATTCCTCGAAAAAGTAACGAAAAGAAAAAAGAACGTTTCAACAAAGGATTATACAGAGAAAGAAATCAAGTAGAACGGCTAATCAACCGTCTTAAACAGAATAGAAGGATAGCAACTCGTTACGAGAAATATGCGGTCAATTACTTAGCCATGTTAACTATTGCTTCAATTTTATTATGGTTATAAGTTAAAATTGTATTTAGAAGAGTTGTTATTGAAATAATAAATATTAAATAATATAAAGTTGGCTTGACAAAATATCAACTTGCCCAGTCCCCTTTGGTCAAAACATAATAAAAATTTTAGAATAGATTTTAATCGATGAAGATTGATTAATTAATTGATTGATTTGAATAATTAGTGAGTTGGCGATCGCCTTTCACAGTTCCCAAATTGACTTTGCAGACACGCCCTAATGTAACGTATCGCAACTTCCGCTTTGAACGCAATAATGGACAGTGGAAGATTAATAATAAGACTTGGAGTAAAGACCGAGTGGATGCTAACCCCAACCCTGGTGATGTGGAAATTTGGGACTTAGTGAACCCTGGTAGCGGTTGGGTTCATCCCATACACATTCATCTGATTGATATGCAAATGCTTTCGAGAAATGGTGTGTCACCTCGTCCCTATGAACAGGGTTGGAAAGATGTTTTCCATCTGGGGGAATTTGAAACTGTTCGTGTGGTTGGCCGTTTCGGACGACGGGATGAATCGGAGTTTGGGGAGTTTATCAAAGGAAAATTTATGATGCACTGTCATAATTTAGTCCATGAAGATCATTCCATGATGACTCAATTTGAAGTGGGAGAAGGAGGAACCGACCCCATTACAGGAGATCCTGCTAAACCCGTTGAAGAAATGCTACCGCTGTGAACTACCTACGCTCGCCTAAGGACAGAGCGTAGGCTTCTGGTATCCCCTTAAGGACTGCCAGAACTTCCTTCGTGGTACTATTAGTTTGAGATTTAACAATTTTCCCACTACGGCGATTTAGGGTCG
>JAAUYD010233079.1_pt1 | contig 50671 bp, 38 predicted proteins | sample 7278101 | NCBI WGS metagenome assembly JAAUYD01 (sample SAMN14350128, study PRJNA611818) | marine sediment metagenome | isolation source: surface marine sediment (0.6m) | place: French Polynesia: Moorea | collected 2018-08
AAATCCCCCTAACCCCCTTTTTCAAGGGGGAGATCCTTTACCCGGCATAAAAATAGCAAAAATCGCGACATTTGCCCTTAACCGAATGCCATTGCCCTCGCAGGGAAGGGGACCAGGGGGGATGGGTTTTGATTGTCCGATTGCCGCAAATGGGGTACATCCGAAAGCATGGTACTTGAACGAGACGGCATTCAATTTGCGAAGATCGGAAAGGTTTCCGATTTTTCTGGCAAGCGGTTTTTGCGCACAACCCTGCTCGGCAAGGCCGTGGCTGTTTTCAGCGAGGGCAATGGCCGCTTCTACGCGCTCGAGATGATCTGCAAGCACCAGGGTGCTGATCTGACTGCCGGCACCATGGATGACAAGACCGTCACATGTCCGCGCCACGGCTGGATCTTTGATTTGACGACCGGTGCGTGCCTCAACCAGGATGCCCCGCCACTCAGGCAGCATGCGGTATTTCTCGAAGGCGATAGCATCTACGTGTCGTTTACCCCGGTACCCTCAATGCCCTCCAATAAGGACCCTTAGGATCGGTAATGGCAACAGCACATTCAACTGAGCAAATCGGCACTGACGCCTGGGATGGGTTTGATGTGACCCATCGGCTCAGCAAGGACGAAATCGACGCTTCTGTTCAAGCCCTGGCTGACCATCCGATGGTGAACGCCATTTTGGATGCGGCCAATGTATCGATGGTTGTCGTGAATCCGCAACTTCAAATCGTAGCGGCCAATCAGGCCATTTTAGCCACTCTGGGGGAATCCGATGCAAGCGCGATTATTGGTAAGCGGTTGGGCGAAGCGATTTGCTGTATCAACGCGGATGCGGCTGAGACCGGGTGTGCCAGTGGCAATTGTTCTCAATGCGGTGCCACGGGCAGCGTGCTAGAGAGCTTCCAATCCGGCCGAATTGTATTGGGAGAATGTCTGATCGAGACCCAAAAAACCAATCGACGCAAGGTCACTGAATACAGCATTAAAGCCACACCTGTCATCATTAGCGGTGAGGCGTTTTGCGTCGTCGCCCTGCAAGACATCAGTGATGGTAAGCGGCGGCAAGCGTTAGAGCGGGTCTTTATCCACGATTTAAGCAATATCCTGACCGGGTTGATCGGCTGGAGCGAGGATCTGGCCGAGTTTTCAACGGGTGACCTGAAAACAGCCGCGTCTAGCATCGAAATACTCGCTTGGCGCTTGGCCCAGGAAGTAAAATATTACAAAATCCTAATAGAAGTAGAGTCCCATGTGTTCAAGCCCGATTTTAAAACGGTCTATCCGATTGAAGCCATAGAGACCCTTCAGGTCCTCTTTCAACGCCATGATGCCACACAGGATAAGACCCTTAAGACCATCCAGCCCATCCCCTCAACCGGGTTCAAGACCGATCCCTTTCTCCTCGAACGGGTCCTCATCAACATGGTAAAAAATGCGTTTGAGGAAACACCTGTGGGGGGTGCTGTTGAGATCGGTTGTACAATGACCAAAGAAGCCGTGAGGTTCACAGTTTGGAACGAAACCCCAATCCCAAAGAAGGTAGCATCCCGGATATTCGAACGGTCGTTCTCCACCAAATCGGGCAGTGGCCGGGGGTTGGGCACCTATAGCATGAAGCTCTTCGGAGAGGACGTCCTAGGGGGAACCGTCTCATTTACTTCATCCAACAAGGCAGGGACTACTTTTTACATCGAGTTGCCGATACGTGATCAACCGATGCCATAGCTTTTTATTTTGTACAGCAGCGCTCTGAGACTGATCTCGAGGTACTTGGACGCCATCGTGCGGTTGCCGTTGGTTTTGGCCAGGGCCCTACGGATCAGCTCTTCTTCGATGACGCGAAATGTCTTTTTAATGGATAGCTCCTCAGAATCCAACGTGAGACGGACCGGATCTTTGGATGTTTGAATGCGGTCGGGTAGATCACTGGGTGCAATCTGATCCCCTTCGGCCAACACCATCGCCCGTTCGATCGTGTTTTCGAGTTCTCGGACGTTCCCTGGCCAGTGGTGGGAAAGCAGCAGTCGTTCTGCTCCTGGTGCCATGCCCCGAATACTGGTGCCCAGGCGTTCGTTGTGCAAAGCAATGAAATGATCGATGAGCAGATGAACATCCTCGGCTCTCTCCCGCAGCGGGGGTAGATGAATGGGCACGACGTTCAATCGATAAAAGAGATCCTCGCGAAACCGCCCGGCTTTTACCTCTGCTGCGAGATCTTTCACGGTTGCGGCGATGATGCGGGCATCCACGGCTGTGTCTTTGGTGTCCCCCAACCGACGAACGGTGTTTTCCTGCAGGACGCGAAGCAACTTGACTTGCAACGTCAAGGGCAGTTCGCCAATTTCATCCAACAGCAACGTGCCGTTTTGCGCTTCGCAAATCAGCCCCAGTTTATCCGCATGGGCATCGGTAAATGCACCGCGACGATGGCCAAATAGCTCTGATTCGAGCAGTGTTTCGGGAATAGCCCCGCAATTGACAGCCACAAACGGCCCCTTGGCTCGAGCCGAGGCCTGGTGGACTGCCCGGGCCACGAGCTCCTTGCCCGTACCAGATTCTCCAGTGATAAGTACAGTGGATTTGTAATCCGACACCTTGGAAATCAGGCGGAAGACTTTTTCCATTGACCCTGAGCGCGCGATAATGCCCTCAAACCCATGTTTTTCCACCATTTCCGCGCGAAGGCGGACGTTTTCCCGTTTCAGTGTCTCCCGTTCCTCAGCTTTGGCTAGGGTCAGAATGACTTCATCGGTCTTAAACGGCTTGGTGATATAGTCGTACGCACCTGCCTTCATGGCCTCGATGGCGTTGTCAACTGATCCATAGGCCGACATGACGACAACGGTGACCGGTATCTTGCTGGAGACGATCTGGCGCGTCAACTCGATACCGTCCATATCCGGCATCCTTACATCTGCGAGAACAATGTCGATTTCACCGGCGCTCAGTATCTCAAGCGCGGCTTTGGCATTGGCAGCAGCGGTCACGCGATAGCCGCGATGGCTGAGCAATGCACTCAACGTGACTCGGATTGACTCGATATCATCGACAACCAATATCCGCTTCATACATTCCATTTTGGCATACACGGCATGTGAACACAAACTCGCAACCCCCGTTGAAAAATCATCATTAGATTGAGTTTGTAGGCTATGAAAGCTGCTCAAATGGGCAAAACTATCAAAAAATATAGCTATAAAATTGAAATATCTCTACAATAAATAAACCGTAAGGAGTAAGCATTGAGAGCCGCACGCAAGAATTCTGATGCGAGGGGCACTTCAAACCGGTGAGAACTCGCGATGAGCAAGACTGAGCCCGTTATATTGATTGACGAAAGGGCCCCTGGTTTTGGTGGCTCAGTCACGAGTCTTGCTGCGCTCATCCCTGAACTCAAAAAAGTGGGATTTCGAGTAGAAATCGCAACGCCCCAGAGGATCGGCTGGGAACATCAAGGATTTGACCCTCTGCCACATTTCACCCGCGCTGAAACAAGCGAGGCCAGGCATTATTGGGCATTCCTTTTTAGCATCTATCGTCGTTCCCGTGAGTTAAAAAAAATCGCGAAAAAGCTATCTCCTGATCTGATCCTGGCCAATAATACACCGTCGGCGAACATGGCATCGTATTGGACCGGGCGTTCTCTCGGGATTCCAGTAGTACAGTATGTCCGCGAGAGGTTCTACCCCGATCGGGCTGCCAAATGGGCCCTCAACCGAGCAAAGGCCGTGTTTACCGTGGGGGATGATATTCACCGCCTCGTTAGCACCATCGCCCCAGACATAGCAGCGGTCCAAATAGACGAGGGATTATCCCGGCAGCAGTGGCCGGCCCCAAGGCAAAAAGACGCTTACGGCTGGTTTTGGGCATCTGCGCTGGCCAGGTGGAAGGGGTTGCCGTTTCTCCTTGAAGCATATTCAAAGGTGAGGGAAGCCCGTAAGGATATTAAGAAGTTTCCCGATCTCACGGTCTGCTATGTGAGGATGCCGTCACATGCGGCAGCAGCAGACGAGGTGCCCCCGGAAATGCCAGCAGGTGTTCGCCTGCTATCCAACCCACCCGACTTGCAGGCGCTCAGGAGCGCAGCGAGCGTATATCTGCACTCAGCCCTAGTGCCGGAACCGTTTGGACGGAGTATCCTGGAAGCGATGGCAGCGGGCCTCTGCCCAATCGTGCCCAATGAGGGAGGGGCCGCCCACCTTGTGACCCACATGAAAACTGGCATTCAATACGAGGCCCGATCCGAGGAATCACTGGCTGCTGCCATGAATCTGGTTCTCGATAACCCCCAATTGGCCCTGCGATTTGGGAACGCCGCCGCTGAGGCGGCGACTGCATTTCGTTCAGACATCGTCTTTAAGCCAGTTGTGGACACCTTACTTCAGCTGACGCAACCCCGTACCTAGGCCATGATATTTTATTGATGACACCATTTGCAGTCACCAGTGCTGATGCACCGCCCAGGTTACAGCACTTGGACGAATGCCGCGCAGTCGCCATTTCTATGGTCGTTGGATTCCACGCTTTGGGCTATGTAACAGTGGAAGGGGCGGCCGCATCTATTATCCTTTTTTTCGTGCAGACCATTGCAGTGCCCGTGTTTTTTCTGGTCGATGGATTCCTCATGATGCGAAGGGTTCAAGTGAACTTTGCATACGGTCGGTTTTTACGCCAAAGCGCGAGGCGCCTGCTCGTTCCATGGGTCATTTTTTCAGTGCTATATCTGGTTGCTCGGTATGTTTTTGAGCTTACAGGAATGCTTGAAACCAAGCTCATCATCGGACACTCTTTGGGGCAAATCGCGGTTTCTGTCTATGCCTCGCACATTGCTCCCCAGATGTACTTTTTGTTATCGCTATTTGCCATTCGCGTGTTTTCGTTTGCCATCCAACACCTGTCAAAGATCCCCACCGTCTATTTGGCTATCCTTGCAGCAACCTATGCCGCAGTATTCAGGATTTTCGAAGGGGCCTTGGCCGGTATTTTCGCACCAGGACTCGATCCGATATTGCATGCGCTGTGGGGGTTTCAGTATTATCTGTTTGGCACTGTCCTGTTTCGCGTGGACTGGTTTTTCTCTGGAAAACGGATCGCCATCAGTGGCCTCATTTGCGTCGTTGTGTTGGGCCTCTTATTGGTGGTTGCCGATGACCATCCTGTCGCCGCTGCCATTATTCAGTATTCCTTTATGCTAGCTACGTATTGTGCAGCAAAGCAGTGGAGCGGTAAGATCAGCATCATAGCTGCCATGGGGCGGGACACAATGGGTATCTACCTCTTACACGCCCCAGTAATACTAAACATCACTGCTAAGACGGTCTGTGCCGCGTTGGGAAGCGGTGTGGTGAGCTACGTCGTAGTTGTTTTCGCTGTTGTCATGTTGTCTTGGATCAGCGCACAACTGATTATCAGGGCCAGGCTCGGCTTTGTTTTCGGTAATTCGAAAAAAAAGAGGTCGATTTGACAGAAAAAACATCCACCCTCCTTGGCTACCTCGCCATGTTGGTAATTGCCGTAGGTACAGGGGTCAGTATGGTCGCGTTTCATCCATTCGCCCCCTTTATTGTATTGATCGGCGGCGCGATGATAGCTGTGATTGCCCAGAATGCATTCACTCTAATGTTGACCTTTATTATTTTTGCCTTGCTCAGACTGCCAGATTTTATGCCGATCTTGGGTCAGTTCTCGATCGGAAAGCTGATCATTTCAGGGGCTTTGGGTACCCTGATTGCTAGTCGAATTCTACATGGGCAATTTCGCTTTGTCTCCTCTCCCCACAATCTCTGGCTGTTCCTGCTCACAATCGCCATCATCATCTCATCTCTGCTAGGCAGTGACCCGACTTACAGTTTTGACACGTTTACCGAGGTGTTTCTCAAGATAGCTATTCTATGGATTGTCTTCATCAACACTGTCACTGATGAAAAGAGATCGATGACCTATCAGGTCACCATTTCTTTGATTACTGTCCTCTTGGGCATGTATGCCATTACGGCCCAAATCCTGGGCTATGATCCTGTATCTGGCGCGCAGCTCGTAGAAGGCACCCGCGCTGGGCTACAAGGTGCATTGGGGGATCCCAACGATCTCGCCATGTTACTGCTCATGGGGATGCCGTTTGCCGCGATTGCTACCCTGGATTCCAGTGGTAAGCAGAGATATTTGTTTGGCGCGTGTCTGGTGGCGATCATTGGGGGGATACTTTCGACCCAGAGCCGAGGCGGCCTTCTCGGCCTGGCAACTGGATTTGGTCTTATCTTATACGACCGCATCAAGAGCAAATCCCTCACAGTGATGTTGAGCGTTGGTTTTCTTATGGCAATGGCAGTCCTGGCCGGTATCTCAGAGCGATCAAGCGGGGGCAGCATGTCAGGCGGGCTAGACGATTCAGCCAGTGGCCGGCTTGATGCCTGGAGTGCAGGCATCCGAATATTTGGCCATAATCCCTTTTTCGGCGTCGGATTTAATTGCTTTCGCTTCCACTTCTTTCAACACGAGATTCACAACTCATTTCTAAAGGTCTTGGTGGAAACCGGGCTGATGGGATTTATCCCCTTTGCCGTACTTTTCTGGCTATCGTTGCGCGGTATTTTGCGAATTCGAAAAACAGCGCATCCAGATAGGGCATCGCGGACGCTGGTGGATGCGATGAAGCTCTGCGCCCTGCCAACGATTGGGGCGGTCAGTGTTTCGGCCTTTTTCCTCAACCACGCCTGGACCTGGTTCCTGTACATGATTTTCATGCATTCAGCTGTAAATAATAATATATTCAACGTTACCGGCGATGAGGATACCAGTTGACCCATGGTGGTGCTATGCCTCACGGGATCGGGTTGGTTCACTGTCCAGCGCCTGGCGTACTTTCGCGGTTAACTCGCTGTAACTAAAAGGTTTCTTTAGAAACGTAATATTAAAGAAGGCTTTTTCGAGCGCTATCGCTGTATGGTCTGAATAGCCCGACATCAATAGGATTTTTGTTTCAGGATGCAAGGCGAGCACGCGTTCCACGAGCTCGCGTCCACCCATCTGGGGCATCACAATATCAGTGAGAATGAGGTGTATCGATGCTTTGTGATCTTTGCAAAGCGTCAGTGCCTCACCACCATGTCGCGCGCTGAGGACCGTATATCCAGTTCGCTGCAACATGCGCTTGGCCAACATTCGTACGGAGTTCTCGTCTTCCACCAGCAAAACTGTTTCGTTTCCGCGCATGTTGTCTGTTCTGATACGAATCGGCTCTGGCAGTCCTGTTCGGATTGCCTCGTCTGGGACAACTGGCAAATAAACGCAAAAACAGGTCCCCTTTCCCGGCGCACTCGTCACTGACACCTCACCCCCGCTCTGCTTGATGATGCCGTAGACTGTGGAAAGACCAAGACCAGTTCCCTTGTCTTTGGTGGTGTAGAACGGTTCGAAGATATGAAAGAGTGTCTGGGCGCTCATGCCCATGCCAGTGTCGGTCACCTCCATCAGCACGTAGTCATTTGGTTTTAGATCAATTCTTCGGCGAGCAATGTCAGACGCCGAGAGGGAGATGTTTTGCGTATGGATTGTGATCTTCCCGCCTTCCAGTATGGCATCGCGCGCGTTTACCGCCAGGTTCATCAGGACCTGTTCGATCTGACTTCTATCTGCCTTGATGGTGGCCAAATCTACGTCGAGGTCGGTTATCAACTCAATATCCTCGCCGATAATCCGGTTGAGCATGCGCTTCATTTCTAGAACGACCGTGTTAAGCGTCAGTGGCTTGGGTTCGAGTACCTGGCGACGACTAAAGGCCAATAGCTGTCGCGTCAATGCGGCGGCGCGGTCGGTTGCAGCCCTTATTTCATCGAGGTCCTCGCGCAGTGGATCACCCTTTCCAATACTCTCCAAGACCAACTCGGAGTATCCGCGGATAGTGGTGAGTACATTATTGAAATCGTGAGCCACACCACCGGCGAGCTGTCCGACCGCCTCCATGCGTTGCGACTGCTTTGCCCGTTCGGCAAAGCGTTTCCTCTGTGTGATATCTCGGAACACCAGTTGAAGGTGACTTTCTCCCCTATCATCAAACAGGACGCCTGTTGCTTCTACATCGATGGGATCGCCGTCATTGCGAATGAGCTGCATTTCGACATACGACATGCCCTGGTCCCGCTCGCCCACATCCCCATGCTTAAGCCGCTCCAACTGAGGCAGGCTGTCGGGGTGGACAATCTGAAAAATGGCTTTGCCGATCAGGTGGTCCGCACTTGATATGCCGAGTATTTTTTCAGCTGCTGCACTGGCGAAAATTATTTTATCCTCTGAACATACCGCGATCATATCAGGTGAAATGTCCACGAGGCGCCGGTATCGCTGCTCGCTCGAATGCAAGGCGGCTGAGTGCTCGGCCACGATCTCTGCCAGACGATCGTGTGCAGCGCGCTGCTCATCTTTTGCACGCTTGTTTCTGAGCATAACGCGGAGACGAGCGATGAACTCCTCGGTCTCGATGGGTTGGGTGACAAAGCCGTCTGCTCCAGCCTCCAAACCGCGAATTCTGAGCTCGGTGCTCGATTGGTGTTCGCACACGAGCATTACTGGAATATGTCGGGTTCTGATGTCCGATTTTAACTGCCGGCACACCTCGATGCCGTTGACGTCGGACATGTTGACACTCACAATGGCCCCGTCAATTTCGCGAGAAGCCGCGATATCCACGGCATCGAGCGCGCAATGACACGAGACGATGGTGCTTTGGTGCAGGTGATTTACGACGAGCAGCTCCCGCTCGATCAATGTATCTGGATTGTCTTCCACAATTAGGATTGTAGCGTTGGGCATCATAGATTTTGCTTTCTGTTCCTTTGGCCTGCTGTACCCTTCTGATAGGCCGATTTTACCCGGTCAGAGCGGTGCGAATCTAATTTTCGTTCCAATTGACATTTCATTGCCCGGATGACTAGGCTTGGGTTATGTCCGAACAACATCACCGGGTCGTCATGGACCGAGACAAGATGAACCTGGCCGGTTTGATGCTGGGCCGCATCCTCACTGAAAACCTCACTGCACGCCGAGGCACGAATCGCTTATCTCGACTAAAAGGACGGCTCGGCGTCGTGGCCGGACGAATGCCCGTGACACTGGATTTTGACGGCCATCAAGTGGCTATAACGCACGGGCTCACCCCACCCCTCAGGGCCACGGTCAAGGGATCCCTCAATGGACTGCTCGGGGTGGGCATGGGAAAAAGCGCCACGAGGGCGTTTGTAAGCGGTAAGGTCTCCGTTGGCGGGAACCCTATTTTTGCCCTTCGGGTCCTCAGACTGCTTCGCATTGATACGGACAAAGAGATCGAAAGATGAGCGCAACGCACCTTAAGGTCTTATTTGAGCAGGCAGTCCCACCTGATCGCCTGCTATTAGATGAACGCACCCTGGCAGCCTATGCCCGTGACATGACGGAACATCCCCCTGGTCGCCCGGACATCGTCATTCAGCTCACTACTTTTGATGAGGCAAAGGCCGTTGTTGGCATCGCCAGGGACAATGGGATCCCCCTTATTCCAAGAGTCGCTGGAACGAATTTGGGTGGACTCTCTCTGGCACCACGTGGGGGTGCCATATTGGACCTTACCGGCTGGAAAAAGATTATTAATATCAATGAAGTCGATATGATAGCAATCATCGAGCCAGGTGTGACGTTTCGACAATTGGTCGATGTGCTTCAACATAAAGCACCCCCATTGACCATTGGTATTCCCCTGTCGCCCCCCCACACGTCAATTATGGCCAATTGCCTGCTCGACGGACTGGGGAATCGCTCCCTTGTTCACGGTGCCATGGGTCAGTGGATTACCGGGCTCGAGGTAATATTGGCCAGCGGACAAGTGGTGCGTACCGGGGCGTTCGCCCTGTCAGATGTGCCGTTTTCGAGATCGCCGCTGCCGGATCTCACCGGTCTTTTTGTCTCGTGGCAGGGAACCACCGGTCTGGTGAGTAAAATGGCCGTCGAGCTAAAACCACGCCTGCCCCTGCGCAAGCAGGTCTTTATCCTGACCTACGATCGCCATGCTACATACGAGCTCATGCGGCGCCTGGCCCGTCAGAACCTGTTCGACGATATCGCCGGGCTTTCTTGGCCGACCGGCAAGATGCTCTACGGTGTTGCAAAGCCCCTTTGGAAAGACCCGGACGAACCCGAATTTTTCACCTACATCGACATGTCGGGCAGTAGCGAAGCGGAACTGCAGGTCAAGGAGACAGCTGTTTGCCGCGCAATTGACACCCTAAAAAAGGAACAGGATGCTGCCATTGAAGATCCACTTGATTTGAGGACCCTTTGTGCGGTAGCTCCAGAGTTTGAAACGTTTGCCGAGTTCCCAACGGATCTCGATTTTTTGACAAAGACCCCCGGGGGAGGATTAAGCTGGGTCGGCACCTACGGCCCGATGAGCAGATTTGACATGGCAGCGGATGAGGGGATCGGCATTATGGCGCGCCATGGGTTTCCTCCGGTGATTGTATCAAGGCCGATGAAAGGGGGGCATTTCGGAGTGCTCAGATTTATTGAAACATTCAACCGAGAAGATGCAGCAGAGGTAGAAAATGTCCGCCAATGCAACCGGGCACTGACCGACATGGTACTGGATCATGGGTTTATTCCATACAAAACCCCGGCCTGGTCTGTGGATCGGCTATTAGGTCGCATGCACCCAGGTACCCACGCCCTAATGCGGCAGATCCATCATGTGCTCGACCCAACAAGCATCATGAACCCGGGACATTGGCGACTTGATGTGGAGGAACCGAAATGATTCAAATCGGCGAAACCGTACCGGATATGGGCGTACGAACAGACGAGGGAACCCCCCTGTCCCTGGCGGATCTCAAGGGGCGCGCGATCGCGATTTTCCTTTTGGGAGAGTCCTTCTCACCGACTGGGGAGCGGTTGCTTTCGGTGCTTGCAGATAGCGCGGATCAATTCATGGCGTTCGATATGAGTCCAATTCCCATCTTGGGTGAGACCGCGGACAGTCTTGCCGACTATCGCGAGGCAAACGACGTACCTTTTTTGCTCATCTCAGATAAAGAGCTGCGATTGCACAAACATTTGAGGGGGGACGATGGGGAAGGGGTCGGCGTCTGGATAGTGGATACCCAGGGCAAGATCATCGATACCATTCCAGTGCTGCCACCAACCGAATTGACACGCGTGGTTTTGGAGCGCATCGCCAGATCCCACCCCCCAAAGGGCCCTAAGAAATAATAAAAGAAAGATAACCGCTTGCGGATCCAGCTGTGGGCGAGGCTACAGCTAGGCCGCGCGGGTATTAAACGGGGGGGCGAGCTGAGCAATCCCCTCAAGGATGAGATGCATCATCACCTGGCCTTGTGGGCGCGGGTTTATCCCGCGCCGCAGCTGCTGCGCTTTCATATTTAGCGGCTGGGCGTTAAGCCCAGCCCTACTGGGGTTTCCTTTTCAAGCAGGCATCTTAAGGGTATTTCTCCGGGCTTCGAGGAAAGGAAGTATAAAATTACTTTGTTGACATTGTCATTCTTGAAGCTTATTTTTTTTTTCAGAGAACTTTTTTATCACAACAAAGTGCCTGATGAATGCGAACTTTTTTGCATCAGGGGAGCGCATGAAAACCATCGTCGGAAGAATAAGGGGCCCTCCGCCTGGTTTATTAACCGATACCCAAACGCGAATTTAAGGTCGGAAAAATACCGAGCAAAGGACCACTCTTATTGTGGATCAATAATTTGAAACATGCAAACGCGATACAATGTCCTGTCCAATAAGACTGCCCCCTGGAAAACAGAGGTGGGAGGTCACGTGAAAAGCCAATCTTTGGCTGTATTTTAAGGAGATACAAATGTTTTTAAGAATAGCAGCGCTGACCGTTTGGTGTCTTTTGATGGTCAGCTGTACCGAAGACATAGATACCGCCGACCAAGTGGCGGTGAACAGCAAATCTGCTGCCCTGGCAGCGGCATCGACGGAGGTGCCACACGGAAACGGGCCTTCGACGCCGGTTTCCATCAGGTGGCAGGGGCTGGATAAGGACTCTAAAAAATTGCTGTCGGATCTCACCCTGTCGCTTCAAAACATCGCCTCCTATCCGATTGACTTTCAGGTGTCAGCAGAATTTTCCGGACTGATGGGAAAGATACAAATGGTCGATCTCGGTAAGCATTCCTTGGCATCAGATGCGAGCATAGATCTTTCTGTCTCTGCCGCTGATTTTCCCTTGCAGTGTCACAAGGGCGCTTGTCAGGTGCGCGCTGAGGTGGCTGTTTTCTATGAGGGCGACGGTGAGGAGACCAAACCGCTGGTCTTCCCTTCTGACACCATTTATTACAGTCATACGGGCAATTTCTCGAAGATTGAGATTTTTACGGAGAAGACACTTATCGAGAAAAACAATGGGCGTCTTTGGGGACGCGATGGCAACAAGCCGTTCGCCAAGGGAACCGTGCTTGGGCGTGTGAAGAAAAACAAAAAGGGAAATGAATTCGAAGAGGTCCGCGCGATGAGCGATGAGGCTGCCGTTGTTGTTGACGGGCAGATCATCGGTTGGGAGACCGGCGCTGATATTTCCATCGGCTTTGACACCGATATAGGAGAGATACAATGAAATTATATGATATAATTAAAAAACTAGGGTTGAGCTGCCTTTTGGTAATAGGCGCAGCTCTGTGGAGCCATTCGGCCCAGGCACATACGGCGATGAAATGGTGCACAAAGTGGCGGTCGCATTATGTAGATGCCGGTCATGGGGAAGACGTTTTTACGAGCGATAGTCCGTATAAGAGAGCGGCTCAATACACTCGATACAAGGTTTCCAGAACCGACACGGGTCAAGTTATCGGATCAGGGTATCTCGACTCGAGTGGGTGCACGCCCTACCTAACAGCAACAGGTGGGGTTGAATACAAATTCAGTCAGGGATCGCTTGTGTATCGGTCTGGGGTCGGCCTTATCTATGCCCATCCGGATAACAACACCTGGGGACCGAGTGCCGGATACGTGTATTACAATAATTACTTCACAACCCTTGCTTTGGTTGTAGATGGTCACTACACCCATACCTTCGAACCGAACACGCTCGGTCCTCGAACTAATGTCATGCCCATCATTGGGAAAGTGTTAAGCAAATACAGCGATTTGGGTTATCCTACAGGCAAAAATACGTACATTCATACGGACTGTTATCCGGGTCGAGCGTTGGCGACATGTTGTGGCGACGGCGGCGCTTATCATATTGGCGGCGGCTATATCTGTATGGGACCAGGTGATTGGGGCGACGGCGGCGAAGGCGGCGGCGAGGGCTCCACCTATTGGAAATTCATCCTGGGCCACGAGATTGGACACCGGGTATCCTCTGCCCATGACGGGCCCTATGGCTTTGATTACTCCATCGATGACACTAATCCGCAGTGCAATTGCGATCATGTAGCGACCGGGTCCCAGTTGCACTGCATGCAGTCATTGGAGAATGCTTCGGTAGCCGAGGGCGAAGGGTTTGCTCACTTCTTTTCTTCTGCCCTGTTCAACAACCGCAGCTCGTCTAGCGGGATTTTCGTTTATCCCAAGGAAACTTGGTTTTATTGGCCAGAAGATGGCTGGATTGAAGTTCCTCCGGAACGACCATTCGATTTAACCCAGTACACGAGATGGAAAGAGGGCGTATGTGGTTCTTATCATGACTACAGGGGCGTCGAGCTGGACTGGCTCGAGTTCTTCTGGCACGCTTGGACCACTGCTGACGATTATACCAGACTGACTGTTCCTGAATTGATGAGCGTATGGGATGAAGCGGATAGCAGCTATTGGGAGAATTTATTAGCCGCCGCTGCTGATTTATGGCTGTATACGGAGCCTAATAAGGTACTTCAATTTTTGGACAAAGGAATTAATGCTGGAGTTGACCATGACTAATAATTAGTAGAACTCTGATTAATATGTCGAAGCCCCTGATTGTAGCTTTGGCGACTTTCTGCAATCAGGGGTCCTTTTTACAGGAGCTGTTTCATGGAGACTGATTGTTACCTTAATCTAATGCTAGGTGCAGTATTTCTAAGCATCTGCTGCGGGGCGTGTAATGATGGAGAAAATGTCGAACCAGAAGAAACACACGCTTCAGATAGCATAGATTCTGACTCAAACTTTGATTCTGACACGGGGACCGATGGTGATACTGATACAGACGCCGACACAGCCACGGATATGGCAACTGATTCTGAAGCAGATACGGACTCTAACTCGGACAGTGATTCAGGTACGGAAGACGAATGCATCCATCCTGAAGTCGTGAAAGATTGCCAGGATGGCTACTGCCGCATTCCAGCAGGTTGCTATATTCACGGCTCTCCTGCAACCGAACCCTGCCGTGGGAATAATAAGGAGAAACAGACCAAAGTGATGCTGACCCGCGACTTTATCATCGCTCAAACCGAGACCACCCAGGAGCAGTGGGATGCATTTGGATTTCCTAACCCGTCCAGTGGCGACTTGAGTCCGGAGCATCCGGTCGGCCTGGTCAATTGGTACGAGACCCTGGTGTACTTGAACGCGATGTCTAAGCGCGATGGCCTACAGCCTTGTTACGATCTCTCGGGCTGTCAGGGGATTTTTGCCGCTGGCATGCCCAATAGTGACCTTGAGTTTACTTGTCATTACGATGTGCGCCTCTTCCCCAGCATTTACGAATGCCCGGGATGGCGCCTGCCCACCCGAGCCGAGTGGTCCTACGCAGCCCGCGCAGGGACCCTGACAGCAACATATAACGGAGACCTCACCACGGGTGTCAATGACGGCTGTATATTCGATGCAACACTCGAATCGATTGCCTGGCACTGTGGAAACACCGATTGCGTGATGCAAAGCGGTCTTAAGCAACCCAATGCCTGGGGATTGTTCGATATGCTGGGCAATGTATTCGAATGGACAAACGATGAATACGACGGCTGGAGCATTGCCCACCAAGACCTGGAGATCACCGATCCGATCGGTCCAGAGGAGATCAGCTCAATGCACGGCGTAATGGGAGGGGCTTCCATGTCTTTGCCTACGTGTCATGCGCGTGCCTCGTCATGGGTTGGCCTACACATTGCTTTCCCAGACTTTGGTTTTCGAGCAGCGCGCACGTTGGTTCCTGGCGAATGGCCTTTTTAATGACCCAATATGGATCGAGACACACACTTTTCGACAGGTTTTTGCACGAGGAGAACGTATGTTCAATCGCTTTGATTTTTTATCCTTTATCAGTGTCTTTTTGACTGTCCTTGCTATTGGATGCAGCGGGTCCGATGGCGATGCCGGGGAGACCGATAGCGGGGATACTGACGCCGATTCCGACACTGAGACAGATAGCAGCTCCGATACCGGCGATCTACAGATCTGCGAAGGGAACAATGTTTTCCCCGATCCCATCCTTGAGGACATTGTGCGAGATGCGGTCCAAGGCGATATCACTGCGGATCGTCTGGCCCAGGTAAAGAAAATTATTGGATCCAACAAAGGCATCGAGCGCCTTGAAGGCCTCGAGTGTCTGGTCAACCTCGAAATTGCTAGATTCAACAACAACAATATCAGCGATCTCAGCCCACTGGCCGGCCTTGTTCAGCTGCAAGAGCTGTGGGTGGAAAACAACAGCATCGAGGATCTATCACCCCTCAGCGGACTTGTCGCGCTCAATCAGATTTGGATGAATAACAACCGGGTAGTTGATTTAACGCCCCTCACAGACCTTCCCGCTCTCAAATGGGTCATTGCCGATGATAATTTGATACAAGACGTCTCTCCGCTTCTTACTCTTGAGCAACTCACCTCTGTCCATCTGAACCGCAACCCCATGACCAACGTCGAAGCGCTCGGTCAATCGAACGGGCTGATCAGTCTCCACATAGAAGATTGCGGGGTGACATCGATTGACTGGATATCAGGTTTGAGTACGCTTCGAAATTTAAATGTCGCCAGGAACGAAATTTCCGACATCTCTGTGCTCCTCTCACTCACACAGATCAGCAGTCTCGATCTGGCATACAACAACATTTCAGACGCATCTCCATTGGCCGGACTCAAAGCCCTTCAGGGGCTTCTTATCGAAGGCAATCAGATTGAGGATATATCTTTTTTATCCGACCTCGAATCTCTCATAAATATCGCAATCGCCGAAAATCGCATCGTCGATCTCTCACCCTTAAATGCCCTGAATCCAAGCCAAATTGTGTTCTTTTGCCGTGTAATTATGCTTGACGATGAGCATGAGGGCTGCCTCATCGACTTCGAATTGCAGGGCAACCAGATAACCGACCTTACACCGCTCATCCCTTTCTTAGAGCAGTTTGGAAACGGGTTTTCCATGGATATCAGCGCTAACCAGATCGCGGATCTATCCCCGCTCTCAGGGCTTGCTGTTGGGTGGCTCGATGTGTCGAACAACTGCATCCGGGATCCGGGGACATTGGTCGACATTCGGATCGGTATTGGATTGAATCTCGTCAACAACGACATCGAGAGCCTCTCCTTTATCCCCCTGCTGGCGCCGAGCGAAGCCCTCGATGCGGACGCGCTGTTTACAATGGGCAACCCGCTCGACAGCACGTCGCTTCTCGATGATGTGCCCCGGTCCTGCGATCAGTTTGTCAAGCTGTACTGGGGCGATGGGCAATGGTGCGATTGGATTGAGAATCCCGTGACCCTACCGGACTGGGATCCGGATCCAGAGCCGGACCCGACCCCGGTCATTCAGCCCGAGGGGTGCGGGGTGGACCGGGTTTGGCTGGCAGACGGCGCATTACCCGGGGTGTCGCACAATGGGGCGGATTTCACCGTAGATGAACCGGTCGCGGGAGAGGTCGTGGTCACGGACGCGGTCACCGGGCTCATGTGGCGCCGGTGCTCGGGTGGCCAGACCTGGGATGGTGCCACGTGCAGCGGCACTGCGACAGCCCTAAAGCCGGAAGAGGCAGAAGCAGAATGCGCATCGAGCTATGCCGGATATGGCGACTGGCATGTACCGGATGTCACCGAGCTCTTGAGCTTAGTCGACTATGCCACTGGCTGGCCTGGACCGACCATAGACGGCGCAGCGTTTCCCGCTTCATTTCCCGGAGCCCACTGGGCCTCGCCGGTGATACCGACAGGCAGTGGTCCGGTTCGGTGGCAAGTGAACTTTTACAACGGATCCCTGGGCGCGCACCGGGATAACGCGGTGGTTCGATGTGTGCGCGGTGGCGGTACCGGGGACGTGGCGACCCGGTATGAAGTGGCAGCGTCAGGTGCTTCGGTGCTCGATGCCTGGACCGGCCTGACCTGGCAGCGATGCGCCATGGGTCAGACGTGGAGCGGTACTGGCTGCGACGGTGAGGCCGCCCGGCTGTCCCAGACCGATGCCGAGCAAGCCTGCGATGGCTCCTTTGACGGTTTTGACGACTGGCGCATGCCCGAGATAACCGAGCTATCGAGCCTGATCAATTATTGCGGCCATGACCCTGCGATGAGCAGCACCGCGTTCCCAGACGCCGCGCGCGGCACCTTCTGGACCGCCACGCCCCTTGCTGGGGATACAAAGCACTGGATCGCAAATAAAAGCTGGGGCGAGCTGATCTTTGACGCGCCTTCAACCCTCGAAGCCCGCGTAAGATGCGTGCGGGGACCATAAGATCGGTCCCCAATGATCATCCGAGAGCTCCCCAAAGGCATGTTCGACATTCCGGTCGGCAGTTGGTTATGTGTTTAAGAGCGGCAAGATCACTGTAAGCACTGCAAAATAGACAAACAGCACTAATAGGTAAAACGCGGGTAAGCGCTCGTTGTGCTGGCAGCCAAAAGACGAATACGCTGCAGCTGCGATCATGGTCAATCCGGTCCACACAGCGTAGTTTTGCACTGGCACCTGCTGGCCGTACCAAGTCCAGTAGTGCAGGGCTATCGCCGTGGGTTCCAGTACCAAATCAAATAACAATGCGAGCAGGCCAGCAACGCACACCACTGCAGCCCGACGCTTGACCACAAGGCGCGCCCCACTCACCGCGCCGAGCACCACCAGCATCCAGTTGAACCCAATGATAAGGGGCACACCCCACAGTTTGAAGCCCAGTACCTCGCCGTACGCGTACTGTCCAAATACAGCTCCGGTTTTGACACCGACCACTTCAATGCCAAAGGCCACCATACCCACCGCCCAGACCCAAAGCAGCGTCCGAATCCGCCGTTCTCGTACCAAGGGGAAGATCACCACTGCGCCGGTCAGTAGCAATACATATGGGGTCATCGGAAGCAACATGGGCCGGAACAAGGGCACCAGATGGCCGATCAGGCCCACCGCGTAAATAATGGCGAGCCCTTTGAAGAGATTCAGCTGGTGCGGTTTCTTATTCACTTGCTTCTCAGTCGGTCCAAATACCCACTCCCGATATTGAAGGGTTCATAACGACTTTGATAGGGGTGCGCAACTCAAGCGCGCGCTCGCAAGTCGGCGTATATGTATAAAATGGTTTGAAGCCCTGTTCCAAAGGTTGTAGAAAAAAGCCATGTATCGCATCCTAAACTTCCTGCCTGCCAGAAAGCAAAAGCATCGGGTTATCTTAGGGGTATTTGGTGTTTCGGCCGTGCTTATTCTTTTTTTTGTCGGCCCTACCACAAGGCTCACGGCGCGAGCTGATGAGGGCATTGACGAGCTATGGGCATTGCACCAGGTGGTGTGGGGCAGTACAGACGTGCCCTTTCTCGGCGCAAAGCAAACCCGGACCGAGACCTTTGCCCTGGCCCGTGTCACCCGCTCCGAGTCCTTTATCGACATCGAGCAGGTGGCCTGCAAGATGGCATTCAAAAAGGTGGCCGGGGTCGAGGTGCAGATACCGTCACAAGCATTGTTGCGACTACCGCCCGCGCGCTTTCGCTTTCATCGAGGAAAAAAAGGATTTATTGCCAAGCCATGGAAGGTGGGGTGGCAACAAGCCGACATCGACCAGGACGGGCATCCAGGGATGAGCGTGTACGTGGACGCGCCAATTTGCAGCGGCCGGCTCCACGTGGCCAGCAAGACGGTTTCCTCGGCCCAGGGCAACCTGACCAAAACCGGAATGACAGGTAAGATTCAAGTCGACCTGACCCAAAACATCCTCGGGTCCAATAGTTTTTGCCTCACCCTCTTTTCTTCGGATTGTCGAGAAAAGCAATCCGGGTTCTTTGCTTATCGCCGTGTGGATCCGAATACCACGTGCCGCACGCTGCTCAAAAACCGATGGCCCGTGCGGCTCAAGTTCGATAAAGACGATGGCTAACAGCGCCCCTATCGTCACCAGACCCGCGGTTATTGTCGTCGGTGGCGGCATCGGCGGTATTGTCTCGGCCCTGATCTTAGCTGCAAAGGGATGTGACATCCGCCTTTACGAACGCAGCGATCACATCGGCGGCAAGATGCGCAGCCTGCGTATCGCCAATCAGGACTTGGATGTGGGACCCACCGTGCTGACCATGCGCTGGGTGTTTGATCACATCTTCCGCGACATTGGACAACATCTGGACGACCACCTCGAGCTCCGTCGCTCCCCGGCTATCGCCCGACACTTCTGGGAAGATGGCTCCCGGCTCGATCTGTTCAGCGATCCAGACCGGTCGTTCGATGCGGTGGAGCAGTTTGCCGGTGCCAAGGCTGCCAAGGGGTTTCGACGATTCTTACAGTACGCCCAATCCATCTTTACCCATGCCAATCGCCTGTTCATCATGGCCAAGTCGCCGGCCCTGAGGGAGATCGCCAAAGCGAGTGGAAGGGATGGGCCAACCGCAGTGTGTAAGATCGACGGCCTACGAAGCATGGCCCGTGCCTTGAAAAAATATTTCGACGATGAACGGCTACACCAACTGTTCGCCCGCTACGCCACATATTATGGTTCGTCCCCGTTTCGTGCGCCAGCCACCCTCAATCTGATCGCCCATGTAGAACAGAAGGGGGTGTGGCTGCCCGTGGGAGGTATGGCAGGCCTGGCCAACACCCTGGCCAGCTTGGCCCAGGGTCTTGGTGCTGCATTGACCTGTAACTGCCCGGTCGACAAGATCGTTATCGAGAACAACCAGGTCAAAGGGGTGGTGCTCGAAGACAGCCGATTCAAACCGGCCGACGCCGTGATCTTCAACGGCGATCTGGCAGCCCTTGCCCAAGGGGCGCTCGGCGTTGAAGCTAAAAAAGCCGTGCCCCGGGTCCACCGGAAAAATCGCTCCCTTTCTGCCTTTACCCTGGCTGGGGTCACCCGAACATCTGGTGCGTCCCTGCTACCGCACAACGTGTTTTTCCATACCCAACCTTATGCCCGCGAGTTTGAGGATATTTTCAAGGGCCATCGACTGCCTGAATTTCCTACGGTCTACGTGCGGGCCCAGGATCGGGATAAACATCAAGCCATCAAGGGGCAGCCTGAGCGGCTCTTTCTCATCATCAATGCACCTCCGGTGGGGGATCACACATCATTCGGCGACGAGGTGATCCAACCCTGCATTGACGCGGCGTTTTCCCTACTCGACCGTTGCGGATTAAACATCGATCGCCAAAACCCAACGTTTCAAACTGCAACGCCACGGACCTTTGCCGAGCGCTTTCCCCATACTGGCGGCGCGATTTACGGGGGCGCGACCCACAGCATGTGGGCGCCCTTGCGCCGTCCTGCCGCGCAAACCAACGTGCACGGACTTTTCCTGGCAGGGGGCAGCGTACATCCAGGTGCAGGGGTGCCCATGGCAGGGATCAGCGGCCGATTGGCTGCGAACGCTGTACTTCAAAATCTTGGACTGCCGCCGTTACCCCCCCTGGCGACCTCAGGGCATGGGGCATCATGACCCTTGGCATGGCGCTCGGTTCTTTTTTAACGGGATGGGCCCTGTGGCTCCTGGGCGCAGCACTGGCCACGGTGAGCAAACGTCAGCGACTCGGAACATCAGCACTAGCGGGCGCATCGGTCCAGCCCAAGCCCAGAAAGGTCCTTATCATACGCCCCTGTGCCGGGAACGAATCCTATCTCATCCATTGCCTGCAATCGATCGGATACCTAGAGGGAACCTGCCAGGTCAACGCCGTGTTTGCGGTGAGCGATCCAAACGACCTTGCCCTGCCTGCCATTGCCGCGGCCGTGGATCACCTAGCAGACCGTGGCATCAAAGCGCATACTGAGGTCGCGCTGCCCCTTGGTCCAAATCGCAAGGTTGCCAATCTGGCGGCCTCTGTTCCAGAAGATGCTGAAATATTCGACGCCATCGTGTGTGCAGACAGCAATGTGGATCTTACCGGGTTTGACCTCGATGGGTTATTGACAGCCCTGGAACGCCAGTCATCGCCAGGTGCGGTCTGGGTCCCTTTTATCGAGACCGCCCAGAGAAAACAATTCGGCAACCGGGTCTCAGAGGCAGTGCTACACGGCTCCTGGCAAACGTTCGGGTTGATCAGCGGCATTGATCCCCAAGCCATGGTGGGCAAGCTATTTGCCATTCGCCCCCATGCGTTGCGGGCCATCGGAGGGTTCGGCGTCCTGTCCAATTACTTGGGTGAGGACATGGAACTGTCGCGGCAATTGCGCCAAAGCGGATACGACGTTAGCCCTTATCCAGGCATCGCGCATACGCTGGTCGGACCCAAAGCTTGCTGGGATACCATGGCCCGTCTCAGGCGGTGGACCATGGTGGTCAAGGCGCAGCGACCGGGATTACTACTGGCGTATCCAGGTATGTTTTGCGCTGGTATGTTGATCCCTGTGTTGGCAGTTATCAGCGCAGCCCTGGGGGTTCATTGGGGACTGGTTGCATTGGCACCTGCTGGTTTGGCCCGATTGATCGTCGGCCTTGGGGCCCGTCATTTCTGTGGGATGAACCCACGGATATCCACAGCTTTGGTCGACGCTGTGTTGGCCGACATTACATTGTTACTGGTTTTTGTGGGGGTATTGTTTTCCAGAACGGTGATATGGCGCGGGGTATCGCTTAAAGTCGATAAAACGGGCAGGCTGGTCCAGGGCTAACCGAAAACTCAATGCTTTCTTAGGAATGCTTCAGTATCGAGCACCTCAGCATAGGTTTTATTCAGGGTGCTTAACGTGGCGGCGTGTACGTCCTGAGCACTGATCGTACGGCCTTGAAACGTTAACGATCGGGTGGCGCAAGCGTCGTGGATGACAACGCACTCAAAACCCAAGTCATGGGCTGCTCGTACTGCGGCTTCTATGCACATATGGGTCTGCATGCCGCAGATCACCAAACGCTTAATACCCCGGTCTTTTAGAAGCTTGAGCAGATCTGTGCCGTTGAACGCGCTGACCTCTTTTTTCATTACCACTGGCTCACCAGGTTTGGGGGCCACATCCGGGTGGAATCCAGCCCCACTTTTAGCCACGTGCCCTACGTGAATAATCAATCCGCGTTCCTGGCGAAATTTATCAATCAGCCTTTTGGCGTTAAGACTGGCTCGACGGGGATGATGAAGGGGTAATCCCCCACCAGTGAAATAAAATTGTTGAATATCGATCAGCAGTAGAGCGGTCTTGACTTCATTTGCACTGGTCTTTGTGGCAGCGGTACTGATCGAAGGCCCAAACAAAATCGCTACTGCGATACAACAAATCATTAAATTGTTCTTCATACATCAATACCTCAGTGAACAATGTGTCAGAACGCGAGGTAGATGCAAAGTAAAAACCCCGAAATACGCGCCACGAAGCGGTTGGGAATAATGCCTGACAGCGTCGGCCCGGGGAGGCTCAATATCGGGTAAGCCGGGCGAGCATGGACTCTGTCCATCGGGCTATTTTTTTTTCCGGGCGATTGGAGACAACCTCAAAGTCATTTAAAGGGGCAGTGCCGTCGAGATGACCGGAAATTAGGCGCAGCTGCCGAGAGACAGCATCCTGCTGGGCTCGTACATCAGCCTTGATGCCTTGGGCCTTTGCCACCGGCGGGCCAATGGAGATGTATGCATCTGGGAACGCTGTTGCACCAAAAACGTAACTGAGCCCCACTGGAACCACCGCAGCCTGCCGCGCCCGGCGAGCAATGATGGCTGCCCCGGGTTTGAAGTCATCCATTGGAGCGGTTACCGGGCGTTCCTGTGCTTGTGGAAAGATCCAAACCAGGCGGTTTTTTTTGTTCAATAGACCCACGGTATAGGCAATGGCTCGGGTGCCGTCCAATGGATCAGACAGGTCCACGCCAAACCCACCCATTCTTCCTAAAAAGGGCAGGCGTGCCAGATTGGCCGCGTCCATCATTGCGTAGCCCTCCGCATCCAGGAGACGATACCCAATCAACATCGCCATCATCGGGTCCCAGTAAGACGTGTGATTGGATATGGCCAACACTGCCCTGCTATCTAGGGTCGTTCTTAACGGATCCAGCCCGCGCAGGTAAACGCGGGCGAACTGCTGTGCAATCCGCTTTTTCACTTGTTTGGAAAACCACCTGGCAAACCAATCACTTTTTTTAGCAGGTATCATTGTTTTAATCGGGCAGCTTTTTTCCAGTGTCAGTTCACTGCAACGCTGCCGGTGGCAAGGGGTGTCTCGTCTAAAACCGGATATAGCCTGGACACCCTTTCTCGCAACCCAGGCGGACAGAGCCGAACCGCCATTTGTTGCACCAGGTCGACCAGGGCTGCGCGACCTGAGCACGGGGGCACTGCGCGAATTGTTTCGTCGATGACGCGACTGAACCTATCCACAGCACCTTGCAGTCCAAAAGCGCGCACTGCACTCGGTCGATTGAACAGTGCATCCCGGCCACTGGATTTCCCACTGAGCGCTGTGCTGCCCAGTGCATCCATCAGATCATCAGCCAGCTGATAAGCCTGTCCAATGGCCCGACCAAGTCTGCGCCAAGGCCCCTCTGGGGCACCCACGCTGATGGCGCCAAGGGCTGCGGCAGCTTCGAATAGGGCGCCGGTCTTGTGGCGATGCACCATCTCGATCGATGGTTCGGATTCGCTTTCCCAGGCTTGCCCAGCGACCAACCCCTGAGATGGGCCAAGCGCTTTGGCCAAGATGAGCAGCATCTGGTTGACCTTGTCCGCCTCATGGCCCTGATGCGCGGCAACTGTTTCAAAGGCCGCGGCGATCAACCCGTCGCCCACGAGCACGGCGATCTCCTCGCCAAAGGCCCGATGCACAGTGGGTCTCCCTCGACGCAGATCCGCATCGTCGAAACAGGGCAGGTCATCGTGGACCAAAGAGGCGCAGTGCAAAAGCTCGACGGCAATGGCTGCCTTCATGGCAAGGTCTGGCGTTTGTCCGGAAATGGCATGCGCCACCCCTAAGCAGAGTTTTGGCCGCACAGTACCGCCGACTGGAAACAGGGCGTGGTGCATGGCTTGCTGTAACCGAGGCGGTGCGTCTTGGGTAATGAGGCGAAACGTCGAGGCCAACTCGGACTGAATATCTTCTACGTACCTCATGACAAAACCTTATGCATCCACCCACTGGGGTCAACATATAAATCAGCAAAACCGCCTAAAAAGCAATTTGTCACAGAATCGTTACTTTTCAGCACAAAATCCCTCACGATGCAACCTCTCTTTCGACCTTCTGTTTTGACTGGGGGGTGCTCGCCGCGAGGAGGCTTTGGCGGGCAATGGCGTCCAGCATACCCTTAAAGATAACCTTGTGGAACGGGTATGAAAGATACCAGTACGCCAACCCTAAGAAGCCAGCTGGATCAAAGATAGCGGTCTGGTGTATCACCGCGCCACTGTTTTCATCCGGCTCTACTTCCCATTGCAGCCAGGCCCGTCCTGGCAGCTGCATCTCCGCGCGCAGGCGCAACAGTTTGCCCGGCGTCACGGCTTCGACGCGCCAACAGTCGAGCGTGTCCCCGGGGCGTAGGCTATTGGGATCTTTTCGACCACGGCGCATGCCCACACCCCCGACCAGGAGATCTATCCAGCCCCGCAGCTGCCACAGCCGGTCGGCAAAGTACCAGCCATTGTCGCCGCCTATCTGGGAGATGGGAACAAATGCATCTGCCGGACGTGTGGCCACGCTGACGTGCCGCTCGTCGACCAGCCGGTTACCAAAACGAACCCCAGCCCATCTATGCTTGGCTCCGGATGCGGACAAGGCGTCAGACCACCGGGTCTCGGCAAAATCCCGATCTTCGTTATGCAGGGCCCTGGCAATGGCTTGCTCAACCCCCATTGGCTTTACTTGAAATGCAGTCATCGCCGCGGTGTCATGCACCAGCGTGGGGTTGCGAACGCTGTCGATGAGGGATCGCCCGACTCTGGCATAAAGCGGTGTGACCAAACCGAGCCAGAGGCTGGAGACTCTAGGACTGAGCACCGGCACTGGGACCATCAACCGCTTCAATCCCCGCTGACGGGCGTATTCCCGCATCAAGTCGAGGTATCGCACCTGATCTCGACCGCCGATTTCGAATACCTGGTTCCCGTCGACCTCGAGGTCGGTGCATTGGGTCAAATAATCCAGGAGGTCTTCAATGGCGATGGGTTGGGCCATGGTGGATACCCAGCGGGGGGTCACCATTACAGGCAGGCGCTCGGTAAGGGCGCGAATCATTTCAAACGAAAGGCTACCAGACCCCAGAACAATAGAGGCGCGAAGCTCGATCACGGTGACGCCTCCGCTCTCACTGCGCAACAAATACCCCACCTCTTGACGGCTCGTGAGATGGGGGCTCAGCTCGCTCCCACTATCCCCCAGGCCGCCCAGATAGATAACCCGCTGAACACCGGCAGCTCTGGCGGCACGAATAAAGTTAAGGGCCGCATCCCGGTCGAGTTGGGTGTAGTCTGAATTCGACCCCATACTGTGGACGAGGTAATAGGCCGTATGCACGCCCGAGAGGGCCTTTGCCACAGAAGCTCGGTCTAGAAGATCCCCTTGGAGAACCTCTACCCCTCGTTCAGCCGCTGCCGAGAGGTGTTGGGGGTGCCGGGCCAAGGCGCGTAGGTCATATCCACGGGATTCAAGTACAGGCAAGAGGCGGCCCCCAACATACCCTGTCGCTCCGGTGATGAGTATTCTGCCCTGTGGCATCTCTACCTCCGTTATATCAACAAGCTGCCGACAAGAGACCGATGCCGTTGAATTTGAGGCTTGCATTATCCGATCCAATTTTTGGGATTGCTATCTAGCCCGTCCCAAAAACCTCTCTCCCGGCCCCCTCTCCGCATCGGCTGACTATTACCCACACCAGTAGGAACCCCCACCCCACCCCTCCCCCGGTGGGCAATTGGACGTTGGGGGCGGGGGCTAGAGGGATGCGTTTGCGCAAATAAGAAAGGTCGAAAACAGTGGGCAGCCCATTGATGGACACGGCTGTCTCAGCAGAACCCAATGTGAGACAGTCAGTGTCTCCCCATTCAGGGTTGGGGCATAGTGTTCGAGACAGCAGCTCTGTTATATTGCACTGCCCTGTTTGGAAGGCCCAAGCCGAGAGCGAACGCTTCCCCATCGTTTTAAGTTGGGGTAGTTTCCTCACCTAATGAATCCCTATGCACTGTTTCCGCTTTTGTCATCTCTTGTCGGCGTTTTTCTAAGCGGCACGGTTTACGCCAAGAACCCTCAATCCAATACAAACAGACTGTTTTCCTTGTTCTCAATGTCATTGGCCCTTTGGTCATTTACAGATTTTGGATTTCTCCAGTCCAATTCGTTTGAAGAAGCAGATTTTTGGCGGCGGATCGAGGTTGTATGGTCAATCTGCGCGCCCCTATTCGTACATTTCGTCTGGGCATTCATCGGAAAAGACTATTTGGTTACTAGCAGAGTAATGTGTTTCCTTCTATACGCACCAGCCGTTCTAATCATTGTGCTCGATGCGACAATGCATCTGTTCATCGGACCGCCGGTGCGCCAATATTGGGGATGGTCTTTTAGTCGACCAGGGCATGGTTTGGATCTCCTTGCTTACGTATGGGAAATTGGATTGGTCCTTTTGGCGCTTTTCCAAACAGGAAAGTACTACAGGTCAACTTGCATTAGAGCAAAGAAGCGACAGACGCAGCTATTCCTGATTGCCGCATCCATAGGAGGATGTGCCGTGGCGATAAAGTTGGTATTAATCCACTTCTTCTTTACAAATGTTCCAGCAGCAGCGTTTTTATCAACATATATCATCATCTTTAATCTCACAATTACCTATGCCATTTGGAAATACGAGATGTTTGCCCTAACGCCGATGACTGCGGCAGAAAGTATTGTTGCGACCATGTCGGACGCACTCTTTCTGGTAAATCCCGATGGCTCGGTTCAGTCGGGCAATAGGGCCGCGCGGTTACTCCTCGACTATGATGAGGGGATGCTTGGCCGCACACATGTGCGCGCCCTGTTTGCAGATGGTGTGGATATGCCGGTTTGGATTGCGAACGGTGAGTCATCTGAGCAAGATGCAAACGTCAAGTATCTCGAGACTTGGTTTGCCACCCGGGATAGATCTCGAATTCCCGTTTCCTTGGCCAGCTCTGTGCTTATTGATAGCAATGACAACATGCTGGGGTATCTCATCATTGCTCGGGATATCACCGAGCGAAAGCGCATGGACGACGAGCTGGCACAGCATCGGGAGCATTTGGAGCAGCTTGTTTCGCAGCGCACAGATGCCCTTGCCCAATCCCAGGAACAGCTCCGACTGTTGGGCGAACGGGTATCCCAAGCCAAAGAAGAAGAGAGCGCGCGCATCTCTCGGGAGCTGCACGACGAGCTGGGCCAGGTACTGACCAGCATCAAGATAGACGTGGCCCTTCACAAAAAGCGGCTCTCTGCCAGGGGATGGACAGATGATACAGGCGAGAAGTCACGCATTGACGGTATCCACACCAGGGTAGATGGTGCGATACGCACCGTACAAAACATCACCAAGAAGCTTCGACCCACAATGTTGGACGAGATCGGCTTGGTGGCCACTATCGACTGGATGGTTCAGGACTGGCAGGAGCGCACCGGTGTTGAATGCGCCTTTACCGCCCAAGTCACCACCGAGGACCTAGACCCGGACCTTTCCACAGCCGTGTATCGCATTGTCCAGGAATCACTGACCAACGTAGCCCGCCACGCCAAGGCAGACAAGGCCGCAGTCGAAATGACCGAGACAGACGATGTTTTAACGGTCGCAGTGAAAGACAACGGCATCGGGATCAGCGAGGCGCAAAAGGCCGACTTCAACGCCGTGGGCCTATTGGGCATGACCGAACGGGCCAGGCCTTACAACGGTAAGGTGATCATAAGCGGAACGCCAGGCGAAGGCACAGACGTAAGATTAACTATCCCCCGTCCCCGCGAAAGAGGGTGTTGGAAAAAGGGGTAATGCACGTCACTCCTGCGAAGGCAGGAGTCCAGAAATAAATGAAATTACACGGTCTTATGGATTCCCGCCTGCGCGGAATGACAGTCAGAGGTAGGGCCCAGTGTTCTTCATGAGACCTCTGCCATGGACTTCATTAATACTTGACCCACATGGGCGCCAGAATCATAATCGCTGCGCTAAATGGTGTAAACAAAACTGAAATTTTACATTGTCAGAGTGTACGATAAAAGTTCCTGCAGACATGCGGACTCTGGATAGTGGGGGGAGCCCATGGCAGGTCAGATAAAACAAAGCAAAGGCGAGATAGGAGATGACCACACCACCGAGCTGTACAAACAGGTGGTCTTGGCCAGCCCTGATCCCATCCATATTCTCCAGGATAGCCGAATCGTCTTTTTGAATCCAGCGTCGACATGGACGTTTGGATACACGCTCAAGGACGTGGATCAGGGGCTAGACTTCTTCGATCTGGTCCACGAAGCAGATATACCTGCGGTCAGGCGCCGGTACGAGGACCGCCTGGCAGGCAAGCAGGTGCCTAGGACCTTCCTCATTAGCATCGTGGCCAAGAACGGAAAGCGCGTGTACTGCGAGACGTCAGCCTCGCTCATTCAGTTCAAGGGGCGCCCTGCCGACCTGGTTTTTATCCGCAACATGGAAGAGCGCAAGCAAACCGAAGCAGACCTGGCGTCCAAGCAGCGCGTGCTCCAGGCCCTCTCGACCTTCGAGCAATACGTGCACCACCAGGACGTAGACAGTGTGCTCAAGGGCGCCCTTGACCACATTCGCCATATGGTGGCCTCTGCCCGCGTGTCAATCGCACTTGTGGACGAGTACCGGAACGGCCTCGTATTGCTGCAGGTGAGTGGGAAAGACAGCCAGCTTCCCAAGGGAAAGTTTATTCCCGATGGGAAAATGGCATTGTTTGATGTCATACGAAGGCAACAGGCCCTGTACCGCCCAAACATTCGCACGTTCGAGAGACCGTACGAATTGGATCCGCTCCTGCTCGAAGGGGGTATCAACTCCGATTACCTGGTGCCGTTGATCGTGGAGGGCAACTGCTTTGGGACCCTTAACTCCGGCGCTGCCCAGGTGGATGGTATCTCTCCTGATCACCGGTTGATGCTGGATTTACTGGCGCCCCGGTTGGCCGTGGCGATTCGCAATGCACAGCTGTTCGAGACCATCAGCAGCAATGAGGCGCGGATTCAAGCGCTCTTGGAAAACTCCGAGGACCAGATCATTATTATAGATCAGCACGGCAAAATGAAGTGGTCGAGCCCATCTGTGGCGAGGATGAGTGGGTACGCCACAGAAGAGCTTCTGGGGTCCAGCGCTTTTGACTTTGTTCATGAAGACGATAAAGGCCGTCTCTACGCGCTGCTGGATCGGGTACTCGTGCACCCGCGCACGCTTTTCGAGCTGGAATACCGAGCCCAGCACGCAGATGACTCGTGGCATGTCTACGAAGGAACAGTGAACAACCTGCTGCGAGAGTCGCGTATCGGTGGGATCGTTGTCAACGTACGAAACGTGACCGATCGGCGCGCCCTGGAGCAAGAGGCCCAGCGTCGGGAAAAGCTGGAGTCCATCGGCTTGCTGGCCGGCGGTCTGGCCCACGATTTCAACAACCTGCTCACCGCTATCCTGGGCAGCATCGACTTGGCCAAGATAGCTATAAAGCGCGGTAGCTACCCAACCCAGCACATCCGGGCTGTGGAGGGCGCTGCGCGCAAAGCAGCGGACCTGACCCAGCAGCTACTGGCGTTTGCCCGGGGCGGCGCGCCCATTAAGAAAATCGCATCCATCGATGAGATAGCCCGAGAAGCAGCAGGTCTGGTCCTGCACGGGTCCAATGTGCGTTGCAAGTTCCACACGCACGAGCAGACCTGGCCGGCCGAGGTGGATCCGGCCCAGATGAGTCAGGTATTCCACAATTTACTGATCAACGCGAACCAGGCCATGCCGGACGGCGGGATTGTGTGCGTGAAGATCGAAAACATACCCAAAGTAGAAGCCGGCAAAGACGACCCGCAGATCAGGGTGACCATTGCCGATCAGGGCTGCGGCATTGACCCGAGCGATTTGACCAAGATTTTCGATCCCTACTACACCACAAAGGAGGGCGGGTCTGGGCTTGGGATCCCCATTGCGTACGCCATTTTAAAACGCCACGGAGGCAGTTTTAATGTCCGCTCCACCCCTGGGGTAGGCACGACCTTCGAGTTGGAGATCCCGGCAAAACCCGGGGCTGATGTGGAAGAGAAGCCAGGGAGCACCCCCCTACCCCGGGGACAGGGCCGCATCCTGGTCATGGATGACGAGGCGATCGTGTTGGACACGGCAGCAGAGATGCTGAAGGAGCTCGGATACGAAGCAGTATGCGTTGTGGACGGTCAGGAGGCAGTGGATGCATATGTCCAGGCGATCGATCAGGGCAATCCCTTTAAAGCTGTGATCATGGATCTCACCGTGCCAGGCGCCATGGGGGGCAAGGAGGCAGTGCAATTGATCCTGGAGCGCGATCCAAACTGCGTGGCCCTGGTATCCAGCGGGTACTCTGACGATCCAGTGATGGCCCACCACACCCGGTTTGGTTTTGCAGGCGTGGTGCCAAAGCCCTACACCCTGGAAACCCTAGGCCAGGTCCTTGATAGCGTCCTATAACTAAACAGAAAAACAGTGCGTGCAAAGTGATTAAGCCGCTTTCATCACAGGAATAGGGGCTGAATTAAGTGATCAGGTCGTTTTCTTCGCTAGAAAACGGGGGGTGCAAAGTGATCAAGCCGTTTTCTTCACTAGAAAAGGGTGTGGATCAAGTGATCAAGCCGTTTTCTTCACTAAACAAGGTGTTGGATTAAGTGATCAAGGCGTTTTCTTCACAAGGTCGCGTCCTTTTATTCATCCAAGATCGTTCGATATTTCAACAGCTTGTAAACGCCGCGGGGTCTATCTGCTCCAGGAACTTGAGGTCCACGACGCGAATAATCATGCGGTTTTTGCTTTTTCCCCACGTTAGGGTGACTTTTGTCGGCTCGATCCTATCTCGATACGCGCGGAAATCTTCGTACCGAACGGTGAGGCCAATCCCATGGGCTTTTGGGAAGCGACGCTCGATGATGCGGCCTTTGTCGTCTGCGATCTCGACCATGGGTTCGTCTAAAAATTGGCAGGTCTTTTTTCCCGGTCTGTCTGAATTCACACATCTGCCGAGATAGGCGCGGGCAATGTCCCCGGCAACGGCCTGAATATCGATTTTATCTTTCAGGCCGGGAAGGTGGAGTGCTTCGCAGTGCCCCTGTGCCCCACGCACCACAGTGAACAAATCCACCCCTGGGCCGGCAAAGGCTTTTACGAGCAAGGTATCTGAGCTGAGGATCAGGTACCCGTCAAAGACCTGCACGTCGTCGTTGCGATAAAACGCCACCTGGTGCTGCATCCTGATGGGCGCTGGCTGGGATCTATCTGGTCCAGGGGCAACTGTCTGACTGCCTGAGCAGCTGACAAGGAAGACAATAGCGAAAATAGCCACCATCGCGTAGCGCGCGTGCTTTGAAGATGTAATCATGGGTGTTTGCCGAAGAAGAGTCAATGATTCTCCCCCTTTCGCAAAGGGGGCCGGGGGGATTTTCGTCAATCGCAGGGATACTCGCCGGAGACGAAATCCCCCTAACCCCCTTCGTCGAAGGGGGAATCTCAGCTTGCTTCGGGCTCCCATGGTCATGGGGCTCCTTTGAGCAGGCGCTGCAGGCGCTCTGGCTCTATTCGAAGCAGGAGTGTTTTTTCTTTTAGCAGGCGCACAGCCCCTGGGGGCGCGCCGCGGGGCTTCTGGACATATCGCCTTCTGGTATGGACGACTTCCACATCTGGGTCGTTCTTGGCAGATGAAAAATGGGCCGCGAGATGGGCAGCGTCGACCAGTAGGTCTGGTAAGGGATCTTCACCGCGCCCCATGGGCACGACCACGTGGCTGCCAGACCGACCGCGCACGTGGAGCCACAGGTCGTCGGGCTTGGCAAATCTCAAGGTGAGTGCGTCATTGTCCTTGGCTGACCGACCCACCCGGGCAATACGGCCGGCTGAGATTGCAACCTCCCGATAGGGCAATCGCTCGGCATTTTTTTCGTGCCGCTTACCCATTTGCCGTTTGAACTCGGGAAACCACTTGGCAACTTCAGCTAAAGCTTCTTCCAGGTCTGTGGCAGGCAGCGTCCCGATGCGATCGGCCAGGGCCGTGAGGGTTTCTTTTTTGGCGGTTGTCTCAGCCCGACGATGAGCGATAATTGGCAAGGCCTTGCGCAGTCTCCTGGATTTGGCGAACAGTCGCTCCATGTTAGGGACAGGTCCCAGAAGGGGATCTAGTGGAATAACGGCCTGTTTCCCTTCAAAATCGACCACCTCGAGGCGTTCTACCCCCTTGGTCGCTTGATGTAGGTTGGCCTTGAGGAGGTGACCCAAATGGGCCAGGTGGTCGCCTTGGGATGCGCGGGCATAATCAGCGTCCAGCTTGACGAGCAATCGATCCACGCGACGCATGGCCCGGTGGATGAGGCGGCGGGCCAGGGCGCGTTCCTGGTTTTCGATCAGCGCGGTCTCTTTTTGGTCGTAGTGGGTTTCGATATCACGTTCTAGATGTGGGGTATCGCGAAAGCGAACCATCGCTTCGGCCTGGGATGGCGGACGGGGTAGCGGCGGGATGTACGGGCATCCTGGCACGAGTTGGCGCTTGTGAGATCGATTGACGTGGAACGACCCCACAATGATATCGCCTTCCTTAAGCCAGAACAGGTTGGCATGGCGGGAGGTGAGCTCGCACATCAGGGTGCCCACGCGGTGCTTTGCCTCAGCATCTATTCGCACGACCCGATCTTGATTCACTTGGGTGATCCCACAAAGCCGCATGCCCACGAGTTCCTTTCGCAGCAGCATGACAAATGGATGGGGAGTAGAAGCGGCGCGGGGTTTGCTCGATATTCGCCCAAAACGACAGGCAGCACTGCTGAGCACGAACTGTAGAAAGCCGCTCGTCAGCTCGAGTACCAGGCGATCCAGGACCACAGGGGAGATTGCTTTTCTTACAAAAGCGCCTGATATCTCCGGTTGCAAGGCCGCCACGACACGGCCGATTTCTAACGCGCTCAAGCTCATAGAGCGTTCATCTTAACATATCTAATCCCTTGACCTGCATAGATCCGAGCGATACATATCCCCTATGGTTTGGAAACATAATAGAAATCAGATGGTTGCACTAATCCTCAGCGCCATCTTTGGACTCCCGATGGGATGTGGCAAGACGCGGGAAGCCCCGCCAAAACCCGTGGTCGCAGTGTCGATTGTGCCCCAGGCGTATTTTGTGCGCCGTATTGCCGGGGATTCGGTTCGCGTCGAGGTGATGATTCCCCCGGGTGCCAACCCAGCCACGTACGAGCCGACTGTGGATCAAATGACAGCACTCAGTAAAGCGGCGTTGTACGTGAAGGTCGGACATGAAAGCTTCCCCTTTGAACAGGCGTGGCTAGACAAGCTGCTGGCCCAGGCGCCCAGCGCGACTGTGATCGACAGCACTAAAGGCATCTCCCTTATCTCGGGTGATCCCCATGTCTGGGTTTCCCCGCGGCAGGCTCGGAAGATGGCCCAAACCATCGCGGCTGGACTCAAGGCAATCGTCCCATCAAAGGCCGATGCATTTGACCGCAACCTCAACGCCTTGCAATCAGACATGGACGCCATGGACGCTGGGTTCAAGGCATTGTTTTCAGATCTCAGCCTGCGGCGGTTTTATGTTTTCCACGCGGCTTGGACCTATTTTGCCAAGGACTATGGTCTCGAACAGGTTTCCCTAGAGCACGGACACCGGGAGCCATCGTCCCATGCCATCCAGGAGGTCGTGGTTTCAGCCAAAGAAGCGGGCGTAAAAACCATCTTTGCCCAACCCCAGATGTCTGCCAAGAGCGCCGAGCTGGTGGCACAGGAGATCGGTGGGCGCGTGGTTATCATCGATCCCTTGGCAGCAGATTGGATGGTTGAACTGCGGCGCGCGGCCAAGGAAATCCAAAAGGCGCTGACCCCATGACCGATCATGCCATCGAGCTTCGTGGCGTCTCAAAATCCTTTGGCCCCACGCCGGTCTTGGAACACGTGGACCTGGCAGTGGAAAAGCACGCGCTCCTCGGGGTGATTGGCCCCAACGGCGGGGGAAAGACCGTCTTGCTCAAATTGATCCTGGGATTGCTCAGGCCGGATAGCGGTGAGATCCGCGTGCTGGGCCAACGTCCGAGCAGGGCGCGCGTCCGGGTTGGGTACGTCCCCCAGTACACCGGGTTTGATAGGCAATTCCCGATTAACGTCACTGACGTCGTTCTCACGGGCAGGCAATGTGGCGGCCGTCTGTTTCAGCGCTATGGCCGGGCTGACCGGCAAATGGCTGCGGCTGCCCTAGAGCAAGTCGATATGTTGCCACACAAAGACCGGCAGATCGGCAAGCTCTCGGGCGGTCAGCTACAGCGAGCGCTTATCGCACGGGCCCTGGTGACCGAGCCGGATATCCTGCTCTTAGACGAGCCTACTGCAAACCTCGACCCCCATAGCGGCCAGACGATCTACGCCCTGTTGGCCAAGCTAAAGGAGCGGATGACCGTGGTGCTCGTCTCCCACGACATCGGCGTGATCTCGACGTTTGTTACCGCTGTGGCTTGTGTGAACCGTCGCCTTTACCAACACAAGGGGGGTGAGCCCCCGCAGGATTTGCTTGAGAAAACGTATAACTGCCCGGTTCACGTCATGCCGACCCGGTCGAACAGCACTTTGCTATCGGCCTCTGAAGATCACAAAGAAGAAACATGCTAGAGGCCCTTGACTACCCCTTTTTCAGGCGGGCTTTGGCCGCTGGCCTCCTCGCGAGCGTGGCCTGCGGTATTATGGGCACCTATATCGTGGTAAAGCGCATGTCAGCCATTTCAGGTAGCTTATCCCACACGGCCTTTGGCGGCGTTGGCCTCGGTTATCTGCTGGGGTTCAACCCCATCCTCGGCGCTGCCGCGTTCTCAGCCCTGGCCAGCATCGGCCTGGGCGTGGCCTACCGTAGGGTCCAAGGCAACTTAGATACACTGCTGGCCATGTTTTGGTCCATTGGTATGGCCCTGGGCATGCTGTTTATCGCCCTCACACCGGGCTATGCACCGGATCTGATGAGCTATCTGTTCGGCAGTATTCTCTTTGTGCCGCCTGAGTTTCTCCTTATCGCAGGGATCATGGACGTGATCATCGTCGCAATTGTGTTCTTGTTGTACAAGGAATTCCAAGCTGTGGCCTTTGATGAAGAGTTCGCATACGTCATTGGCATTCCAGTGGGGGTTATCCTTCACGTCCTGCTGGCCCTGATCGCCATTGCGGTTGTGATTCTCATCCGGGTGGTTGGGGTGATCATGGTCATTGCCCTGCTCACCTTCCCGGCGGCATTAGCCAGGCATTGGTCTCAAAACCTGATCCACATGATGGCCTATGCCGGCATTGCAAGCGGTGTGTGCACCACCGCGGGTTTATTCGCTTCTTTCTGGGTTTCCAAAACAATGGATCTGCAGGTCCCGACCGGCCCCCTGATTATCCTCATCGCAGCCGGGTTGTACCTGGTGAGCAGCATCATAAAAAAACGCGTGGACCCCGATGCTTGAGATGGCCCTGGGGCTAAAGCCGCCAGGCTATATTCCTTTGCCGCTTTGCGGCAATTTTGTTCACTCGACTTCGTACACGGTAAAGCCACTGAGGGTGACCAGCTTTTTAAGGCCGGTGCCAGCTGGGTTGATGTGCCTCTGGCTGGTCATCACATGGGTCAGGCCTTCGGAGCGGGCCAGGGCTGCGAGCGCTGGCAGGGGTCGGAATAGATACCTCCCACTGGCTGCGCTATACAGGGCGTATCCCTTGGCCGGAAACCTTTGGGTGCCCATCACTGCCAACATTCGACGCTGCCATTCGAGGGCTTCATCTCCTCTCATGGGGCAGCACTTCCAATCGACAAAGATGCCGCGTCGCGCCTGCATGCGAAAGTCGGACAATCCAGGCGGCACCAGAAAAACCGAGGTCGCCGGTGTATGGTTTCGGATCCAGTTGTACACTGCCCAATGCCTCCCATACCTAGGACGGTGTTCAATATCCACGGGCATGAACGCAGACCATTTTTGAATGACCCCCTCCCACCTGAGCGCGTATGCCTGCGGCACCCTGGGATTGGGCACGGACAACAAACCCAACCAGATGAGGGACAGCGCGCAAAGTGCCGTGGCGATCCCACGGGATGCGTTGATCTTGCCGCTCCCGAATCTATTGAGCAATGCAGCAGCGACAAGGGGAATCCCCCCAAACAGGGCCAGGCCACCCCCCTTGAACACCACGTCCGGCGCGAGTCGAACACCTCCTGGCGTGGCAAATGCAGCGATGATGGCAAGGGCAGTAACGGCATATACCAGGCCTTGAATATTGAGGGATCGCACGGATCGGACGAGCAACGCCCCGGTTGCAAGCGCGCCCAACAAGGCCAGCGGAACAGACAGTCGCCAGAGAAAGAGGCGTACTGGGACCTGCCATTCACATACAGTGGCAACACCCGCCACGAGCTGAAGCCCGATAAGCCAGATCACGATCCCAGTGCATCGCCTTGTGACTGGGTTGTTATCTCGCGCCAGCCAGATGGGCAATCCGCCAATTAAGAGCGCTGACAGCCACCAGGGATCCAGGCCATTCAGCAAGTCTGGACGGTAGTGATGGGGAGAGCGGATGGCAAACATCACGTCCATGCCCTGCGGGGCAGCATCTGCAAGCACAAAGCGCTGAGCGACCACAAAGAGGGTGGGACTGGCTAGGATGACATACCAAACAACAAGGATAACCGGCCCTCGCCAGTTTCGTTGGCGGACGATGTCGAAAAGCAGAAAGGGCAGTAAGGTCAATGGGCCGAGCAGGGCAAAATTGGCGTGTAAAAACCCTGACATGCCCAACCAGATGCCGGCCATGTGATATCGCCGCTCTGCCCAAAAAGACAGGGCCAGCAAAAAGGGGGGTAAGGCAGCATCTGCCGGGACAAGGGTGCCGTGGTTCACAACGGCCCCGGCCATGCCGAGTTGCCTGATGAAGGCAATCACCAACAGAGCAACCGCGGCAGCAGGCCACTGCCAACCGTTGATCCGGCAAATGCGCAATAGGCCATAGGCGATCCCGCAAAGAACGGCGAAGTGCACGGCAAATACGCCATAGGCAGCCCTAGCTGGTCCAAGGAGGGCAAACAGACCGCGAATAACCCACGAAAACGTCAGGTGATAATGGGTGGTGTGCCAGGTAAACCAATCTCCGATTAGGAAATCACGATAAATAGACCGGTAGGGAAGGAGCAGATACTGAAACTGATCGTTTACTTCCAGGCCATATCCAAATCGGAAGAGCAAGAGCAAGCCACCGCTGATGGTGAACACTGCAGTAACCAGGTAGTGCCATGCGGAGCGCCAGTGGATTTGGTCGTTAGCGGCCGGCCCTTTGGAAACGCCTTTGAAAAAAAAAGCATTTCGAAACGCGATAAAGACAATGGCCGGCACTGCATAGGCCCAATTGCAGAGAAAGGTCAGTGCAGAGACCCCAATGGCACTGGCCACGGCGAGTTCCGCGTTTTTCCCAATAGCGATCAGCCCTGAGGCAACGCCACCTTCCATCGGTCCAAAACTACCGATCAACGATACGGGCAGGATCGACCCCACAAATCCCAATATCGAGGCTTCAAATCCAAATCGCCAGGTATCGACTGCACCGAGGGCCATTAAAAAGAGTTGGAACCAGGCGATGATCCCCACCCATAGCACAAGGGTAAGTGCGATCAGGGCCATTCTCCTCAAGGGGCTGAGGGTATATGTATCGTCAAGGGTACGTGCAAAGCGACCGATCGCCCGGCGCCAGCGGGGATCTGTGTCGCGATATGGGATCTGAGCGACCAGCCAATTGGAAATTTTCCTGAGGAAGAAAAAAACCGCCATCAAGAGCCCGCTCAACAGGGCCATGGCAGCACCTATCCATGTAGACCGGGGCCCTGCGCTCAGGGAAATGGCCACCCCAGCTGCCAGGGGCATGAGTACGGCCAGGTCGAGGATGCGCAACATGAGCAAAGCCGCCAGGCCCTCGCCAAAACTACCGCCGCCCATTCGCTTGAGCAGCATGCCATAGGCCAGTTCACCGGATCTCAGGGGCATGACGCGCAGCAGGGCCGAGTGGGCTGCTGCAACGGCAAAGGCCTGACCACCCCCCATATGGGCGCCGGCGATAATGAATCTCACGGCGCGCAGCCCAGTTACTGCGAAATAGATGCAAAACGCCCCCACAGCCAGTCCAACATCAAGGTCTGCCAAGGTGCGATGGAGGACGGATTGAGACAGGTGCGGCCAGGCAAGGGCCACAATACCGATTGAAAACCCGATCCCAAGGGCGATACGAGGTCCTCTATGGGAGAGCATCGATGTCAGCCGGTCCATCATTATCGCGGCAAAAAGCGCCATTCAAGGCTTAGGCTCTGCTTCTTTGCGGGCTCGCTTGGCAGCCTCGGTTTCCAACGTTCGAATACGGCGCAACACAGACTCGATCAACTTGCGGTTCGCACCCACGAGATCGGCGACCATGCCGGAAAGTGCGATCTGGAACGCCGCGAGGATCATAATCGCCGCAAAAATCAATGACTGCACATGACCCGTGGGTCCCTCTGTTGCAAAGAAAAAATAGAGAAACCGTCCCCCTGCGATCAGACCGGCCAATAAAAACAGGGTGGCCACCCCCAAAAACGACCGCAGTGGATTGTACATGGTGTAAACGCGAATAATCGTGGAAATCGACCGCTTGATATACTCGGGGATACTCCTGAACAGCCGGGATTTTCTTTTCGGAGGGTTTGTGTTCACGGGCACTGCGGCCAGCTTTAGCTTTGCAGCGCCGGCCTGGATGATGGTTTCGAGGGTATAGGTAAACTCGCTCGTGACGAACATCGACAGGGCTGCCTCGCGAGAAAACGCCCGAAATCCAGAAGTGGCATCTGGCACCTCATCTGCTTTGGCTGCCTGGCGCACCACCCAGGAGCCGAACTTTTGAAGGCGCTTCTTGGTCGATGAAAAAGAGGCCACCGAATCGATCTGACGATCCCCGATCACCACGTCTGCCTCTCTGGCCAGGATGGGTTTTACCAGATCGGAAATACAAGCAGCATCGTACTGGTTGTCTGCGTCTGTATTAACAATAATATCCGCATCTAGAAGGAGGCAGGCGTCAATACCAGCCATGAAAGCCCGGGCCAATCCCCGGTTGCCAGAGAACCTCACCAGGTGGTGCACACCGCAGGTCCGGGCGATCTCTGCCGTGCGATCTGTGGAGCCGTCATCGATGACCAAGGTTTCGATCCGGTCAATCCCAGGTAGGTCGCTCGGCAATGCAGCAATGGTTTCCGCGAGTGCCCCCTCCTCGTTGAAACAGGGAATCTGAATCAGTAATTTCATTAATAAATCCCTTGAAAAATCCCTATCAGATCAATGGGTTTCGGTCAAAATAGGTGAAACGTTTTAAACAAATCTGAAATTTGCGCCAGCGGATTTGGGGCAAATAATAGTTACAGGGGCATTTTTAAGCGTATTTCATGAAAGTTACAGATCTCACACTTCGAGAACAGCTGCGCTTGACTGAACGGGAGATCAAGCACCGCCAAGATCTATTGGACTTCACCGAAGCAGACAAGGACATCCTGGTTGGTCTCAAACCCCTCGTTGAGGCTGAGGTGGATACGTTGGTCGACGATTTTTATGCTGCCCAGGTGGAGATCGACCAAGTGGCCCGACTCATTGGAGATTCAGAGACCCTGGCACGCCTCAAGAAACATTTGCGCAAGTATGTGCTCGACCTCTTTGATGGCGAATACGGTGCGGACTACTCGCAGGCCCGGCTTCGCATCGGCCTGGTTCACAAGCGCATCGGCGTTACACCCAAGCTCTACATTTCTGCGATGCGCAGATTGGTTACCATCTTAGCTGAACATTTCGATACCAATCCTCCCGAAGATACTGATCAATGTAAAAATCAAATCAACGCCCTCAATAAAATCGTCCTGTACGACCTGCAGCTGGTTTTTGATACCTACATCCACGGGCTTTTGGACGAACTTGCCCGCGGCAAAGAAGAGATAGAGCGATACGCAGAAGGGCTCGAGGAGATGGTGGCCCAGCGAACCCAACAACTGGCCGAACTAGCGCGCAAGGATGGCTTGACCGGTCTGCTCAATCAGCGAAGTTTCTTTGAAGAGATGGGGCGGGAGCTTGCGCGTTGTCAGCGAACCGGCGAGAGCCTAAGCCTTATCTATTTTGATCTGGACGGATTCAAGCAGGTGAACGACGCCCAGGGACACAAGCGGGGAGATGAAATCCTGATAGCTACCGCCGAAATTATAGGCACAACTATCCGGGCCGAGGATGTGGCTGCCAGGTACGGAGGAGACGAGTTTTGTATCATACTCCCCCGGGCATCTGAGGAAGTAGCACAGGTGTTTGTGCGCAGGCTCATATCAGAAGCAGAGTCAAAACTGGCAGGTACTGGGGTTACCTTTAGTGTGGGCATTGCCACGGCCGAGCCCGACGTTCCCGTGCAACCCTCGGAGCTCGTGAAGAAGGCTGACTTTGCGATGTACGTATCCAAGGAGACACCTGGCTTTAGCGTAACAGTAGCAACAGACGACATGCCCATTCCAGGCAACGAGGCAGATCAGCAAGCCACGGAAAATGCAAATGAGGGTGTCGCTAAAAGTAATATCTGACACATTGCCGGCAAGGACGAAATCCCCTAAATCCCCTTTTTCAAGGGGACTTTCGAATACTCCCCCTTTGAAAAAGGGGGGCGGGGGGATTTTGACAGAGTGTAATGCCGTCCTACTTGGAGAGATCCTGTCTATATGCAGACGGTGATTTGCCCGTGAATTTCTTGAACGCGTCGTTAAAAGAGGACTTTGACTTAAACCCCACCTCGTAACAGATGAATTTGATGCTCGCCTCTGGCTCTTCTTTGAGAAGGCGCTTGGCCTCTTCTATTCTGTATTTATTGACGTAATTTCTAAAGTCGCTGTCCATTACCTCATTCATAAACCTGGAGAATTTTGACGGGTGCAGGGACAGGCGCTTGGCAATGGTCTCGAGCGAGATATCTTCGTCCATGTAGGCCTTTTCCGCTTCCATGATATCGATCAGGCTGGTCTTTGTGGCATCTTTATCAATGCCCGACAGTAGGTCTTTTGCGGGTTTGTTTTTCTTCTTGGTGGTCGCTCGCAGTCTTCTTCTACCGTATCGGGATGCCTGAATGATGGTCGAGTAACACATGGTGAGCAAGAGAAAGAAAAACCCATATTCACCAATATAGATAAACGATATGACTTTGTAGACAACTGCAACATCGGAAATTACTGCGGCCGCCAAGATGGTACCGCCCACGAAAATCGGAATGATCTCCTTAGGATGGGCGTCTATTCCCCAATAAAAGAAATAGAAAACACCATAGACGACAGCAAGGGAGAGGCCGATATAGATGGGTGTGACAAGCAGACCGGGTATAAACCGGACCCTAGGAATGGCAGTGCCGAAGAAGTGTAAGTAGCCCGGCGCACAGCTTGTGCTGTCATAAATATAGTCACCGCCAAAGACCGCCAATATGGAAAATGCGCCAAAGACGACCATAATGATTCTGTTGACTATCCACTTTCTGCTGTCGTGCACATAGTGGTTTAAAAAACCGGCAATTGTAATGGCGAGGATGGGAATGACCACATGGGTGGCCCTTAACCAAAAATAGGCTGTTTCGCACGTTGAAGCGTAGTACAGACCGATGCGCGTTACATTGTACAGGGCTGATACAAAACAGGCAGCGCTAAACCAAAAAACATGGGACGTCCGCATTTCCGGTATCCGGAAGTAGGAGATCAAAAAATAGGTCCCAATAGCTGCGTAAACGCCTGTAAAAATCAATACCGGGGCGATGATGAAATGCATGGACATGTGGCACTCCCTGGCAGATGTCGATGAGACGATATTGAATTATAACAGAAAATTCAAAAAAAACCGGTCATGCGAAAAATACCAGGAGCCTTTGCGGGTCATTAACTCACAGTTCGATGCCGTGCTCGTCTGCTTCAAGGGGCATGTCGACAATGGCGACGAGCCCGTCCTGATTGGCAAACTGACCTGGAACGATATTGACCCGTTCGCCATCATAGTAGGCATTGAATTCCTCGAGCAGGCCTGGATTCATTACGGCGAAGACCCCGCTTGCAGTGATACCACCGTCTTTGTTGAAACCAGTGCCATCCGCGTTGAGGTATCTGATCTCTGCATTGCTGTTGTTGTTCTCCGACCTGAGCTCAGTGCCGATAACCGGTTTATTGCAGTCGATGTCCAGTATCGTGCCGACGGCGCCGCCCTTATCACCCAAGGGCAGGTAGTCTGCCAGGTCAGTATCCGAGGCGAGCAAATCAGACCATTTTTTTACAGTTGCCTTCTTCACCCGAAGGAAATCGTGGCGCTTGAATCCAGGGTCCCATGGTAGTTCATCAACGCCAAAGGCCGAATTGGCGTATTCGTTATTTCCAAGAATGATTGCAAGAATTGCCTTTATCTCGGTAGCCGGTGGGCGATTCACATATTTTCTGAAGCGGCCGTCACTCCCAGAAGTGACGGTGTCGATGACAGTGGCGTTTTCATAGCCCACAAATTGTACATTCGTGGCTCCGTAGAGGTTTACTGTTACGTTTGCTAGGGGTTCTCTGGTCTCGAAATCTAGAACTGTGCCGATGCCTAGACTTTTGTCCGGCTCGGTGGTTTCCTCGCATACGCCGTCTGGATCAGGTGTGCGCTGTCGATATGAAGCACAGAGATTGGATTTACAGTGCATGTTGATATAGCAGTAGTCGCCTAACTCGACAGTGCCGTAATCCGGCATCTCCTGCGGGTGTTCCCCGCATTCGTCGGTATCGGTGTCAATATCTGTATCAGTGTCCGTATCGGCGTCAGTGTCCGTATCAGTGTCAGTGTCTGTATCAGTGTCAGTGTCTGCATCTGTGTCAGTATCTGCATCTGTGTCAGTATCTGTATCAGTATCTGTGTCAGTATCTGTATCGCTGTCGCCGTCCGTGTCAGTATCTGTAGTGCCGTCATCGTCGTCATCATCCCCACAGGCAGGGGTCCAGATGATGGCCATCGTTAATATTGTTATCAACATTAATAACCAAGATCTTTTCATTTTTGTCCTCCTTAAAATAATTGTTTAATGCTTAATATTTTTTGTTTGTCCTGTTGTTTTGCCTCAAATGTCTTTGCCGTTTTCCTCCTCATCAAAATGGCCGCGTCACCCGAAGCGGTCGGTTTGGGTGGCGAAATTCGCCTGTGTTTGTTCGATTTTGAACGGGAAAAATAAAGTCAGTCGACTGGGATCGGGTTTCCGGCCGCTAAATATCAGCCGGGATCATGATTCAAAGCGGAAATCTACAGATTTGCCAAGATTAGGGAAAATCGATCCCCTGTTGATGCTTCGCCCAGATCCGTTTGGATTGCTCCCTTTTGGCAGTCCAACACAACGCGCCGGGCGTTCCATTAAATATGAAGTATATTTTACGTTGGCAGCGACTAAATATACTGGAAGATAACAGTATACATAAAAAGGAGATCTACATGGCAGGCACTGCAAACGGCAAGACTGGGGTCGTTTTTGTTTACGCTTTGGCCCTTTTTGTGGGTCAATTTTCACTGGAATCCTGCTCGGGTTGTGGGGATTCATCAGACCAAGGAGATGGCACAGATACCAGTTCAAGTACTGATACTGATACCGATACCGACTCGGATACGGGGACAGACGCGGATACGGACACGGACACGGACACAGACACGGACACAGATACTGGCACAGAGGAGTCCTTTGCCTGCACCAGCGTGGATCCAGACGCAGTATCAACCCTTGTCGCGGGCAGCTTTTCAGTGTTGGGCACTGGATTTAGCGATGGCATCTCGGTCAAGCTGACAAATACGGTGGACGCCACTGAAATCGACCTGGGTCTGGCAACCGTACAAGGGCTGCACAGCGCCTCAGTCGACACTGCTGTTAACCAGGTGGCTGTCGGCGAATATACCGTCACCATTACCAGCAGTCTTGCAGAGACGTCCACTTGTCCGGATACCATCTCCTGGATCGCGGAGGCACCGCCGACCCTGACCTCGGTGACCCCGAACTCAGCTTGGCACGGCGTCACTGGCGATGGGCAGCTTTCTAATGAGCGGGTTGTGCTGACAGGTACCGGGTTTGTGGCAGTGCCCAAGGTTACTTGGATCCGGGTCGACGACCCATCTGATCGCTACGTGGCCGGCATTGTGCTCTATTCGGACAGCGAAAGCTCAGACGCGGTGTGTCCGTCTGAATCTGAAAAGATGCCGACCGGTTTCTATTACGTTGAGCTGGCAAACCCCAACGGCCTGTCTGCCCGCTGGATGATCGGGGATGAGCCTGGACAGTTTGAAATCACAACCCAGCCCCCTCCGAATATCACCAGCATCGATCCGTTACGCTCTCCAGCTGCCGATGAAGTCGACTTGACTGTATATGGCATGCACTTTCAGGATGGGGCCGTGGTAGCAATGGCATTGCCGGACAGCACTTTCCTCGATCTTTCAACTGGCTTTGTGAGTGGTGGAGAGCTGACAGCGCTCCTCCCGGCCAGTGCGCTCACCCAGGGGGTGTACCCAGTGCGGGTCACCAACCCAGACACCCAGTACGACGTTCATTACGCATACCAAGCCACCCCCTCGTCAGAAGGCCACCTGGAGAACTTTGAGCTCGTGGATCAGGAGCTGATAACTGCCAGGTGGCGCCATGCGTCGGTCAAGGGACGCGATGTGTTTGGCGGTGCATATATCTATGTAAACGGGGGACTAGATGCGGGTGAAAATGGATTTGACGGTGAGGTATTGGATGACACGGAGATCATTCCCGTCAGTATGACCGGTGATCCGGGATCGGTCTTTCCCTCACTACAGTGGTATGGGCCTGACACCCCGAGGGGCATCAACGCGCTCGCAGTACCCCGCCAGGGCCATACAATGGTGCGCATGGGCAAATGGCTCTATGCCCTCGGGGGCTCGCCGGCCAACACAGCAGTGGAAGCGCCCCTGGCAGAAGCCCTTGATTCGGTGGAGCGGGCTCAAATTCTAGGGCCTGCTACAAGACCGAGGGTCAGCGCAATGCAGCCAATTCAGACCGGATCATTGGCCAAGGGCACCTATTACTACCGCGTTTCAGCCGTGGGTCCGTGGGGTGAATCACTGGGGTCCAACCTGAAGATGATCACCAATACGGGTAACGGCATAGAGATCTCGTGGATCCCCCCGAGCAATGCGGAAAGCTACAATGTCTACCGCAATGCAGATCAAAGTGGCAATGGCGGTAAGGTCTATCTCTTGCAGGACGGCATTACCGACACGACCTTTACTGACGACGGCACGATAACCATTCCCGAGGACGACCCCATACCGCCGCTGAACTACGGCAGCATCAGCAAGTGGGAGACCCTCGACGTGGTCATGACCGCCAAAAGAGAGGGCTTGGACGGCCTGGTAGCCACAGTGCCCAGCGGCGATGAAACCGTTCCTAACAAAACATTTATTTTTGTCGTGGGTGGTCGCCCAGACGCGACCGGGTCTGGGTATCTCATTTCTGGAGAGCGGGCTGAAGTCCTCGCAGATGGGATGCTGGGCACCTTCTTACCCCTGACCTACAGCTTGAACCAGGCCCGAGCGTTTTATCCATTGCTCACCAACCAGGGACAGGACGGTGACGGATTTGAGGAAGACACAGACTCAGAAATAGATACGGATACGGAGATGGACACGGACTCAGAAACAGACTCTGAAACAGACTCTGACACCGAAGAGGAGATCATCGTCATCTCGCCGGCTGAACGGGATACAGATACGGAAGAACCGCCCTTGTACCTCCTGGCGATAATGGGAGACGATGCCCATGAGGGTACGGACAACCGAGGCACGAACACATTTGAAGTGTGCGAAATCGTCTCGCCGGACGGGGATAACAACAGTTGGGTACTACAGACGGCCGAGTATCCCAACGGCCAACGAACACACGGACACCAGGCCCTGCTTTACTTCGACTACATGTTTACCTTCCCGGGCGTGGACAGGGAAACGCTCGGTGAGAATCCAAGCCCCTCGGGCAGCACCGCTGGGCGATACGATTTCATAGAGATCCCGGTCGACATGGCCCAAGTGTTGGACAAATACCAGAGCACCAGTGCCTCTTTTTATTCAGAGCGGGCGTATTATCAAATGGAGCGACTCAACGGCTACATCTACCTCATTGCCGGCACTGACGAAACAGGCCCCCTACCCACCCTGGAGCGCGTGCTGCAATAGAGATCAGTCTGCTACTTCAGCTTCTTGAGCATCGATAAAACGGCTTTTGAAAAGCGGGTCAGAAATGCATCGGCTCGATGATGCGCCTCGATGTCGGTTAGGTCAATGAACCCGGCTGCATCCAGTGCCTTGCGGGTGCTTTTGGTCAGCTTTCTCAGCTCGGTCGATTGTACAAGGGGGTCGAGTTCAAAGAAGCCGGGTTCGTCCAGTTTGAAGTAGACGGACGCCAAAAAGACCAGCACCGGGGGCCAGGTCATCCATTGGGGGGTGCCGTTCGTGCCTAGCTGCAAACTCTCGACGAGCTCCTCGCGGATGGAATAGATCTTCTCCCGCCCGGCTTCGCGGCACCTCACCAAGCCGGATTTGGTCATATTGACGAGCACGTCCTGAATCGTTTTCTGGTAGTATCCAGACTCCCTGGCGATCAAACTCGGATGGGCGCCCCTAGGATGTGTGCTGAGGTAGAGACATGTCTCGGCGCGGGCATTGACGCCGCAAAACGCCCTTAGTTTCAGCAGAAAACAGGTGGATCGAACCGGATCGAACACCTGGGAATGGCGCCGCAGCACCACCTTGCCACGAAGAAAGCCGTAGGCGGCGAACACCGGATCGACCTCGCCAAAGGATGCCATCTTTCGACCGTCTTTGCGCTGAAACAGCGGCTCTTTTTGGCTGACAGTTGTGGCTTGGGACAGGGAGCGCCATTTGGCGCTCTTGTCTTGCGTGTTCAAGTACGCTGCGATCGCTGTTAGAGTCTCTTGGCCGGTGAACGGGTGCTGTTTCAACAGGGTGGCGAGGCGTTGCGTGTTGATGAAATTGCCGTTGACCGCGAGCCAGTCTAGCGCTTCATCGAACATACGCGGTTCAAGTCGACCCAACGAGCACGTCATAAGCAGCAGGGTTTCAGGGTCGATCACCAAACGCCTGGCAGGCAGCAGGTCGCCATAGACACCAATGGCACACCACTGCCTCCAAAGAAGGTCGAGCAGGTGTTCTTGCAGCTGCTGTTTAAAGCTTTTGAGCCGCATCTTCATATCCGATTGCGTTCAACATCGCCACCAACGTATCTGCAAAAGCTGGCGATGGGTCCTGAATCATAGCCCACTGGGCCGCACCTTCGAGCTCATCGGCCGTTGGGGCCAGGGCGATCAAGTCGTCCAGATGATAGCTCGGCCCGCCCTTGTCTGCGGCGGCGAACAATTTGAAGTAGATTTGATCCAAGCGATCGATAAAATATATCGTCAATCTCTGTCCATATGGCTGCCGATGGAGTCGATCCACAAAACCGTCCGGAAGCCCCATATTGGGTAGCTTATCGTTGACCATCATTTGGGGGCCATTGTTCAGCCAATTTGCGTTAAAGCCCAATTCATCCGCAACGCTCAGAGCCGCCTCGACGAGGGAAGCAGGTAGGGGGTGTGCTGCCCGAATGCCGCTATCTTCATCGTAAAATGCGACGATGTCTACGTCTTTGGTAGCGCGGGGGTTGAGTCCAGTCGCAATCAAGGACGATCCACCGCAAATGACGAGAGATATGGACGCGGCACTGGCCCGCTCTAGAAGCTTGCCAAGCAAGTCAAGGGCTTGGATCAGGGTCTGGGTGTTGAGGGCCGGTTGTGTCATCGCCTTATCTATTATTTGTACTACTTATTATAAGTAAATCATAAACTAGATCAAGTCAATTCAGATGGAGATAGACACATCTAACTGATTACCGGCACTGACGAAACCGGCCCCCTAGCCACACTGGAGCGCGTGCTGCAGTAGATGACGTTCCTACCTGGCTTGAACTTTTCCTTTACCATGGTCACGCTTCGCCCTTTGCTGAGCCCGGTGGTTTAAATATCACCGGCACTGCAGAGGTCACCTGTCGAGGTTTTGATATATGACTCTGGTAGGATCTTCTTGGAGAGCACTTGAGCTCACTTTGCAGGACAAGGTGCTAGCGATATTGGTTGGCCCAAATATTATTCCGGGTTCCATCAAACTGCTTCCAGACAGCGACGGCGTTGCCAGCGGCGTCCACGGCGAGTTGGGGTATAAATGAATCGTAGCTATCCTCATTCTCGATGGATTCGGCGACTCCCCAGCTGGCCTCGTCATTTTGATATCGCCTGGACCAAATGTGATATGAAGTGTCATCTCTTTGCACCCAAACCACAATGGCATGACCATCTGAATCCATGACGATCTCTGGGCCACCTGAGTTGTCGGCATCTTCATCCTTAAGGAGTAGTGGTGTTTCCCAATTTGTACCAGGCACGAAACGATTGGCAAACGAATCCCAATCAGATCCGCTTTTCTTCTCCCAAACAGCAATCGCATTACCTGTGCTTTCCTGCCTCCAAACGACGATCGCGTTGCCGGTGTCGTCTATGGCTACCTGGGGAAACCATGCATTGCCGGAGTGGTTGTCCTCAATGAATCTCGCTGTACCCCATCCTTCCCCTACTAAATATCGGCAGATCCTGATGCTGTCGTGAGTGCCGTCGTGTTGTTGCCAAACCGCGATGGCGTTGCCGGCGGCGTTCATGGCAATCTGGGGATTGGATGCATTGCCGGCATTTTGGTCAATGGTTACGAATTGAGTTGGATCCCAGCCTATGCCGACTTCGTACCTGTTGGCCAAAATATCATTGCCGGCGCCCCAGACGACAATTGCGTTGCCAACTGCGTCCATAGCTATTTGGGGGTCGTTTGCATCAACACTATGGTTCTCGATGAGCTCGGCGTCGCCCCACGCTCTGGGACGCGTCGTAAATGACCAGGAATACGTCGCCTCAAGCGGGTTGCCCGCTAGATCGGTGACCGCTTGGGTGACCGATGCCGTGTATGTCTTGTCACCACACAGCTCTGCATCAGGTGTAAACGTTCCACCTGTGGCAGCTGCCTGGACTGTACCGTTGACCTGCGAGCCATGGTTGTCCTCTAGCCTGAAACTGACTGTATTCAGGGAAGATTGGGCGATTTCCTCGTTGAAAGTCACCGTAACCTGAATGTCTGTCGACACACCTGTTGCATCAGCAGGTGGAACGGTTTCTAGGATCTGCGGTCCCTCAGTATCTGTCTCGGTACCGGTGTCAGTATCTGTTTCAGTGCCGGTGTCAGTATCGGTATCAGTGTCAGTATCAGTGTCAGTGTCAGTGTCAGTATCAGTATCGGTATCAGTGTCAGTATCAGTGTCAGTGTCAGTGTCAGTATCAATATCGGTATCAGTGTCAGTATCAATATCGGTATCAGTGTCAGTATCAGTATCAGTGTCGGTATCAGTGTCAGTATCGGAATCAGTATCAGTGTCAGTGTCGGTATCAGTGTCAGTGTCAGTGTCGGTATCAGTGTCAGTATCGGTATCAGTATCAGTGTCAGTGTCGGTATCGGTGTCTGTATCAGTATCAGTGTCGGTGTCAGTGCCGGTGTCAGTGCCGGTGTCAGTGTCGGTCCCGGTATCAGTGTCGGTGCCAGTACTGATGTCCGTTTCAGTGTCCGTCTCAGTGTTGGTGTCTGGCTCTTCGTAATTCGGGTTCTCTCTAAGGCAACCTTGTGCCGCTGCACACACACCGAAAACCAACGCTGCCAAAAAGCGTTTTTTGTAATGTATTCAATAACATTGTCTTTCCTTTCAGAACGTAAACTTCGATTTGAAACCCCACTCCTGCTTTGTTGTCGTTCTTATCGACCGCTTGCCGTAAAAAGTTTCCACCTCAACCGGCCAAATTTGATTTTTTTTCACCTTATTTTTTTTGTGGTGGAGATACAAGCCCGATCACTAACAAGCAATCCGCGATGTTAGGCCTGCTTGGCATTGGCGTTAACCGAGAGATGTCGAGTCATTCTCCCCCTTTGGCAAAGGGGCAATGGCATTCGGTTAAGGGCAAATGTCGCGATTTTTGCTATTTTTATGCCGGGTAAAGGATCTCCCCCTTGAAAAAGGGGGTTAGGGGG
>JAAUYD010059035.1_pt1 | contig 50451 bp, 42 predicted proteins | sample 7278101 | NCBI WGS metagenome assembly JAAUYD01 (sample SAMN14350128, study PRJNA611818) | marine sediment metagenome | isolation source: surface marine sediment (0.6m) | place: French Polynesia: Moorea | collected 2018-08
CTGAACCGCGCCGTCGACGCCCTCTCCGAACGCTTCGGCCACGGCGTCGTCCACCGCGCCGGCGAAGGCCACATCACCCGCGCCGGCCTCTCCCTCCAGCTCAAACGCGGCGAAGAAGAAGACGACACCGACGACCCGGAGTAGGGGACGGTCCTTGCAACTTGCAACTGCCCGCCCGCGGGAAACGACTTGCAAGTTGCAAGGACCGTCCCCTCAGTCGTAGACGCCGTCGATTTGCCAGGTGCGGTGGGTCCAGTCGTAGCGGAGGCGGACGACGAGGCCGTCGCTGGTCTGGACATCGAAGTGGTCGAAGGCCCAGCGCTCCTCTTCGCTCCACCAGTGGCCGGTGCTGCGCCAGGGGCCGGCGCTGTGGACCACGTGTCCGTTGGCCAGGCCGCTGCGGACGAACTCGGGGTGGCCGTGGGGAGCGCGGACCTGGGCCGCTACGGGAGGGCGCAGGGCGCGAAGTGCCAGAGATGCGCGCGTGGCCTCGGCGTCGCGAGCGAGGTCGGCGCCCCCGGCCCGGGGCTTGCCCGTGAAGGCCGCGACGGCGTAGGCGTCGGGCCGGTGGCTGTCCGCGATGGCGGGTGCGCCGACCCGGCCCTCGCCACACAGGGCCGTGAGCTCGGCCAGGGTGCGGGAGAGCACGGCCGGCGTCGGGCCGGGAGGGCGGAAGAAGTCGAGCTGGTCGCCGCGGACGGGTCGGCCTTGGGTCGAGACGCAGACCGACTCGATGGCGGCCTCGGGCGGGCGCGCCTCGAGCGACAGGCCGACCAGCCGGAGCAGCACCGAGACGTCGAGGGTCGGCGCCGCCACGGCCACGCGCCGGGCGTCGCGTCCGCCGCCTTCGAGGGAGAGCGAGAGCTCGATCTCGCCCATGGCCAGGCCACGACAGTCGAGCCGATCGACCAGCCGCGAGAGCTGGCCGCGCAGCACGAAGAGCAGGGGCTCGAGCTGGGCGATGGGCGCCTCGAGATCCTGGGCCTCGCCGAACTCCTCCTCGGACGGCGGCGCCGGCGGAGGCGAGCGGACCTCGCCCCGGGCCAGGCTCAAGAGCGGAGCCACCTCGGCACCCAGGCGATTGACCACCGAGCGCGGGGGGAGCCGCACGAGGTCGGCGACGCGGTGCAGCCCGAAGCGGGTGAAGGACTCGGCCAGCGAGTCGGAGGGCCCGAGCAGCTCGAGCGGCAGCGGAGCCAGGAACGCGGCGTCTTCCCCGGGCGGGATCACGAGGGTCTCCTCGGAAGCCGCGGCCGGGTCGGCTCGGAGCAGCTGGCGCGCGGCGATGCGGGCCACGGGCACCGAGCTCGCGATGGCGACCACGGCGGGCAGGCCGAGCTTGTGCGCGCGCGCGGCCAGCGCGCCGGCGAAGCCGGCCTCGCTGCGGAACAGCGCCGCCGTCCCGCTCGCATCCACGTTCACCGCGCACTCGGTGGCCCACAGCCCCTGGGCGGCCTCGGCCGGCTCGGCGCGTGGCGAGCTCGAGAGGGCGGCGTCGAGCAGGGCACCGCGTGCGGCGCGCTCGAGATCCGGCGAGGTGGGACGGATCTCGAGCCCGGCGCAGATGGCACGGCCCTGCACCACGCTGATGCGCGTCCGCACGCCGAGGCGCGCGGCCTCGGGCGTCACGGCCAGGATCTCGGCTCGCGGGCCCGTGCCGGCGGTGACCGCCACGGCGCGTCCCGCGAGCTCGGGATGGGTTCGCAGCACGGCGGCCAGGGGCAGGTTCGGGACCAGCAGACAAGCGATGCGTGCAGCCTGTGAGGGGGGTGCAGGCTTCACGCGAGGGCCTACGCGGCTGCGCTCTGTCGGATGCGCAACGAGATCATCCGATCGCTGGGGCCGCTGCGATTGCGCACGACCTGGACCTTCGTCTCGAGGCCCTCGAGCCAGCTCGGCCCTTCGCCGAAGCGCCCGGCGCCTCCGGTCACCTCGAGAGCGAGGTCGGCCGTCGCCCCGACCAGCCGCTCACTGTCGAGCACCAGCAAGACGGCGTCGCTGCTGCGCGTCAGTCGACGCAGCCGGGTGAAGGCGGCGGGGGAGGGCGCCTCGCGCGCGCCGAGGCCGACGAGATCGAGCCCGATCAGGTCGAACCCCCCGGCGGACAGCACCCGCTCGGCACTGCGCACGGCCGTCTCGGCATCCCGGGGGCGCGCCCACAGGACGTGCTCGAGGTCGACGCCCGACTCCTCGGCCGAGCCGGGGTCCAGGGCATCGGGCCGATCGATCCAGGCCGCCCAGTGTCCCTGGCGGGTGGTGCTCGCGAGCAGCGCCAGGGCCAGCGAGGTGCGGCCCGAGCTGGCGGATCCGGTGAGCTCACACAGCCAGCCGCGAGGCAGCCCGCCTCCGAGCAAGCGATCGATCTCGTCGAGCCCCGTCGATCGCAGACCCCCATCCGGCGCCACCCCCGACCGGGGCGGACCACCGCGACGGACATCCGCGCCGAGATCATCCAGGAGCCGGGAGAGCTGACGCTCCCGACTCCTCTCCACTCCACTCTTCGCTTCGTCCGCGCCACTCCTTTGGGGGGCTGAGGGCACGACTCACCGATTTTCGTCTTTTCTTCGCCTCTCGTCAATCGTGATTTCTCGTGGTCTCGGTTCGGGGGGCTCATGGCGGGGACGGGTCGGGAGGGGGCTCCGTGCTCAGACAGTCCTCGGCGCTCGCGCGTCTGCTCTTCGCACGCGTTTCGAGGGCGCCTGCGGAACTGCGCGCGGAACCCCCTCCCGACCCGTCCTCGCCGCGCAGCGCCGGTACGAGGGCCCCCGGTGCGAACGCGAAGCACGCATGTCGCGTGGGGACGACAGCAATCGGCTCGTAAACGGAAAGGGGGTGGGCGATGCGCGGAGGCGAAGTCAAGCGCAGCCTCGCCCCGAGCTCCGACGTGAAGGACTGGACTGGAGCGCGAACGCGCTCACAGGCCAGCGGCACCCCAATCCGAGAGCGGAGCAAACGCGGGCAGCGAGCCATTCGCCGGAGCGCGTCGCCCACCCCCTTCTCCTCGATGACGGCACGAGGAGCGAAGCGGCCTAAGCCTCGAGAACGGACTCCCAGGTGCGGACGTTGGGGTGCCCGCGGAGGACGCCCTCGGGCATGCGGGCGCCGGAGTGGGCCTTGCGGAAGGCCTCGGAGCGGGTCCAGCCCTCGAAGGCCTCGCGGCTCTCCCAGACCGTGTGCGATGCGTAGGCTCCCGGCTCGTCGCCGCGCAGCAGGGCGAAGCGCACGAAGCCCGGCACCTCGGAGAGGAACGTCTCGCGCTCGCGCCAGCGCGCCTCGAACTCGTCGCTGCGCTCCGGGTTCACGTCGAAGTGGTTCATCGCGATGAACATGCTCGGGCCTCCTCCATCCCTGTGTATCGCCTCGAGGCCCCGGCGCTACGCGGGCTCGATCCGGCGCTACGCCGGCAAGATGTGGGCGCGGCCATCGGCCACGCGGATGCGTCCCTCGGCGAAGAGCCGGATCGCCTCGGGCACGAGGCGTCGCTCGGCCGCCTGGACGCGCGCGGCGAGGCTCTCCACCGTGTCGTCCTCGTGGACGGGCACGGCCTCCTGCAGGAGGATCGGCCCGTCGTCGTAGGACTCGTTCACCAGGTGCACCGTCGCACCGCTGAGCTTCACGCCCTTCTCGAGCACCGCGCGGTGGACGCGGCTCCCGTACATGCCCTGGCCCGAGAAGGCGGGGATGAGGGCCGGGTGCACGTTGATGCAGCGGTCCTCGTAGCGTCCCCGCAGCTCGAAGGGCGAGAGGAAGCCGAGGCAGGCCACCAGCTCGACGCCGTGCTTCTCGAGCTCGGTGTGGATGCGGTCGTTGAACTCGGTGACGTCGCGGATCCGCTTGCGCGGGACGGCCACCGCGGGAATGCCGCGCCGCTCGGCCCGAGCCAGGCCGCCGACGCCTTCCTTCGAGCTCACCACCAGCACGACCTGCGCGGGCACACGGCCCGCATCGATCTCGTCGCAGAGGTTCTCGAGGCTCGTCCCCTCGCCCGAGAGGAGCACGCCGATGCGCAGGGGGCGGCCCGCGTTCAACCGACCAGTCGCTCGTGCACCCGGCGCGTCGCCGGGGACTTGTTCAGCGTGTAGAAGTGGATGCCCGGCGCGCCGCGATCGAGAAGCTCCCGGCACTGGCGGGTCGCCCACTCGACGCCCACCTCGAGGGAGCGCTCGGCGTCGCCGTCGACGGCCTCGAGGCCCTCGACCAGCTCCCGCGGAGTCTTCGAGCCCGGCGAGAGCCGCATGGCCGTGCGCAGGTTGTGGATGCTCACGAAGGGCATGATGCCCGGAACCAGCGGGATCTCGATGCCGATCGCGCGCGCCTTCTCGACGAACGCGAAGTAGTCGGTGTTGTCGAGGAAGAGCTGGGTGATCGCGAACTCCACGCCCGCGTCGACCTTCTCCTTGAGGTACCCGATGTCCGCTTCCAGGCTCGGCGCCTGGTGGTGCTTCTCCGGGTAGCAGGCGCCTCCGATCGCGAAGTCGAAGTGCTCGGAGATGAACCGGGCCAGCTCCGAGGCGTGGGAGAATCCGCCGGCCACGGGCCGCCAGTCGGGCTCGTCCTTCGGCGGGTCGCCGCGCAGGGCGAGCACGTTGCGCACGCCTTCGGACTGCAGGCGCTCGAGGGTCGCGGCCAGCTCGTCGCGCGTCTGCCCGGTGCAGGTCATGTGCGCCATCGCCGTGAGGCCGAGCTCCTGCTGGATGCGGATCACGAGATCGGCCGTCTTCGCGCGGGTGGACCCGGCGGCGCCGCACGTCACCGACACGAAGCCCGGGCCGAGCTGCTTCAGGTCGGCGATGGTGCGGAACAGGGTGCGGTAGCCCGCATCGGTCTTGGGAGGAAAGAACTCGAACGAGAAGACGGGCTGGCCGGCGGCGTACAGCTCTGAGATCCGCATGGCGGACAGTCTACCCCTGGGGATCTGGGCTCGCAGGCAGCCTCGCGCACTTCCTGGGCTCGGGAAGCGACTCTCCCCCGGCGCTTCGCGGCGGGACCGGCAGCGAGCACGCAACTCCCGCCGGCATTGACTCCGATGGGGCCGCTGGCGAGACTCCCGATCCGCCGAGCCCGAGGCTGCGCACGCACTCCGCTCGGCCGCACGCGAACGGGCTCGAAGGCTCGCTGGAGGAATCATGTCGGTCTTGTGTACGGGTTCGATCGCTGTGGACCACATCATGGTCTTCCACGGACGCTTCAAGGAGCTGATCCTCCCGGACAAGATCCACGCCCTGAACGTCGCGTTCCACGTTCCGCAGCTGCGCCGAACCTACGGGGGCTGCGCGGCGAACATCGCGTTCAACCTGAAGCTGCTCGGCGAGGACCCGCTGCTGCTCGGGACCGTGGGGCGCGACTTCAGCGAGTACGCCGGCTGGCTCGATCGCCACGGCATCCGCCGCGACTGGATCGTCGAGCTCGACGGCGAGGCCACCGCCGGCGCCTACATCACCACCGATCTCGAGGACAACCAGATCATCGGCTTCCACCCCGGCGCGATGGACCGGGCCCACGAGGCGCCCGTCTCGAAGGTGAAGGAGCCCGTCTCGATCGGCATCGTCTCGCCCAACGGCAAGGAGGCGATGGTGCAGCACGCGGCGGACCTGAAGGCCCGCGGCGTCGCGACGGTGGTCGATCCCGGGCAGGGCCTCCCGCTCCTCGACGGCCCCGAGCTCCTCCAGATGATCGAAGGGGCCGACACCTACATCGTGAACGACTACGAGTGGTCGCTCACCGAGAAGACCACGGGCCTCGACCTGGCCGAGGTGGCGTCGCGGGTCGGAACCCTGATCGTCACCCGCGGCGAGAAGGGCTCGGAGCTCCATCACGACGGGAGCAGCGAGACGATCCCGACGGTCCCCGCGTCCGAGGTGGTGGATCCGACCGGCTGCGGCGACGCCTATCGCGCGGGCTACCTCTTCGGGCGCACGCGGGGGCTGGCCGCCGACGTGAGCTGTCGCATCGGCAGCCTGATGGGCTCGCTCATGGTGGAGAAGCCGGGCACCCAGAGCCTGGCCGTCGACATCGACACCGTTCGCGAGCGCTACCAGCGCGAGTTCGGCGCCTCCTTCTGAGGCGAGCCCGAAAGAGCGGCTAGTTGCCCGCACCGCCCCGCGCCGAGGCCGACGTGCTGGTCGTGGGCGCCGGCGCCGTGGGCCTCGCGGTGGCCGCCCACCTGCAGTCCGTAGGGCGCGACGTGGTGATCCTCGAACGCCACGACCGCATCGCCGCCGAGACGTCGAGCCGCAACAGCCAGGTGATCCACGCTGGCATCTACTACCCCGAGGCGTCGCTGAAGGCCGCCCTGTGCGTCGAGGGCCGCGAGCGAGTCTACGAGCGCTGCGAGCGCCTCGGTATTCCCCACCGACAGACCGGCAAGCTGATCGTGGCGACCACGCGCGAGGAGTGCGACGCGCTCGAAGGACTCGCCGAGCGCGCCCGCCGCAACGGCGCCCCCGGCATCGAGGTGCTCTCCGGGGAGGCGGCGGCCGAGCGCGAGCCCTGCGTGCGTGCCGTGGGCGCCGTGCTCTCGCCGAGGACGGGCATCGTCGACGCCCACGCGCTGTGCCTGTCGTTCCTGGCCGAGGCCGAGGCCGCCGGGGCGGCGCTGGTCCTGTGCAGCGAGCTGCGCGCGGCCGGACGCGCGGGGGACGCCTACGAGGTGGAGAGCCTGGATGCGGAGGGCCGGCTCTCGCGCATCCGCTGCGCGTCGGTCGTGAACGCCGCGGGCCTCATGGCCGACCGTGTCGCGGAGCTGCCGGGGCTCGACGTCGACACCCTGGGGCTGCGGCAGCACCCGTGCAAGGGCGACTACTTCGCCATCGCGCCCGGCGCGCCGCTGCGCGTGAACGGGCTCGTGTACCCGGCTCCCGCGGGCCCCGGGCTCGGCATCCACGTGACGGTCGACCTCGGCGGCCGGCTGCGACTCGGGCCCGACGCCGAGTACGTCGACGAGCCCCGCTACGACGTCGACCCGGGGAAGGCGGCGCACTTCGCGGAGGCGGCGGGACGCTACCTGCCCGGCCTGCGGGCGGAGTGGCTCTCGCCCGACGGCGCCGGCGTGCGCCCCAAGCTCGCCGGTCCGGGCGAGGCGTTCCGCGACTTCGAGGTGCGCGAGGAGTCCGAGCAGGGGCTCCCCGGCTGGGTCGACCTGATCGGCATCGAGTCGCCCGGCCTCACGGCGGCACCGGCGATTGCGCGTCGCGTGGGCCAGCTGCTGGGTTCGCTCTAGCTCAACCCGCGCGGGCCCGCTGGATCAGCGCGCTCAGCGCGCGCTGATCCACACGACTGCGCTCGCCGCGTTGTCGCCCGAGCGGTGCTCGGCCTGGGCCTCGAGCGCGGTCTCGAGGACGCCGCGGGCGACCTCGAGCGGCCGCACGTCGGCGTGGTGATGGGCCGCCTGGTCGACGCGCTCGAGCACTACCGCCGAGGGATCCGCCACGCCGACGCCCACCTCGGAGAGGCCGTCGGTGGCCAGCACGATGGCGCGGGTCTCGCCCAGGGGGCGCGCCTCGGTGCGGCACTTGCGTTGGATGCTGGCGGGCGTCTCGGGCTCGTGTCCCAGGTAGTGGAGCTCGGCCTCGGTGCCGCGCGCCAGCTCCTGAACGGCCCGCGGGCCGACCCGGAAGCAGTGGCTGTCGCCCATGCTGGCCGTGAGCAGGAGGTCGTCGTCGGGGAGGACGAGCGCCAGGCTGAGCGTGGTGCGCGCCGGGTTGAGCGGGTTGCGGCCGGCCAGGATCGCCTGGTTCGCATCGCACAGGAAGGCCTCGACCTGGCGCGGCCAGCTCGCGGCATCCAGCCCCCCCGAGGTCCAGGCGAGGGCGGGCTCCTCGAGCAGTCGCGTCAGCACGATCTCGGCGGCCTCGTGGCCGCGATGTCCGTCCGCCACGGCGGCGAGCAGCCCGGCCCGACCCACGGCGAAGGCGGCCGCGTCCTCGTTCGGGTCGGTGTGCTCGTAGGTCTTGGGAGCGCCGCCCTTCGACAGCGCAATGGCCGCCGCCCCTTCCGCCACCGCATCGACGGCGCCGAGGCGGAGATGCTCGCGCCCGCGCAGGATCGCCGTCTTCAAGGCCGTTCGATCACTCCGAGGCGTCGGGGGGCAGCGGGTTCGCGGCGAAGCGCAGGCTCTCCACCGGCCGGCCCTCGATCAGGTGCTCCTGGATGATGCGCTCCAGGGCCTCGGGCGTGCAGCCGCGGTACCAGGTGCCCTCGGGATACACCACGGCCACGGGGCCTTCGCGACACACGCGCAGGCAGTTCGCCTGGGTGCGGAACACGCCGCCCTCCGCCTCGGCCAGGCCGAGCTCGCGGAGCCGGCGCTTCAGGTAGCGCCACGACTCGAGGGAGGCTTCGTCGGACGCGCAGTCGCCGTGGGTGCACAGGAAGATGTGACGGGCATAGCTTCCGATGCCGAGGGTCTTCGTCAGCCGCTCGAGGGGGCTCGGCGTCTCGCTCGGGGTCTCGCTTGGCGTCGGGTTCTGCGTCGGGTCGGGTCGATCGGCGTCCGCTTCGCTCATGGCGGCCGCAGTATAGCGGCGGGTGTGGAGACACCGCGGTAGCGTCCCCGCGATGGCCAGGGTCGACGCGCTTCTGATCGGCGCCGGGATGCGCGGGCGCTTCGTCTACGGGCGCTACGCGCTCGATCATCCCGAGCGGATGCGCATCGTGGCGCTGGCCGAGCCGGATCCCGAGCGACGGCAGGCCACCGCTGCGGAGCACGGGCTGGCTCCCGACCGGATCTTCGCGAGCCACGAGGAGCTGCTCGCGGCGGCTCCGCCGGCGAGCGTCGCCATCGTCGCGACCGGCGACACGGCGCATACGGGGCCGGCCCTGCTGGCCATCGAGCGGGGCTACGACCTGCTCCTCGAGAAGCCCATCGCCCCCACCGCCGCCGAGTGCGTACGGATCGTGGAGGCGGCCGAGCGCGGTGAGCGACTGCTCCAGATCGGGCACGTGCTCCGCTACACGCCCTTCTATCGGCGGGTCCGGGCCCTGCTTCACGAGGGGCGCCTCGGCGAGGTCGTGAACCTCGACCTGAAGGAGCACGTCGCCACCTGGCACATGACCCACTCGTACGTCCGCGGGAAGTTCCGGCGCCGCGCAGACGCCGCGCCGCTGATCCTGGCGAAGGCCTGTCACGACCTCGACCTGCTCTGCTGGTTCGCCGGCCGGCCGGCCGAGCGCGTGGCGTCCTACGGAGGGCTCCACCACTATCGCGAGAGCCAGGCGCCCGAGGGCGCCCCGGCGCGCTGCAGCGACGGCTGTCCCGTCCAGGAGAGCTGCCCCCACGACGCCGTTCGCTTCTACGCCGGGCCCGACGACGTGATCGCTGCGCTCTGGCCCTGGAGCGACGTATCCGCCGACCCGTCGAAGGTGGCCCGCATGCGGGCGCTCGAGACCGGACGCTACGGCCGCTGCGTGTACCACTGTGACAACGACGTGGTGGACCACCAGGTCACGCTGCTCGAGTTCGAGGGCGGGGTGACGGCCACGTTCACGGTCCACGGCCACGCGACCGACGAGCGCCGGACGCTCCGCGTCACCGGCACGCGCGGCGAGCTTCGCGGCGTCCTCCAAACGGGTGAGATCGAGCTCACGCGCCACGGGCACCTCGGCGTCGAGCGTCTGCAGGTCGAGTCGCCGGAGGCCGGACACCACGGTGGCGACGCCGGGCTCCTCGGGCATTTCACTGAGATTGCCGGCTCGGGGCGCCGCGAAGGGCTGCTGGCGTCGGGGCGGGCGTCGCTCGACAGCCACCTGATCGGCTTCGCGGCCGAGGAGGCGCGGCTGCGTGCGCGCTCGATCGATCTCCCCGCCTTCCGCGCCGACGTCGAAGCGGCGTTGCGCGGATCCTGATCGCCCGCGAAGCGACGCGGGGCGCGGAGCCTTGGTCGAGTGGTGATAAGCTGCAGTGCGTGGCACGACGCGGATCCGACCGGACTGCACGGAGGACGACGCGCGGGATCACGCGGGCGGAGTCCGCTCGCCGGGTGCGAGCGCTCTGTCACGAGCTCGGAAACCTGCTGGCCGCGGTTCGGCTGACGGCGCACCTGCTCGAGTCGGAGTCGAAGGCGGCCGAGCGCCGCGACCTCGCTCGCGACCAGCAACGGCTCGTCGCGCACTCGGCCGCGCTCCTCGGGCTGTTCCGTCCGCTCACCGACCCGGCCGCGGTCACGGCGTCGGCGCTCTCGACCGCGTCCTTGCTCTCGGCGGTCGAGCGCACGGTGGACGACTGCCTGCCCGGCGGATTCCGGCTTCGCGTCGCCAAAGGGACCCGCCTGCCCGACGTGCGCGCCGACTCCGACGCGGTCCACCACCTGCTCGTGGCCTTCGTCGCCGCGGGGATCGATGCGGCCGCTCCGTCGGGCTGCGTCACGGTGCGCGCCAGCGAGGAGGGGCGTCGGATCGTGTTCCAGGTCCGCGACGACGGGCCGAGCGGCGAGGCGCAGGACGGGCCGGCCGCCCGGGGCCGTCCGCTGCTCGTGGCCATCGGGGACGAGATGTTGCGTCCCCTCGATGGCTCGGCGCGGCTGCTTCCGAGCCGACGCGGCACGAAGGTCGCGATCTCCCTGCCGAGGGCCCGTCGCGCGACGCCGCCGAAGAAGCGAAGCGCCCGCTAGCCACGGGGGCCAGCGGGCGCGTTCGACGTTCGGCTTCGGCTTGGCGGCGTGTCTACGCGGCCTTCGCCTCGTTCGACTCCGGATAGACCACCGAGGCCGGCGGCTCGCGCAGGTCCCAGACGAGGCCCACCGCCGCCAGCGCACGCAGCACGTAGTAGGTGACGTCGATCTCCCACCACAGGAAGCCGTTGCGCGCCGAGGCCATGTAGTGGTGGTGGTTGTTGTGCCAGCCCTCGCCGAAGGTGAGGAGCGCCAGCCACCAGTTGTTGCGGCTGTCGTCCGTGGTCTCGTAGCGGCGGGTGCCGAACTTGTGGGCCAGGGAGTTGATCGAGTAGGTGGCGTGCCACAGGCAGACCGTCGAGACCGAGAAGCCCCAGACGAGGCCCGGCAGGCCGCCCACGAAGCCGCAGATCACGGCGAGCAGGATCGGGCCGACCACGTGGTTCTGGTTCAGCCAGCGCAGCTCCGGGTACTTGGCGAAGTCGCGGATGGCGTCCGTCGCGGTTCCCCCCCAGCGCTCGTCGAAGATCCAGCCCTGATGCGCCTGCCAGAAGCCCTCGCGGACCGGGGAGTGGGGGTCGCCCTCCTGGTCCGAGTAGCGGTGGTGGCGGCGGTGGATGCTCGCCCACCAGAGGGGGCCCTTCTGCACGGCCATGGTGCCGAGCAGGGCCAGCAGGAACTGGAACACCCGGCTCGTCTTGTAGCCCTTGTGCGAGAAGTAGCGGTGGTAGACGCCGGTGATGCCGAAGACCCGCACCGAGTAGGTGATGGCCGCGAGGATCAGGGCTTCGGCGGGAGCGCCCACGAAGAACACCAGCAGGACCGAGGCGTGGATCCCCCAGTAGATGGCCCGCGAGAGGTAGTCGGTGCGGGTGAGCCACCCGTCCTCCTGGGTGAAGTCGACGCGCTCCGCCTCGAGAGACGCGCCGGGCGTCACCCGGGGCTCCGGGCTCGTGACACCGGGCTCCGCTGCAGATCCCATGCTGGACATCCGTTCTCCTTCGTTTTCGCCGGGTCGCCAGGTCGCCGGGCTTGCCGGGTCGCGCGTGGGCCAGAGAGTTGCGGCCGGCGTCGATGCGGAGGGTAAGGAGCTTCTCGGTCAGGCCCGCCCCGGCTGCGTAAATTCCGTGTAAAAGCGGGCGCTTGTGTCAAGGTTCGGCAAAACCTGGCGCTCCGGTGAGCCGTTCCCCACACTGCGCGCTCCCGGATCCGCCGGGTTCGACCGAAATTCGACCGGGTCCGACCGGCCTCACACGCATGAACGACGACTCCTTCCCGCGAGCTCCCGAGTCCCGCAGCGATCTGCGCCACGGCCTGCGCCCGGAGGAGGCGCGCGCCTGGGCCGAGGACGGCTTCTTCTTCCGGCCCGCCTGCTTCACGGCGGAGGAGGTCGCGGCCCTTTGCGAGGCGGCGGAACGTGTGGTGGCGCTGGCGACGGGCGCGCTTCGGGACGCCGAGGGCTATGCCATCGACGGCAACGCCTATCGCGAGGCCAGGGTCGGCGAGTGGCCGTGCACGGTGCAGCTCGAGCATCAGCCGGGCTCGAAGACGCTTCGGGTGATCGAGCCCTTCCACGGCCTCGACCCGGTGTTCGAGGCGCTGGTCGACGACCCGCGCATCGTCGAGCCGATGCGTTCGCTGGTGGGCGACGACGAGGTCGCGCTCTTCACCGACAAGATCAACCTGAAGCGCCCGCGCGAGGGTTCGCGCTTCTCGTGGCACCAGGATTCGCCCTACTGGGCACACTTCCACGAGGAGCTCGACCGGCTCCCCAACGTGCTGATCACCCTCGACGACGCCCACGAGGGCAACGGCTGCTTCCGCGTGATCCGCGGCAGCCACACCCGCGGGCCGCTGCCGGGCCGCGAAGGGGAGGGCGTCCTGGGGCCGCTCTTCACCCACCCGGATCTCTTCGACGAGAACGACGCGGTGCTGGCCGAGCTTCCGGCCGGGAGCCTGGCCTTCTTCAGCCCCCACACCGTCCACGGGTCGGAGCCCAACCGCTCGGCCGAGGCCCGTCGGGCCGTCGTGTTCACCTACCAGCCGGGCCACGCACGGATGTTCAAGCTGCCGCGGGTGCGCCCCGCCGGCGCGGCCGCCTGAGCGCGCTCTCCAAACGCCAGCAGCCTGCTAGGCGTCGTCGAGGCTCGCCAGGGCCTTCTCGAACTCGCGGCGCAGCGCGTCGTAGTCGTGCGTCACCGGGAACTGGGGGAACTCCTCGACCACGTTGTTCGGGGGGCGGAACAGGATGCCGGCGTCGGCCTCGCTCAGCATGGTGGTGTCGTTGTAGGAGTCGCCGGTGGCGATCACCTGGAAGTTCAGGCCGTGGAAGGCCTGCACCGCCTTGCGCTTCGGGTCGGCCTGGCGGAGGTGGTAGCTCTCGATGCGCCCCTCGTCGGAGACGCCGAGGTTGTGGCAGAACAGCGTGGGCCAACCGAGCTTGCGCATGAAGGGCCGCGCGAACGAGTAGAAGGTGTCGGACAGGATCACCACCTGCATGCGCTCGCGGAGCCAGTCCAGGAACTCCGCCGCGCCGGGCAGGGGATCGAGCTCGGTGATCACGGCCTCGAGGTCGGGCATGCCGATCCCCCGCTCGGCCAGGATCCCGAGGCGCCGGGTCATCAGCTCGTCGTAGTCCGGGATGTCCCGGGTGGTGAGCCGGAGCTCGTCGACCCCGCTGCGCTCGGCGAGGCCGACCCATACCTCGGGGATCAGCACCCCTTCGAGGTCCAGGCAGGCGATGGTGGCGGCGCGCGGCATCCGGGCTCTCCTCTCTCGGACGAAGGGGCCGGGAGTGTTCCCCGTCGGCTTCCGATCGCCAACCCCGGCCCGACGCCGTTCCGGAGGGCCGAACGACCTTCAGCCGCCCGGAGGCGGCTCTTCGGCCGCCGCCCGGCCTCCGCTACCTTCCTCGGGTGCGTCCCCCGGTTCCTTCCTCTAGGCGATGCGCGTCGGGGTGGATCGCCGCCGCGGCGTGCCTCACGCTCGCCGTGCTCGCGAGCGGCTGCGGCTCCGCCGAGGCTCCGGCGAGCTCGGACGGCGGCCGCCCGCCGGCCACGGTCGAGGTGCTCACCCTGGTGCCGCGACCCCTGCGCAACGTCGTCCAGATCCCCGGCCAGCTGATCTCGGCCGCCTCCGTGGTGATCAAGGCCGAGCGCGAGGGCGTACTCGTCGGCGTGGCCTTCGACGAGGGAAGCCCGGTGAAGAAGGGCGAGGTGCTCTTCCGCCTGCGCGACGACGAGGAGCGGGCGCGACTCAACGAGGCGGAGGCCGAGCTCGCCCTGGCCAAGGCCGTCCACACCCGGACGAAGACGCTGGTGACGCGCGACGTCGCCTCCGAGGCCGAGCTCGAGCGCACCGCCGCCGAGCGCGACGTGGCAGCGGCGCGGGTCACCCGGGCCGAGGTGGACCTCTCTCGCATGACCCTGCGTGCGCCCTTCGACGGCGTGCTGGGCGAGCTCCTCGTGGCCCCCGGCGAACGCCTGCGCGAGCAGACCACCATGGTTCGCATCGATGCCGTCGACCGGCTGCAGCTCGTCTTCGGCCTGCCCGAGACGGCGATCCCGCTGGTGCGGGTCGGGGCGCCGGTCGTGATCCGCGTCGCTCCCTATCCCGACGAGACCTTCCCCGGCGAGATCTACTTCGTGTCGCCCTCCGTCGACCCCGAGACCCGGCGCGTCGGGGTGAAGGCGTGGGTCCCGAATCCCGAGCGGCGCCTGCACCCGGGGCTGTTCGCCCAGGCCGAGGCCGAGATCGCCCGCCGTGACGATGCGCTGCTGGTGCCCGAGTCGGCCCTGGTCCACGGGCTCGAGGGCACGCGGGTCTGGCGCCTCGACGCGGACGATCGCGCGCAGGCCGCGGACGTCGAGCTCGGCCTTCGCCAGGAGGGCTGGGTCGAGGTGGTGCGGGGCCTCTCGCCGGGCGACCGGGTGGTGACGGCCGGCGTCCACAAGGTGAGCGAGGGGAGCCGCGTGCAGGCCGTCGAGAGCACCGAGCCGCCGGTGGCGCCCCTGGCCGGGACCCAGAGCGAGGCCGACGCCTCGTGACGATCTCCGAGGTCTGCATCGAGCGCCCGGTGCTCGCGAGCGTGCTCTCCCTGGTGATCGTCCTCTTCGGGGCGCTCGGGCTCACGCGCCTCGCGAACCGCGAGCTGCCCGACGTCGACCCGCCGGTGGTCTCCGTGACGACGGTGTTCCCCGGCGCAGCGGCCGAGGTGGTCGAGACCTCGGTCACCCAGGAGCTCGAGGACCAGCTGATCGGGATCGAGGGCGTGAAGCACCTGACCTCGACCAGCCGCGAGCAGGTCTCGCAGATCACCGTCGAGTTCGATCTCGGCCGCGAGGTGGAGGCGGCGGCGAACGACGTGCGCGACCGCGTGGCCCGGGCGCGCGGTCGCCTCCCAGACGAGGTCGACGACCCCGTCGTCGCCAAGCGCGACGGCGACGCCTGGCCGATCCTGTGGCTCGCGCTCTCCGGCGAGAACCGCAGCCAGATCGAGCTGTCCCAGCTCGTCGAGACCCAGATCGCAGACCGGCTCGGCAAGCTGCCCGGCGTGGCCGACACCATGGTCAGCGGCGACCGCCGCTTCTCCATGCGCATCTGGCTCGAGAACGACCGGCTGGTGGCCCACGGGCTCACCGTGGCCGACGTCGTGGCCGCTCTCGAGAAGGAGAACGTCGACCTCCCCTCGGGCCGGGTCGAGGGGCGCGACCGCGAGTACACCGTCCGCAGTCTCGGCGAGCTGCGCACCGTGGCCGGCTACGAGGAGCTGGTCGTGGCCAACCGCGACGGCGAGCCCGTCCGGCTCCGCGACGTGGCCCGGGTCGAGGTCGGTCCCGAGGACGAGCGCAAGATCGTCCGCTTCAACGGCGTCCCCGCCGTGGGCATCGGCGTCGTGAAGCAGTCCAAGGCGAACACCCTCGACGTGGCCGAGGCCATCCACGAGGAGGTCGCGCGGCTCGGCGAGGAGCTGCCGCCCGGGGTGCGCATCCAGCTCGCCTTCGACTCCTCGCGCTTCATCCGCGAGTCGATCCAGGACGTCTCGCGCACGATCTTCGAGGCGATCGTGCTCGTGGTGCTCGTGATCTTCCTCTTCCTCCGCAGCGTGCGCGCCACCCTGATTCCGGCGGCGGCGATTCCGGTCTCGATCATCGGCACCTTCGCCGTGCTCTACTTCACCGGGTTCACGATCAACACGCTGACGCTCCTCGGGCTGACCCTCGCCATCGGGCTCGTGGTCGACGACGCCATCGTCGTGCTCGAGAACGTGACACGCTGGGTCGAGTCGGGGATGCCGCCCCGCGAGGCCGCCCATCGGGGCATGCGCGAGATCACCTTCGCGGTGATCGCGGCGACGATCTCGGCGGTCGCCGTGTTCGTGCCGCTCACGTTCCTGACGGACACGGCCGGGCGCCTCTTCCGCGAGTTCGCGGTCACCGTGGCGGCCGCGCTCCTCATCTCCGGCTTCGTCGCGCTCACGCTCTCGCCGGCGCTGTGTGCCCGCATCCTGCGCCCGGACACCGAGGAGAAGGGCCTTCGCGCCCGGCTGGCCTCGGTCTTCGACGCGCTCTCCCGCGGCTACGCCCGCGTGCTCGACGGTGCGCTGGCTCGGCCGCTCCTGTGGATCGCCCTCGGCGGCCTGTGGGTCGGCGCGGGGGCGCTCCTGTATCCGCAGATGGAGCAGGAGCTGATCCCCAACGCCGATCGCAGCACCGTCCTCGCCATCACCGAGGCGCCCGAAGGCAGCACCATCGAGTACACGGATCGCTACCAGCGACGCGCCGAGGAGATCACGATGGACACGCCCGAGGTGCGGAGCGTGTTCTCGGTGGTCTCGCTCGGGATCGGGACGCCCGGCCTGGTGAACCAGGGGTTCCTCTGGACCCAGCTCCACCCGCCCGGCGAGCGCGAGCGCTCCCAGCAGGAGGTCGTGAACGACCTCGGCGACCGCATGAAGGAGGTGGCCGGGGTGAAGGCCTTCGTCTTCAACCCGTCACCGATCCGCGGCTTCCGCGGCTCTCCGGTGTCCATGGTGATCCAGGGGCCCGACATCCTGGATCTCGACCGCTACGCCACCGAGATCGTCGAGCGCCTGAACGACGAGGAGGGCATCACCGGCGCCTCCTCGGACCTGTACCTCAACAAGCCCCAGCTCGAGGTGGAGATCGACCGGGAGCGCGCCAGCGACCTCGGCGTCTCGGTGCGCGACATCGCGACCACCCTGCAGATCCTGCTCGGCGGCGTGGACGTCTCGCGCTTCAAGCTCGGCGGCGAGACGTACAACGTGATGGCCCAGCTGCCCCGGGACGCGCGCTCGCGCCCCCAGGACCTGCTGCTCCTCTACGTGCGCAGCGACGACGGCCGGCTGGTGCCGCTCACGTCGGTGGTCTCGGCGAAGGAGACGGTGGCGCCGCGGGCGCTCCCGCACTTCGACCGGCGCCGCGCCGTCACTATCAATGCGCGGCTCGACGGCATGTCCCAGGACGTCGCGATCGAGCGCGCCCGGAGCATCGCCGAGGAGGTGGTTCCGACGGCGAGCGGCTATCGCATCGGCTTTGCCGGGGAGTCCGAGCAGTTCCTCGAGTCCGGGAGCGCGTTGCTCTCCGCCTATCTGCTGGCCATCCTCTTCGTCTATCTCGTGCTGGCGGCCCAGTTCGAGAGCTTCGTGCATCCGCTCACCATCCTGGTCGCGGTGGCGCTCTCCTTCACCGGGGCGCTCGTGGCCCTCAAGGTCGTGGAGTTCCTGAACGATCAGGGGTTCACCCCGAGCCCCGGCTCGCTCAACCTCTACAGCAAGATCGGCCTGGTGATGCTCGTCGGCCTCGTGACCAAGAACTCGATCCTGATCGTCGAGTTCGCCAACCAGCTGCGCGGGCGGGGCCTGGCCCTGGAGGAGGCCGTCCGCCAGGCGGCCCGCACGCGCTTCCGGCCCATCCTGATGACGGCGCTGGCCACCATGGTCGGCATCCTGCCCATCGCGCTCGGTCTCGGGGCCGGTGGCGAGAGCCGGGCGCCCCTCGGGATCGCGGTCGTGGGCGGCATGCTGTTCTCGACCGGGTTCACGTTCTTCGTGGTTCCCTCCGTGTACCTGGGCGTCGAGCGCACTCGCCTCGCCTGGCGCCGCGAGGCCCCCGAGGCCCGACAGCCCCGAAGCGAGCCCGCCGAGGCGGGAGCGCGCTAGTTGGGCGACCTGCCTGCGGCGCTCCTGGGCCTGATCCAGGGGCTGACCGAGTTCCTGCCCGTGTCGAGCTCGGGGCACCTGGTGATCGGTGCCGAGCTCTTGGGCGAGATCTCCGAGGGCATCCTCTTCGAGATCGCCGTCCACGTGGGCACCCTGGTCGCGATCCTGCTCTTCTACCGCGAGCGCATCGGGCAGCTGGTGCTCGGCGTCCTGCGCCGTGAGACCTGGGCCCTCCGCTACGCGGCCAAGCTCGGGGTGGCGACGCTTCCGGCCGTGGTGGTCGGGCTCACCCTGAAGGACGCCATCGAGGCGCTCTTCGCCGAGCCGCGCGTCGTCGGGTTCGCGCTGATGGCGACGGCCGCGATCGTGGCCACCACCCGGGCGACCGCCGATCGCGGCGAGCTGCAGGAGCCGAGCTTCTGGCAGGCCCTCGGCGTGGGCTGCGCCCAGTGCATCGCCATCATCCCGGGGATCTCCCGCAGCGGCACCACGGTGGCCGCGGGCATGGCCCTGGGCCTCGCTCCACTGGCCGCGACGGAGTTCTCGTTCCTGATGGCGGTAGCCGCCATCGCCGGCGCGGCGGTTCTTTCGATCCCGGACGTCCAGGGAGCCTCGCCCGAGGTCCTGCGCGCCTGCCTGATCGGCGGCAGCGTGGCCCTCGTGTCGGGCCTCGCCGCGCTCTGGCTCTTCGTGCGCCTGCTCCGCACCCGCCGCTTCCACTGGTTCGCGGCGTACGCCTTCGTCGCCGGCGCGAGCTTCCTGGTCTACCTGGGCGTGCGTTAGCTCCTGCGCGCGCGGCCCAGGATCACGGCGGTCTGCCCGAAGAAGGCCTCGCGCACCACGCCCCGTACCTCGAGGTGCGGCTGCACCCGGCGGGTGAAGTCGTCGAGGTCGTAGAAGACGTTGGGATTGCGGAAGCCGCCGAGCTCCATCGCGGAGAAGTCGCTGTGGGCGGCTTCGCGCGAGGCGGGATCCTCGCGCAGCCACTTGGCGATCATCGTGTGGGAGCGCTTGCCCTCGAACAGCTCGATCTCGTACTTCTCACGGATCGTGAGGTACGCCACGCCCTGCTCGGAGAGCATCCGATGGATCTCCAGCAGCCACGCGTCCGCCAGCTCGTAGATGTGCGAGAACACGGAGCCCGCGTAGACGAGGTCGACGCTCCCGTCGGCGAAGGGGAGGTGCGGCATGGTGGTGTTGGTGAAGAAGCGATAGTCGGGATTCAGGTTGAGCGAGGCCCAGCGGACCGCATCGGCGAAGATGTCGCAGCCGTACACCTCCTTCTGCTCCACCGGAAGCAGGTGCAGCCAGCGAGTCATCCGGCCCGATGAGCAGCCGAACTCCAGCACGCGCATGCCGTCGCGGAACGAGTAGCCCGCCTTCTCCAGCTCCCCGATCATCAGCCGGATCTGCTCCTCACCGGAGTCGAGGTATTCCTGCTCGTCGAGGCCGGGCCGTCCCAGCGACTTGGCGGGAATCGGCGCCTCGCGGCCGTTGCCGCCGCCCGGCGGCACCGTCGACCTGGGAGTCGTGTGGGGGCCGGGGCCGCGGCCGTACGGAGCGTACTTGGTGACCGGTACCCACTTGTGGAGCTGGTGGTACCACCACTCCTTGAGTCCAAGCGGGGTGAGCAATCGATCTCGGCGGGCCATGTTCGGCGACTCCCTCGTCAGAGCAACGGATCAGGTTACACGGCGGCGGCGGTTCGACGCCACAACTTCGCGGCGCGCATAGCAAAACGGGCGCCGGCCCGATGGCCTGCGCCCGTTCATGCGTCTTCTCTTCCGCCTCTTCTGGTTCGGCCGCTCCCGACCCCGTGGATCGGGAGTCGCGATCAGGGCTCGAGGATCGGATGGAGCTTCTGCGCCGGCTTCGTGTCGCGGAGCTTCTTGAGCGCCCGCGCCTCGAGCTGTCGCACGCGCTCGCGCGAGAGGCCGAGGGACTGGCCGATCTGCTCGAGCGTGTGCTCCTCTTCGCCGCCGAGCCCATAGCGCAGCCGCAGGATCAGCTGCTCGCGGTCGGAGAGCGCGCCGATCAGGTGGCCCACGCCGAGGCGCATCCGATCGTCGTCGATCCCGCCGTCGGGCTTGTCCGAGAGCGCATCGGGAACGAAGTCCTCGAGCCGCTTCTCGGTGCCGGCGACCGACGACTCCAGCGAGATGGCCTCGCGGGACAGGCGGTCCAGCGCCTCGAGCGAATCGGAGTCGGTGCCGAGGGCAGGAGCCAGCTCGGCCACCGTGGGCTCGCGGCCCAGCTTGCCCGTGAGCTCCGCCTTCACGCGCTGGCTGCGCTGCAGCCGGTCGTGCACGTGGGAGGGCAGCCGGATCGTGCGCGAGTGGTTCTGGATCGCGCGGACCAGCGCCTGGCGGATCCACCAGACGGCGTACGTCGAGAACTTGAAGCCCCGACGGTGGTCGAACTTCTCGACCGCCCGGATCAGACCCAGGTTGCCTTCCTGGATCAGGTCGGGGAACGAGAGCCCGAGGTTGCGGTAGTCCTTGGCGATCGCGACGACGAGCTTCAGGTTGTGCTCGATGAAGCGGTTCTTGACCGCCGTCATCCGGTCCTGAGCCTCCTCGACCGCGTTCCATCGCGTCATGAACTCGGTCTTCACGAGGCCCGTCTCGGCCTCGAGCTCGGCCAGGCGCCGGGACCCCTTGCGCTGACGCCGGACCTCGCGGGCCACCGCACGCACGCGTTCGCGAAGCTCGCCCACCAGCGCCAGGGAGAGCTGGGCCTCGTCGAGCTCCTTGCGGAGGTTCTTGTCGATGCGGTCCATCTGCGTGGGCTTGGTGCTCGTCTCTCCGAAGAGACCGTCCCGGCGCTTGAGCTGCTTGCGCAGCCGCTCGACGGCACGCTCCACGCGCGCCGCGATCTCGCCGGTGTCCTCGTCGCCGGCGGACTCGGAGAGCTTGGCGCCGGTGTGCGACAGGGAACGCAGCTCGTCCCAGCGCCGGATCACGTGCCGCGCCGAGAGCGGAACCGAGTAGAGCGCGAAGCGCAGCTCCGCGGTGGTGGCCTCGAGATCCTTGGCGAGGACGACCTCCTCCTCGCGCTTCAGGGTCCGGGTGCCACCGATCTCCTGGAAGTAGGACTCCAAGGGTCTTCGGTCTCGTGCGGCTTCGAACTCCTCGGGGGCAGGGGGCGGCGTTGCCGCTCGCTGCGCCGGGGCGTTGGTGCCTGCGCCACTTCGAGCCGTCTGATTGTCCTCGAGCTTCACGGTCTCCCTCTCGTATCGTCTGGTATTGCGCGAACGGCGTTTGGGCGCCGTCCGCGAAAAATCGTCTTGGTCGGAGTGCCGGCGCGTCGACCGGCCCGGAGGCGCCGCGCTCATGGGAGCGCCGGCCCTCCCTCGTCTCCCTCGTCTCGCGCCTGGGGGGCCGGCCGGATCAGCGTGGATCTCTTGGAGCCGAGCCCGCCCGCGGGGCAAGGAGTTCAGTCGAATCGCGAGATTGGTGGGGCCTGTGCGCTCCTCGTCCTGGCGATGCCGTTCATCAGTTCGCCATCTCCGGACCCGCGGGGTTCGTATCTTCTCGCGTCGGTCTTCGATTTCCAAGCAATTTCTGGCTTGGCCCCGAAAAACTGACCCGGAGTCCCTTTCCGAGCCGCTCCGGGTTCCCCGGCGGGCTCTTTTCCTCACGGGGAACGTCTCGCTCCCACTGAAGAAGGGAGTGGCCGGCACCCGGCCAGAGGTGGCTTCGGGTGAGCGCGAATCCCCCGCGGGAAGGCGAGTGTGAGCGGGGGAGCGGCCCGCGGCGGTGCGTCAGCCGCTCGCGGAGGGGGCCGTCTGGCCTAGAAGCCCCACCACCAGGGAATCACCACCAGGGCGACGGCGGCACAGATCACGTCCAGGGGCAGACCGGCGCGGACGAAGTCGCGGAAGCGGTAGCCGCCGGGGCCGTACACGATCAGGTGTGCCTGGTAGGTGACCGGGTTGGCGAACGCGCAGGCGGCGCCCACGGTGATGCCCATGACGAAGCCCCGCGGCTCGACGCCGAGCTGGTTGGCGGCGGCGATCGCGATCGGAAACATGATCGCCACGGCCGCATTGTGATGGAGGAGCTCGGCGAAGAGCACCGCGACCAGGTAGAGCATCGCCAGGGTCGCGACGGGCCCGAAGGGGCCGGCGGCGGTCACGAGGATCTGCGCCACGGCGTCCGCGGCGCCGGTCTTGTCCATGGCGTGGGCGATGCCGAGGCCGGCGCCGATCACGATCAACACCGACCACTCGACGCTGCGCCTTGCGATCGATCCGTTGATGCAGCGCGTGACGACCAGGGCTCCCGCCGCCAGGAAGGCCGCGATCGAGATGGGCAGGATGCCGACGGCCGCACACACCACCATCGCCGCCAGGATCGCGAGCGCCGTGGTGGCCTTGTTGCGTCGCGGGGCACCGGAGTCGCCGATCTCGCTCACGAGATAGAACTCGCTGCTGTTGCGGTGCGCGTTGAGGAAGCCCGGGGCGGTCTGCAGCAGCAGGGTGTCGCCGGGCTTCATCACGATCTCGCCGATCTTTCCCGGGACGCGCTCGCCGTTGCGGTGCACGCCGATCACGGCGGCGTCGTAGGTGGTGCGGAACAGGGAGCCCTTGACGCTCTGCCCGATGAGTGGCGACGAGTCCGAGATCACGGCCTCGACCAGTCGCCGCGAGGGATCGGACTCCGACGGGCGATCCTCCTCGTCGACGGCGACCAGGCCCGGGATCCGCTGCAGGTCGACGATGGTCGAGACGACACCGGCGAACACCAGGCGGTCGTCGGCTTGCAGTACCTCGTCCGGGCCGACCGGGGTGATGGTGCGGCTCGAGCGGTCGATCTCGACCAGGAAGAGGCCCGGCAGCTGGCGCAGGCCGGCCTCCTCCACGTTCTGGCCGATCAGCGGCGAGTCCGCGCTCACCCGCATCGACGCGGTGTACTCGCGGCGCGTCTCGCCGAGCTGCTCGGCCAGCAGCTGGCGCTCCGGGATCAGCCGGGGCGCGATGAAGACGATGTAGGCGAGGCCCACGATCGCGATGGGCAGCCCCACCGGCAGCAGCTCGAAGAAGCCCATCCCCTCGCGGCCCGACTCGATCAGCAGGCCGTGGGTGGTGAGGTTCACGCTGGTGCCGATCACCGTGAGGATGCTGCCCAGGATCGTCGAGTACGAGAGCGGGATCAGGAAGCGGCTGGGCGAGAGGCGGTGGCGCCGCGCCCACTCGATCACCACCGGCGTCATCATGGCGACGATCGGAGCGTTGTTCAGGAAGGCCGAGGATCCGGCCACGGTCGGGCACATGCGCGCCAGGGCGGAGGTGCGACTGCCCGCTGCTCCGAAGAAGCGCGTGACGGCTCCCTCGAGGAGCCCCGTTTCGCGCAGCCCCGCGGAGACGATGAAGAGGGCGCCGATGGTGGCGAGGGCAGGGTTGGCGAAGCCCGAGAAGGTCTCGGCAGGAGTCAGGATCCCGAGCGTCGCCAGGATGAAGAGGCCGCCCATGACGACGAGGTCGGCGCCCGCGACTTCGCGGGCGAGGGCCACGACCACGATGATCACGACTCCGATCGTGATCCAGCCTTCGAGTCCCATAAGCGGCGCACCATACCCGGATCCCCGTGGATCCGCGAGAATCGGTCATGCCCGAAAACCGGCCCGCAATCGTCGAGGCCGCCTTCTCCGAGCGCGAGTTCTATCGCCGCGAGTTCCAGGGCCGCACGCTCGCGGTGGCTCTGGGGTCCGAGGCCGATAGCGACATCGGCCGGGTCGCTCCGGTTCTGGAGGATCTGACCCGGGGCGGCGCCCGGGTCGTGGTGATCTCGCCCGATGCCTCCGATCTCGAGGGCTGGCTCGGCGAGCCGCCCCTGTGCTCGGGCCAGCCCAGTCTCGAGGGCGCCGTCTGGCGGGCCGTCTCCGCAGCCGGCCGGGCCGGGATCCACGCGCCGGGCGAGCGCTTCGGCCCCCACTGCCGGGCCGTGGCCCTGCGGCTGGGCGTCTTCAAGCTCGTCTGGCTCGACGCCGGCGGCGGACTGCGCGACGCCAGCGGGCGAAGACTCGCGTTCGTCCACCTGGACGAGCTGGGCGGCCTGCTGGCCGAGGGCGGCGCGGGGCTCGCCACCACCGAGCGGATGCCGCTCTGGCGGGACGTGGTCGCCGGCGTCGAAGCCGGGATCCCCTCGATCAACGTGTGTGCACCGGACTCGCTCGACGAGGAGCTGTTCACCTACGCCGGCTCGGGAACCCTGTTCACGAGCCAGCGCTACATCAGCGTGCGCCTGCTCGGCGTGGACGACTACGACGCAGCCTCCGACCTGATCGCCCGCGGCACCCGCGAGGGCTACCTCGCGAGCCGGAGCCCGGAGGAGATCGACCGCGTGCTCGCCGGGAGCTTCGGCGCCTTCGTCGAGAACCGGCACCTCGCCGGGATCGGCACGCTGCTACCCGGCGGCGACGGCCGGTCCGGGGAGATCGCGTCCCTCTACACGCTCACCCGCTTCCTCGGCGAGGGCGTGGGCGTCTCCCTCGTCGCCTTCGCCCTCGAGCGCGCTCGGGCTTTGGGCCACGAGTGCGTGTTCGCCTGCACCACGCAGCCCGCGGTGGGCGCCTTCTTCGAGCGCAACGGCCTGGGCGAGGTCTCCCAGGACGAGATCCCCGCGAGCAAGTGGGCCGACTACGACCCGACCCGCCGCGCCAAGGTCCACTGCTACCGCCGCACCCTCTAGGGGAGGGGACGGTCCTTGCAACTTGCATCTGGCCGCCCCGGGGGAGCGACTTGCAAGTTGCAAGGACCGTCCCCTCTCAGAAGGGGCGTTCGCCGATGATGGTTACGCGCTCCATGACGCGTTGTTTGGGCCAGTAGTCGCTGGCGGCGTAGTGGTGCACGGCGCGGTTGTCCCAGAAGGCGACGCTGTTCGGCTGCCACGCGAAGCGGACCTGATACTCCGGGACCTCGGCCTCCCGACACAGGCGCGCGATCAGTTCGTTGCTCTCCGCCGGATCCATCTCGTCGACGCGCGCGGTGAAGATCCGGTTCACGTAGAGGATCTTCTCGCCCGTCACCGGGTGAGTGCGCACGATGGGATGGGAGGCCGGCGGGTACTGGGCGCGAGCCTTCTCGCGATCCTCGTCGGAGAGCCCGTAGCCGAAGGCCTGGAGGAAGTCGTGGGTCGCGGTCCGCCCCTCGATGCGCTCCTTGAGCTCGTCGGGGAGCCCCTCGTAGGCCATCACCATGTCGGCGAACAGGGTGTCCCCACCCACGTCGGGAACGGTCACCGCCCGCAGCACCGAGCCCAGCGAAGGGATCTCGCGCCAGGAGACGTCGGAGTGCCAGTTGTTCTCGACGCCCACCGTGTCCGCGTCCTTCGCGAACTGGATCACCGGGGCGTAGCCGTCCTTGCCGGGGAGGAAGGGGTGGTCCTCGAGCTCGCCGAAGTGGGCCGCGAAGCGCAGGTGCTGCTCGGTGGTGAGATCCTGGCCGCGGAAGAAGAGCACGCGATAGGCGTAGAAGGCGCGCTCGAGCTCCTCCAGGGCCGCGGGGTTCGGGTCGCGCAGGTCGATGCCCTCGATCTCCGCACCGATCACCGGCGCCAGCCGGCGCGCGCGGAAGTGCTCGAAGGAGAGCTTGGCCAGCTGCTCCTCGCGCGCAGCCAGGAAGCGGCGCGGCCCGAAGTGCAGCCCTTGGATGGGGAGCGGTGTCGCGGCCATGTCAATCCTCCGTCGGGGCTTCACCATACCGCGCCCACCCCGGCGCGCCCTCTGGCGACAAGAGGCGTCAGCAGACGCCCGGAAACCCCGCCCTTCCCCGATCGCGAGGCGTAGGATCGAAGCCGTCGGATCGCGCCCCCGACGCCACCCGAAACCAGCGATCCCGGAGGAACAGCATGAACGCCATCGAGCTCGGAACCCGCCTCGTCTCCCTGTGCAACGACGGAAAGTCCGAAGAGGCCGTCGCCACCCTCTACTCCGACGACATCGTCAGCATCGAAGGGCAGGGCACCGAAGAGATGCCCGCCCGCCTCGAGGGCATCCAGGCCGTGAAGGGCAAGAACGACTGGTGGTTCGCGAACCACGAGGTCCACTCGAGCGTGGCCACCGGCCCCTTCTGCGGCCACCGCGACGACCAGTTCGTCGTCCAGTTCGACCTCGACGTCACCCCGAAGGAAGGCGAGCGCATGCAGATGCGCGAGGTCGCCCTCTACACCCTGAAGGACGACAAGATCATCCAGGAAGAATTCCTCTACCTGATGGGCTGAGAGCGCCACCAACCGCTCCACGACCCAAGCCCCGACCCCACCTCGACAAAAGGCGGGCGGATGGGGGGCCCGGAGCGGAAGTCAAGCACAGCAAGGCCTTTCGAGTACGCGCCCTCAATGCAGCGGACGAGCACCCGAAGCATCGAGCGCGTTCGAATGGCCGCAGCGAGCCATTCCGCGCAGGGCCCCCCATCCGCCCGCCGCCTTCAAGAGAAGCGAAGCGGCGCAACGAACGTTGCCGGAGGTGGACTGTAAGCCGGGTTCTGTACTGACGAGCAGTTGCCCGCAAGCCAGCGAGGATCATTCGTCTAGGCGACGCATTGCTGCGCCGCTCGAGCGCTCTCACCCGGACGTCGGTGAGCCGAAGCCCACTCGGACGGGCCGCCCGAAGCGACGTCCCTATTCGAGCTTGCACCGGGAGGGGTTTGCCCCGCCGCCGGTCACCCGGCTGTCGCGCGTGGGCTCTTACCCCACGATTTCACCCTTGCCTGTGCGACCGAAGCCGCCATCGGCGGTGTGGTTTCTGCGGCACTTTCCCTCGGGTCACCCCGGGTCGCCGTTAGCGACCTCCCTGCCCTGTGGAGCCCGGACTTTCCTCCCGCAGGCGATCCTGCCTGCCGGCGATCCTCCGTCCACCTCCGGCTGATCAAGAGTGCCCCGCGGGGCTCGGGGCTGCAAGCCCTTGTGCGAAGCTGTCGAGGCGGGGGACAGCCTGGCCGCGGAGTCCTCATGTTCCGGATCGAAGCCCCTCGAGTCGCGCGACTCGTCCCCTTCCTGCTGCTGCTCGCCACTCCCGCCTTCCCGGCAGACGGCCGCATCGAGATCAACCAGGCGATCGTCGACGCCGCCGGCGGCTTTCCCTTCGTGATCAGCGAGCCGGGGAGCTACGTGCTCACCGGCCCCCTGTCCGTGCCGGCCTCGACCGACGGCCTGGTTCTCGCCAACGAGATCGTCCTCGATCTCAACGGCTTCTCGATCACCAGTACCGCAGTCTGCGGCCAGGCAAGCTGCCCAGCGGGAGCCGGCTCCGCAATCGTCCCCTTCCAGCTCTTCCTGGGGGGAAGTCGATCGACGATCCGCAACGGTGTGATCGGTGGCTTCGGCTCGACCTGCGTGCGCGTGCTGACCGCGACCCGCGTCGAGGATCTGACCGTGCGCGACTGCGGCGGCGCGGGGATCGACGCGAACGAGCGCAGCGTCCTGGTGAAGAACAGCGTCTTCGAGACCGGAGGGGTCGGGATCCGGATGGCCCCGAGCACCCTCTTCGCGCACAACACGGTGGGCCGCTCGGGTCTCGGCGCAGGCGGCGGCGCCAACTTCTCGGGCGGCAGGGCCTCGGCCGGCAACTCCTGCGACGATGGCAGCTGCAGCCTGGCTGGGAGCCGCGGCCTGGGCTGGGACCGGAGGCTCGACGCGAGCAATGGGGACGCTGCGGGGTGTGGCTCCGATCGCTTCGCCTGCGTGCTACCCACGATCGCGAATCCCGACGGCGCGGCGGTGCTCGATCTGGAGACGGGGCTGGTGTGGGACCGGGCGCCCTCGGGTGGCACCAACCTCGGGCGCCGCGACGCCATGGACTTCTGCGCCAAGCGCGAGGTCGGAGGCCGATTGGGGTGGCACCTTCCCATGGTCGAGCAGCTCGCGAGCCTGATCGATCCGGGCAACGCGCTGCCCGCGCTGCCCTCGGGTCATCCCTTCCAGGGCATTCAGAACGGCCTCTACTGGACGGCCACCGCCGATGCCAACGCCACGGTGAACATCCCCAACATCGGCTGGACCGTGCAGCTCGGTAGCGGCGTCGTGTTCAACGGATCGGAGCTGAATGAGGGTCCGCTGACCTGGTGCGTTCGCGGTGGCCGAGCCTTCGACGGGAACACACAACGCTGACTGAGCCCCGCGGGGCCTTCGTCTGCGAATTGACAGAGTGACTGCCAGTTTTCTATTGCACGCGCAGCCAGTATCTAATAGATACTTACTGACGTGTCAGTCACTCCCCCCCAGGTCGAGACTCCGCCGGGATCCGTGATCCCCCGGCCCGTCCACGTCTTCGACCCCGTCGCCCGGGCCCTCGACGTGGTCGGCGACAAGTGGACGCTCGTGCTGGTCCGGCACCTGCTCCCCGGTCCGCGCGGCTTCCAGGAGCTGCGGGTGCGCACCGGCATCGCACCCCGGGTGCTCTCCGCGCGCCTGCGCAAGATGATCGAGGCGGGCTTCGTCGAGCAGGTCTCGATCGAGGGCCGCTCGGGCTATGCCGTGACGGACGCGGGGCGGGACCTCGAGCCGATCATCTCGGCCATCGCGCGCTGGTACGTGCACCACGCGATCTCCGATCTCGGGCTCGACACCGACCCCTTCACCGAGACCTCGGCCACCTCGATCTTCGAGTCGCTGCCGCAGCTGCTGCGCGACGAGCGCGCCAAGGACGCGAACGTGACGTTCGAGATCCGGCTCACCGGAGAGGGTGGGGGCGTCTGGACGGTCGCGATCAAGGACGGCGTCTGCGACGTGCGCTCCGGCTTCGCCGAGGGAGCCGACGTCCGGTACACGGCCGACGCCCGCATCTGGTGCGGCGTCGCCCTCGGCTTCCTCGACGCCCGCGAGGCGGCGCAGAACGGACAGCTCTCCAAGGAGGGCGGCCGCCAGGCCATGGACCACTACTTCCACCAGATTGCACGGACCCAGAACGGGGCCGTGACAGGAAAGGAAAGACGATGATCTCATTCGGACTCACCGACGAACAGGAGGTCGTCCGCGAGGCGATGCGCGAGTTTGCGGAGCAGGTGCTCCGGCCCGCGGGTCGTCCGGCGGACGAGGCCAGCGAGCTGCCCGCGGACGTGATGCAGCAGGTCTGGGACCTGAGCCTCACCAGCACCCAGCTCCCCGAGAGCGTGGGCGGCGGCGGCGAGGCCCGCTCCCCCATCACCAACGCGATCATCCTCGAGGAGCTCGCCTTCGGCGACGCGGGCCTCGGCCTCGCCGCCGCGAGCCCGGGGCTCTTCGCCTTCGCCGTGGCCGACTTCGGCACCGAGGAGCAGCAGAAGCAGTACCTGCCGGCCTTCGGCGGCCAGAAGTTCCACGCCGGCGCCCTCGCCGTGCTCGAGCCCTCGCCCGTCTTCGACGTGACGAACCTGCAGACCACGGCCGAGGCCAAGGGCGACAGCTTCGTCCTCTCGGGCAAGAAGCGCTTCGTCGTGATGGGCGACCGCGCCGAGCACTTCCTGGTGCTGGCGCGCAGCACCAACGCCGCAAAGACGGGCTTCGGTGCCGTCGACGCCTTCATCGTGCCCCGCGACGCGGCTGGCCTCTCGGTCGGCGACGTCGAGCTCAACCTCGGCATGAAGGCCGTCCCCACGGTCTCCCTCACCCTCGAGAAGGTCGAGGTGCCCGCCGCCAACCGGCTCGGTGGCGAGGAGGGCATCGACGCCGCGCGCCTGATCGCGGGCACCCGCGTGGCCGGCGCCGCGCTGCTCACGGGTCTCTCCCGTGGCGTGCTCGAGTTCTGCATCCCCTACGCCAAGGAGCGCCACGCGTTCGGCGAGGCCATCGCGCAGAAGCAGGCCGTGGCTTTCATGCTCTCGGACATGCAGGTCGAGGTCGAGTCCATGCGCTGGCTCACCTGGAAGGCCGCGAGCCAGCTCGAGCAAGGCACCGACGCCACCAAGGCCGCCGTGTTCGCCAGCCGCTACGCCGCGACCCAGGCGATGAAGATCGCCGACAACGGCGTGCAGGTGCTCGGAGGCCACGGCTTCATCCGCGAGCACCCCGTGGAGATGTGGTACCGGCACGCGCGCACCCTGAGCGTGCTCGAGGGCGTGGCTGCGGTCTAGTCCGCGAGCCCCCAACGAACCCCATCCGTAGACGAATCCCAAGCGAATCAGAGAGAACAATGATCGACTTCAGTCTGAGCGAGAACGACCAGAAGATCCTGGACTACGTGCGCAGCGAAGCGCTCGTGGCCCGCAAGTACGCCCGCCACTACGACGAGAACGAGCACGAGTTCCCGCCCGAGGCGCTGCCCGAGGCCGACCAGTTCCCCGGCGTGTGGGGCCTGATGGGCGAGCGCGGCGAGGAGGACAGCGGCTCCTCGGTGATCGGCATGATGGTGACCATGGCCGAGACCTGGGGCGACTACTCCGTGCGCATGCGCAAGGGCCGCGGCGTGGGCCTCGGCAACGCGGCACTCGGCGCCGCCGGCACCCCCGAGCAGAAGGAGAAGTGGGGCCACCTGCTCCTCTCCATGGCGATCACCGAGCCGGGCTGCGGCTCCGATCCCTCGCTGGTGCAGACCACCGCCGTCCTCGACGAGGAGACGGACGAGTGGATCATCAACGGCGAGAAGATCTTCGTGACCACGGGCTGCCGCGCCGACGGCGTGGTGCTCTGGGCCACGCTGGATCGCTCGGCCGGCCGCGCCGGGATCAAGTCCTTCCTCGTGGAGAAGGAGACCCCCGGCTTCGTCGTGGCCCACAAGGAGAAGAAGCTCGGCATCCGCGCCGACGACACCGCCGCCTACGTGTTCCAGGACTGCCGCATCCCCCGCGGCAACCTGCTGGGCGGCAAGGAAGAGATCCCGAAGCAGGGCTCGGGTGGCTTCCGCGGCGTGATGAAGACCTTCAACATGACGCGCCCCATGACGGCGGCCTTCGGCCTCGGCATGTCCCGCGCGGCCCTCGACTTCACCCGGGAGCAGCTGGAAGAGGCCGGTGTCGACCTCTCCTACGGCGCCGGTGTCCACGGCCTCTCGGCCGCGGCCGCCAAGTTCCAGGAGCTCGAGGCCCTGCAGGAGGCGGCGGAGCTCACCGTGGCGCGCGCGGCCTGGATGGCCGACCACGGCATGCCCAACAACCTCGAGTCCTCGATCAGCAAGGCCAAGGGCGGAAGCGGCGTGCGCACCATCACCCAGGGCTGCATCGAGCTGCTCGGAGCGATGGGCGTCTCCCGCGACCACCTGCTCGAGAAGTGGTTCCGCGACGTGCGGATCACGGACATCTACGAGGGCACCGGGCAGATCCAGCACATGATCATCGCCCGCACCATCCTCGACTACAGCCGCGAGCAGCTCAGCTAGCGGCCTGTATCGAGTGATCCTAGGAGCCCCGCCACCTCGAGAGGTGGCGGGGCTCTCTCGTTGGGGCTCAGTCCGAGGCGGGATCCGCGAAGTGGACGAGGTTCCCGTCCGGATCCTCGACGATGAAGTCGTGGGCGCCCCAGGGCTGCTCCTGGTAGCGCTGGGCGAACTCGACGCCCGCCTCGTCCAGGCCCACGAAGTACGCCTTCAGGTTCGCGACGACGATCGTGGCCGCGAGGAGCTGCTCGTCGGCTCGGACGCCCTCCCGGTACGGGCACTGGTCGACGTGGCGCAGGTTCACGCCGACCGACCCGAAGGTGACGAGGCCGTAGTAGGGCGGCGTGCCATAGAGGTAGGCGACCTCGAAGCCAAGGGTGTCGCGGTAGAACGCGACGGCGCGCTCCATGTCCGTGACGAAGACCTGGGGATGGACGCGCAGGCCTTCGGGGGTGCCTGCAGCGGTGGGCTCGGTTCGGTGGGAATTCGACATCACTTCGGTGCTCCTCGAGAGCGACTCCCAGTCCTCGAAGCCCGCTTCGCGCGCCACCACGCGCTGGGCCTGGTGGAGGGCGAAGGGGCGATCCAGGATCTCCCGATCGCTCAGACCCGCGAAGTCCTCGGGAGAGGACCGACGGATCCGATCGGCGACCGGATGCTCGCGGCGCGCGTGCTGACGCACCAGCGCCTTGGCTCGCTTTCGCAGGTTGGCGAGGTTGGGAGACGCAGGGTTCAAGAGACATCCCCAAGATCCGGATCGAACGGGATCGACGGGTTCATCTCGAACGGGCGGGCTTGGCCCTTCCCGGAACATCCAGGTGCGCCCCGCAAGAGCACCGACAGCCTAGTGCGCCGAACGCGCCGCGACCAGATCGCGCCGGCGCGCTGCTACGCTCCGGCACCATGCGAGCCGTCCTCGTCGACAACCCCGGAAACGAAGCCACCCTGCGCGTGGGTGAGGTGCCTGCGCCCGAGATCGGCGCCGGAGACCTGCGAATCGCGGTGCGCGCCTTCGCGATCAACCGCGGCGACCTGCTCCAGCGCAGGGGTCTGTATCCCTCGCCGCCCGGCGCCTCGGAGCTGATGGGCCTCGAGTGCGCGGGCGAGGTGGTGGAAGTCGGCGCCGAGGTGAGCGGCTGGTCCGTCGGCGACCGGGCCATGGCCCTGCTGCCCGGAGGCGGCTACGCGAGCGAGGTCGGCGTGGCCGCCACGAGCGCGATGCGGATCCCCGAGTCGCTCTCCTACGAGGAGGCGTCCGCCGTCCCCGAGGTCTTCCTCACCGTCTTCCTCAACGTGTTCCAGCTCGCCGGTCTGCCCGACGACGGGGCGCTGCTGGTCCACGGGGGTGGCAGCGGCATCGGCACCGCCGCCATCCAGCTCGGCAAGGCCGCCGGCGCCACGGTGATCGTCACCGCGGGCTCGGAGGACAAGTGCCGGCGCTGCCGCGAGCTCGGGGCCGACGTCGCGGTGAACTACCGGGAGGAGCGCTTCCTCGACGCGGCCCGCGAGGCCAGCGGCGGCGTCGACGTGGTGCTCGACTCGATCGGCGCTCCCTACCTGGCCGACAACCTCGCTGCGCTGCGCATGGACGGGGCCCTCGTGCTGATCGGTCTGATGGGCGGCGCCAAGGCCGAGATCAACCTCGGGCTGCTCGTTGCGCGGCGTCTGCGCGTGATCGGCTCGACCCTTCGCGCCCGCTCCATCGAGGCGAAGGCCGAGCTCATCCGCGGTTTCGAAGGCCGCTTCGGAGCCGATCTGGCCAAGGGCGCGATCCGCCCCATCGTGGACCGCGTCGTCGGCATGGACCAGGTCGAGGAGGCCCACCGGGTCATGGAGTCCAGCGAGCACTTCGGCAAGATCGTCGTCCGCGTGGCCGATTAGCGCGCGATTTCGGCCGTCTCGCTCTACCCAGCCCGAATCGCCTCCGCTAGCTTGCGCGCGCCATCGCGCAGGAGCAGGAGGATTCCGTGGCCATCGAACGCACGCTCTCGATCATCAAGCCCGACGCCGTCGCCAAGGGCGCCACGGGCGAGATCCTGAAGCGCCTCGAGGCGGCGGGCCTCGAGATCATCGGCCTGAAGAAGGCCCAGCTGGACGAGACCCTGGCCCAGGGCTTCTACGCCGTCCATGCCGAGCGCCCCTTCTACGGCGATCTGGTGAAGTTCATGACGTCCGGGCCGGTGGTCATCAGCGTGCTCGAGGGCGAGGGCGCCATCGCCAAGTACCGCGACCTGATGGGGCCGACCAACTCCACCGAGGCCCCCGCCGGCACCATCCGGGGCGACTTCGGCACCGACATCGAGAAGAACGCGGTCCACGGCTCGGATGCCCCGGAGACCGCCAAGGTCGAGATCGCCTACTTCTTCGACGCCTCCCAGCTGGTGGCGCCCAGCCAGGCGCTCTAGCAGGCCCGGGCCCCGGGGAACCCCCCTTTCCCGGGAAGACTCTCAAGTCTGCGGCGCTGCGAACGAAGAATGGATCAGGACGGGGGAACTCCATGACGCGAGCACTGCGAAGCCACCAGCTCTGGCTGACCGTCGGCTTCCTGGCGACCTTGCTGCTCATGGCGCAGGGCCAGAGCTAGAGCCCGGCCCGCGCGACGGCGGGGCGCTTCTCGGCGTCCCGCTCCGGCCCCCCGAGTGCCGGGGGCGACGGCACGTCCTCCGGACGGCCCTCAGCGTCCCTCGAAGCGCGGCTCGCGCTTCTCCTGAACCGCCGCGAGCCCCTCGCCCAGGTCCCGCGTCTCGTAGCAGAGCGCCTGGGCCGCGGCCTCCCGGTCGAGCTGCTGGGAGAGGCTCGAGCCCTCGGTCCGCGCCAGGCTCTGCTTGGTCTGGCGCAGTGCGATCGGCGAGGTCGTCGCGATCTCCCGGGCCAGCTCCTGGGCGCTCGAGAGGACGTCCTCGGGCTCGACGGCCCGGTTCACCAGGCCGATCGACAGGGCCTCCTCGCCGCTCACGAGCCGGCCCGTGTAGAGCAGCTCGGCCGCCTGGGCGCTTCCGATCAGCCGGGGCAGGGTCCAGGTGGCTCCCATGCCCGGGTGGATGCCCAGGCGCGTGAAGTTGAGGCCCATCCGGGCTTTCTTCGACACCACCCGCAGGTCACAGGCAAGCGCCACGCAGCAGCCGGCTCCCACCGCCGGGCCGTTGATGGCCGCGATGCTCGGCTGGGGCAGGTCGCGCACCGAGAGGTAGAGGCCGTAGAAGCCGCGCATGAACTCGTGGTGGCGGTCCCGGGTCGGGCCGCCGGCGTCGGCCTGGCCGGCCTCGGACATGCGCGTGAGCATGGCCAGGTCGCCGCCCGCCGAGAAGGCCCGCCCGGCCCCGGTGAGCACGACCACGCGGACCGCCTCGTCGGTCGCGAGCGCCCCCATGCGCTCGGCGAGGGCGTGACCCATGGCCTCGGTCATCGCGTTCAGCCGTTCCGGATCCTCGAAGGTGACGGTCGCGACGCCGTCTTCGACGTGGCACGAGAGCAGGGAGTCGGACATGGCGGGGCAGCGTACCAGCCGCGCCCCCAGCCGCCGAGCCCGCGAGAGCCGGGCCCACGAATGCGAAGGGCCGGGACACCTCTGGGTGCCCCGGCCCGCGTCGATCGGCCTCGCTCTGTCTCGATCCGGGCCCGAAGGCGGGACTACTCCGCCTTGCGGCGCAGGAAGGCCGGGATCTCCCGGTCCTCGTCTCCGTCCCGCTGCTCCTGCTCCTTGCGGATGAAGGTCGGGACGTCGTAGGTGTCCTCGTCGAAGGGCGAGAGGAACACCTCGTCCTGATCGTCGTCGCCGGCGATCTCGGGCACCGGCAGGTCGAGCGGGTTGCGCGCCTCCGGCTGGGCCTCGGCCCGGGCCTGGACGTGGGCCTCGCCGCCGCTCGAGGGAGCGGGCCGGCCGTGCAGGCTCAGGTCGTCGTTGCGTCGGTCCTGGCGGTCGCGCCAGTCCCGCTCGTCGTCGAGCCCGGTGGCGATCACCGTCACCCGCAGCTCGCCCTCGGGCATGCCCTCGTCGATCACGGCGCCGAAGATGATGTTGGCGTCCTCGTGGGCCGCCTCCTGCACCAGGGTCGAGGCCTCGTTCACGTCCCACAGGGTCATGTCCGCGCCGCCGGTGATGTTGATCAGCACTCCGCGGGCGCCCTCGATCGAGGCGTCCTCGAGCAGCGGGCTCGAGATCGCCGCGTAGGCGGCCTCCTTGGCCCGGCTGTCGCCCCGGCAGGCGCCGGTGCCCATCAGCGCCATGCCCATCTCGTTCATGATGGTGCGGACGTCGGCGAAGTCGAGGTTCACCAGGCCGTGGACCGTGATCAGGTCCGAGATGCCCTTCACGGCATTGAGGAGCACCTCGTCCGCCAGCACGAAGGACTGGTTGATCGGGGTGTCCTTGCTCGCCAGGGCCAGCAGGCGCTGGTTCGGGATCGTGATCAGGGTGTCGACCACGCGATGGAGCTCCTCGAGCCCCTGGTCCGCGTGGCGCATCCGCTGGCGCCCCTCGAAGGGGAAGGGCTTGCTCACGACCGCGACCGTGAGGGCGCCCACCTCGCGTGCGACCTCGGCCACCACCGGGGCGGCGCCGGTTCCGGTGCCGCCTCCGAGGCCCGCCGTCACGAACACCATGTCCGAGCCGATCAGCATGTCCCGCAGCCGGTCCCGGTCCTCCATGGCTGCCGCGCGTCCCCGCTCGGGGTTGGCGCCGCAGCCGAGCCCGCGGGTCACCTCGGTGCCCAGCTGGACCTTGGTGGGTGCCAGCTTGTGCTTGAGCGCCTGGGCGTCGGTGTTCGCGACCACGAACTCCACGCCCGACAGGCCCTGGCTGATCATGGTGTCCAGGGCGTTGCCGCCGGCCCCGCCCACGCCGATCACCTTGATCCGGGCCTGGAGCTCACCGGAGTCCTCGAACTCCAGGAGATCCTCGTCGTTGCCCACCTCCAGGAGATCGATGGAATCGTCGGATTCCGCGCCCGCCTGGTTCTGTCCCTTCCGCGCGCCGCGCGGGTCTGCCTTCTTCGCCATCTCTCACCCCCCCCGGAGTGTTCTGGGGTGTCCGGCCATCACACCGGCCCCCGACACAGTAGAATCGATTTCCGTTGACATTGCAATGGGTTGTGGGCCGAATTTGCGACCCGCCCCCGGCTCCTACTCGAAGTCCGCGTAGAACCAGTCCCGCATCCGCTGGCGGACCCGGCGGAAGATCGAGTCGTCCCGGATCCGGAAGCGGCTCGACCCGCGGCCCTGGTGGTTGCGGTAGCCGAACTGCGCGAGGCCCACGCCCGTGGCGTACATGGGGCTTCGCACCACGTCCTGCAGGCCGCCGACATGGATCGGTGTACCCAGCCGGACCGGCGCCTCGAAGATCTCCTCGGCGAGGTCTCCGATGCCGGCGAGCGCGCTGCAGCCGCCCGTGAGCACGACGCCCGAAGGAATGCGTCCCTCGAGTCCCGCCTTCGAGAGCTCCTGTCGTGCGAGCGTCAGCAGCTCGTCGACGCGCGGCTCGATCACCTCGCAGAGGATCTTGCGTGACACTTCTCGGGGTCGGCGGCCTCCGACGCTCGGCACCGAGATCACGTCGTCGCTCCCGAGGAAGCGCGCCGACGCGACGCCGAAGCGCTTCTTGATGCGCTCCGCTTCGTCGAAGGGCGTGCGCAGCCCGACGGCGATGTCGTTGGTCAGGTGGTAGCCGCCGAGGCTCAGCACCGAGGTGTGCTTGATCGATCCGCCGGCGAACACGGCGATGTCCGTCGTGCCGCCGCCGATGTCGATGAGACACACGCCGAGGTCGCGCTCGTCGCGGGCGACGACGGCCTCGGCCGACGCCAGCGGCTCGAGCACGATGTCCACGACGTTGAGCCCGGCCTTGTTGGCGCACTTGACGATGTTCTGGGCGCTGGTGACCGCGGCGGTCACGATGTGGATGTCGGCCTCGAGGCGCACGCCGCTCATGCCGAGCGGCTCCCGGATCCCGTCCTGGTCGTCGATGATGAACTCCTGGGGGATCACGTGGATCACCTCGCGGTCCATCGGGATCGCGACGGCCTTGGCGGCGTCGATCACGCGCCGCACGTCGCCGTCGGTGACCTCCTCGTCCTTCACCGCCACCACGCCGTGGGAGTTGAAGCCGCTGATGTGGCCGCCGGCGATGCCGGCGTACACCGAGGAGATCTCGGTGTCGGCCATCAGCTCCGCCTCCTCGACCGCCTGCTTGATCGACTCGACGGTGGCGTCGATGTCCACCACGACGCCCTTGCGCAGCCCGCGCGAGGGATGCGTGCCGATGCCGACGATGTCGATGCCGTCCTCCGATGGCATCGCCACCACCGCGCAGATCTTGGTGGTTCCGATGTCGAGCCCGACGATGAGCTCATCCTTCCTGGCCATGTGCGTTCCCCCTTGGTCGACGGCGCGGAGTCACCCGCGCGCGTCCTGGATGTGCGTCGTCGCGTCTCCACGCGCCGCCGCATCCGTCTTCGAATCGTCTCGCCCTTCGTCCGCCGTCTCCGGCGGGGTTCCCAGCGGGCCCCTTCCGAGCGCCGGCTCGGCATCCACCAGCGGGCGCTCGCGGACGATCGCCTGATCGCCGAAGCGCACGTCGAGCTCGCCCGCGCTCCATACCTCCGGCAGGCCCGCGGCGAGCACCGCCTCGAGGCGCTCGAGGCCGGCTCCCAGGTCGACGCCCAGCAGGACGCGAAGCGCGCGGTCGGGGCCCTCGATCTCGAGGATCGGAAGCTGGTCTGCGGGAGCGTCCCCCACCCACACGGCCAGGACGCGGCCCACCGGATGGGACGCCAGGCGCTCGAGCAGCACGATGGCCGCCGCCAGGTCTTCGCTCGCGACGCCGGCTCGCGCGGCCACCCCGCGGATGTGGGGCAGGGCACCGCCCTCGAGCGGCGCGCCGGCGGGGGCGAAGGGCATGCCCTCGGCGTCGACCCAGTACGTCGTGTCCTCGATCTCGATCCGCGCTCGCGGAGTGCGCTCGTGCACGGAGAGCAGGACGCGCCCCGGAGCGAGCACGGCCACTCGCGCGGCGGCGACCCACGGGTGGAGGGTGAGGCGTTCGGCGACCGCGGAAGCCTCCACGAGATGCAGCGGCGTCCCGGCCGGCACTCCCGCGAGCCGCGCCACCTCCGCGGGCGCGAGCCAGCGATGCCCGCTCACCGAGGCGCTCACCGCCTGGAGGCCCGGCGCGCCCGGCGGCGCCTCGGCCCAGCGCGGCAGCCAGAGCCCGGCGGCGAAGCCGATCCCGAGTGCGGCGAGCAGGGCCACGGGCCGCGCGCCGCTGCGACCGCGGTGGCGACGCGCGAGCGCCCGATTCGAGCGCAGGGTGCGGGCGGGCGTGGGTCGGCGCTGGGTCCGGCCGGTCGCCTCGAAGGGGTCGCGTCTGCGCCTCATCCTTGCCTCCCGAGCACGTGGACTTCCGGCACCAGCTCGATGCCGGTCTTCTCCGCGACACTGCGTCGCGCGTGTTCGATCAGGGCGAGCACGTCGCCCGCGCTCGCGCCGCCGACGTTCTCGATGAAGTTGGCGTGGGTGGGCGACACCCGGGCCCCGCCGATCGCGTGGCCCTTGAGCCCGGCCTCCTCGAGCAGCGCGCCGGCGTGGCCGCCCTCGGGGTTGCGGAAGACGGAGCCGCAGGTCGGGACGTCCAGGGGCTGGGTCTCGGCGCGGTGATCCTGCACCCGGGCGATCTCCCGGCTCACGGCCTCGGTCGTGCTCGGAGTCACGCGCAGGTGCGCGGCGAGCACGACGGCGCCTTCCGGCAGCCCTTCGGTGACCCGGTAGCGGAAGCGCAGGGTCGGCTCCGCGTACCAGTCGCACGCGGTCCCGTCGCCGCTCATGGCCTCGACGTCGACGACGGCGTCGCCGGCTTCGCGCCCCGGGATGCCGGCGTTCATCACGATCCAGCCTCCGAGGCTCCCGGGAATGCCGGCGCCGAACTCGAGCCCCGAGAGGCCCCGGTCGCGGCAGAAGCGGGTCAGGCTCGCGTGGGAGACGCCGGCCTCCACGTAGAGGCGGTCCTCCCCTTCGAGGTCGAGGCGCCGGAAGCGCGAGAGCCGCAGCAGCACGCCGTCGATGCCCTCGTCGCGGACGATGGTGTTGAAGCCGCGGCCGATCACCCGATGGCGCAGACCGTGGCGCCGGCACACGCCGAGCAGGGCGGAGAGCCCGTCGCGATCCTCGGGCGTCGCCAGCACGTCGACGGGGCCGCCGACGCGAAGCGAGGTCAGCCGCGAGGTGTCGGCGTCGAAGTCGAGGGCCACGTTCTCGAGTGCCTCGAGGTCCCGGCGCGCCGCGTCGGGGATCACGACGGAGTCTCCTCGAGGGCCGCGAGGATCCGCGGCCCCAGGGTGTGGATGCTGCCGGCGCCGAGGGTGAGCACGAGGTCGCCGGGCCGGAGCTCGGGTACGAGCCGTGCCGCCAGGGTGTCGAGCTCGCCGGCGCTCCGCACCGCGCGGTGCCCGCGCTCGGTGATGGCTCGCACCACGGCCGCGGCGTCCGCGCCGGGGATCGGGTCCTCGCCCGCCGGGTAGACGTCGCACACGAGCACGACGTCGGCGTCGTGGAAGGCGCCGCCGAACTCGGCGAGCAGGTCGCGGGTGCGCGTGAAGCGGTGGGGCTGGAAGACGACCACCAGGCGTCCGGCATGGGCGCCGCGGGCGGCGGCGAGGGTGGCGCGGATCTCGGTCGGGTGGTGGCCGTAGTCGTCGACGACGCGGACGCCCGCCTTCGTGCCGCGGGTCTCGAAGCGCCGCTCGACTCCGCCGAAGCTCGACAGCGCCGCCGCGGCCGTCTCGAAGGGCACCTCGAGCTCGCCCGCCACCGCCAGGGCCGCCAGGGCGTTCGCGACGTTGTGTCGGCCGACCAGGGGCAGGGCGACCTTGCCCAGGGGCTCGCCGCGATGCCGGACCTCGAAGCGCATGCCCCGGGGCTCGGGCTCGACCGAGAGCGCGCGCCACTCGGCCTGGGTGGTGAAGCCGTAGGTGAGGGTGCGCCGCGCGATCCGCGGCAGGATGCGCTGGACGCCCGGGTCGTCCAGGCACACCACGACCCGGCCGAAGAAGGGGACCCGCGAGGCGAACTCGACGAAGGCCTCCTCCAGCCGCTCGCCGTCACCCCAGTGGTCGAGGTGCTCGGGCTCGACGTTCGTGATCACCGAGATCACCGGGTGCAGGCGGAGGAAGGATCCGTCGCTCTCGTCGGCCTCGGCGACGAGCCAGCCGCCGCGCCCGAGCCGCGCGCCGGTCCGCGCGTCGTCGGTGCGTGCGGAATCGTCCGACCCGCCTCCGAAGGAGAGCCGGCCTCCGACCACCGCCGTCGGGTCGAGCCCCGCGGCCTCGAGGACGTGAGCGATCAGCGAGGTGGTCGTCGTCTTCCCGTGGGTCCCCGCGACGGCGATGCCGTTCTCGAGCCGCATCAGCTCGGCCAGCATCTCGGCTCGTGGAATCACCGGCACGCCGGCGCGGCGGGCTTCCTCGACCTCGGGGTTACCCTCGCGGATCGCCGTCGACACCACCACGACGTCCGCTCCCGCCGCGTGCTCCGCGGCGTGTCCGATCGAGACGGAGACGCCGAGCGCGATCAGCCGCTCCACGCTGGCGCCGCTCGCCACGTCCGACCCGCTCACCCGGTAGCCCTGGTGGTGCAGCAGCTCGGCGATGCCGGACATGCCGCTCCCGCCGATCCCGACGAAGTGGATGCGATCGATGCCGCGCATGCGCCCGGTCATGCCGCCGCCTCCGCCTGGCCGAGCACCAGGGCGCGGGTGGCCTCGACGATGCGCTGGGTGGCGTCGGGACGCGCCTCGCGCCGCGCGGCTTCGGCCATCGCGGCGAGGCGACCGCGGTCGGAGGCGAGCTCGTCGAGGGCCGCGATCAGCTCCTCGCTTCGCAGCGGGCTCGGGTCGAGGACCCGGGCGGCCCCGGCGCGCTCGCGCTGCCTCGCGTTCTCGAGCTGCTCTCCGCCTCCCGTGTGGGCCAGCGGCACGAAGAGCGCGGGAAGGCCGGCGAGCGCGAGCTCGGCGACCGAGATCGCACCGGCCCGGCAGACGGCGAGGTCGGCCCAGCGGTAGCGGGCCGGCATGTCGCGCTCGAAGGCCACGACCTCGGCGTCCACCCCGGCGGCCCGGTAGGCGGCCGCCACCTCGTCGCGGTCGCTCTCGCCGGTCTGATGGAAGATCTCGAAGCGGTCGCCCTTCGCGAGGAAGGGCAGGGCCTCGACCATGGCGTGGTTGATCTGGTGGGCGCCCTGGCTCCCGCCGAACACGAGCAGCCGCAGGCGCTCGCCCCGAGGCGGCGTCGCACCGTTCGCGAACGCCCGCCGCATGCCCGAGCGGAGCGGCACGCCGACCACGTGGATCGCGTCCGGCCGCTGACCCGCGCGCTGGAACACGGCGACCGCGGCCTCGAAGCCCACGAACACCGCGCGGGCCACGCGCGAGAGCAGCCGGTTGGCTGCGCCCGGCAGCGCATCGGTGTTGACCAGCACCACGGGGATGCCGAGGGTCCAGGCCGCCAGCGCCGGGGCGGCACACGCGTATCCCCCCACCGCCACCACCACCGAGGCGCCGAACTCGCGCAGCAGCCGACGCGCCGCGAAGATGCCGCGCAAGAGGGCGACCAGGGCGGCGAGCTGCTCGCCCAGGCGGCGGGCGACCAGCGGGCGGGCGTCGAGGGTCTCGAGGGCGAAGCCGGCATCGGGCACGAGTCGGGTCTCGAGCCCGCGCTCGGCGCCGATGAAGAGGAGCGCCTCGCCGTCGTCGCGCACGGCCTCGCCCACGGCGAGCGCCGGCGTGATGTGGCCGCCCGTGCCGCCTCCCGCGATCACCCAGCGAAGGCTCACGGGAGGGCCTCCCGGCGCGCGCCCGGCAGGCCCTCGGGCGCGCGCGAACCCTCGCGGGCCGCGGCCAGCAGGATGCCCAGGGTGAGGCAGGCGACGAGCAGGGACGAGCGCCCGTAGGAGAGCAGGGGCAGGGTCAGCCCCTTGGTCGGAACCAGCCCCATCACCACGGCCGCGTTCAGTGCGGCGGGCACCACCAGGAGCGCCGTCGTTCCGAAGGCGAGCAGCATCGGGAAGCGCCGGCGCCCCCGCAGTGCGATGCGCAGCCCGGTGATGCCGATGGCGAGGAAGGCACCGAGCACCACGAGTACGCCGATCAGCCCCAGCTCCTCGGCGATCACCGCGAGGATGAAGTCGGTGTGGGCCTCGGGCAGGTAGAAGAGCTTCTGCTTGCCGCTCCCCGCGCCCATGCCGAGCAGTCCCCCGCGCCCGAAGGCCACGAAGGACTGCACCAGCTGGAAGCCCTCGGTGCTCGAGCGCTCCCAGGGATCCAGGAAGCCGAGCCAGCGGCGCATGGCATAGGGGTTGGCCAGGGAGTAGAGGCCGACGCCGACGGCGACGAGGATCGCCGGCCCGATCAGGACCGGGAAGCTGGCCCCGGCGGCGAACAGGATCAGCCCGGCCAGCAGGAAGACGATCACGGCGTTGCCGAGATCCGGCTGCAGCAGGCACAGGCCGGCCGGGATCGCGGCCAGCACGAACACGGCGAGCAGCTGGCTCTTGCCCACGCCGACCCGCTGCCGGCGCCGCGAGAGCAGGGCCGCCACGGCCAGCACCGTGGCAAGCTTCGCGAGCTCCGCCGGCTGGAACGCGAAGCCGAGCCCGGGGACGGCGAGCCAGCGGCGCGCGCCTCCGGCGCTCACTCCCGCCACGAGCACGACCACGAGCGCCAGCACCGAGACGATCCAGAGCGGGAGGGAAAGGCGATGCCAGACGGCCAGGGGCACGCGCGAGGCGAGGGTGGCCACGCCGATGCCGACGGCGAGTGCGACCACGTGGCGCAGGAAGTGGGGCGGAAGGTGCGCCTCGAGGTCGAGCGCCGCCGTCGCGCTGAAGACGGCCACGCAGCCGATCACCGCCAGCAGCGCCGCGGCGCTGATCAGGCCGGCGCGCAGGTCGAGGTTGCGCCCGTCGAAGGCCTCTTCGCGTCTCAACGATCCATCCCCGTCGGCTGTCGGGGCTCTCGGGGCTCTCGCGGCTCCGGAAGCGCCTGCACCGCCCGGCGGAAGCGCTCACCGCGCTCCTCGAAGCTCGCGAACTGATCGAAGCTCGCGCACGCCGGCGCCAGCAGGACGACGTCGCCCGGCACAGCTCCCTCGGCGGCGAACTCGACGGCGCGGTCGAGCTCTCCAGCGTCCTCCCACGGCACGTGGCCCTCGAGCGCCCGGGACAGCGCCGAGGCCGCCTCGCCGATCAGGAACGCCCGGCGCACGCGGCCCTCGGCAACCGCGGCGAGCGGCGCGTAGTCGAGGCCCTTGTCCCGCCCGCCCGCGATCCACAGCACGGGGCCGGCCTGCTGTCGCAGGGCGGCCGCGGCGGCGCCGGGGTTCGTGGCCTTGGAGTCGTCGAGGAAGCGCACGCCCGCGCGCTCGCGGACGCACTCGCCGCGGTGGGGCAGCGCCGTGAACTCGAGCAGGGCCCTGGCCGCGCGATCGAGGTCGCAGCCGAGTGCATGGACGGCGAGCAGTGCGGCCAGCACGCAGTCGGGATGCACGCCCGGCGGCAGCGCGGGCAGGCGGACGCGTAGAGTGCCCTCGTCCTCCACGACGATCTCGTCGCCCTCGCGCCAGGCTCCCGGGCTCACCGGCCCGCGGTCCATCCAGAGCACGCGCGCCTCGGTTCCCTGGGCGCGCTTGCGGATCGCCTCGTCGGCGTGGTTGAGCACCGCGACGTCGCCGGCGGATTGCCGGGCGAGGAGCTCGGCCTTGGTGTCGGCGTAGGTCTCGAAGTCGCCGTGCCGGTCGAGGTGGTCGGGCGTCACGTTCAGCCAGACGCTCACGCGGGGGGCGAGCGTGCGCACGGACTCGAGCTGGAATGAGGAGACCTCGATCACGGCCACGTCGAGGGGGCGGCCCACCAGGCCGAGCACCGGCTCGCCCACGTTGCCGGCGGCCGCGGCGCGCAGGCCGGCGGCCCGCAGCATGGCCTCGATGAGGCGCACGGTGGTCGACTTTCCGTTGGTTCCGGTCACGGCGACGATGGGGACGGAGAGGAAGCGGCTCGCGAGCTCGACGTCGCCGATCGCCTTGGGGTCGACGGCCTCCCAGCTCGCCTTCGGGACGCCGGGGCTCGCGATCACCCAGTCGAAGCGCGATGCGTCGGGGAAGGGCGCGCCGCGGCGCACCTCGATCCCGGGCCCCAGCTCGAGCTCGGGTCCCGGGCTCTCGTCGACGACCACCACGTGGGCGCCGCGCTCGGCGCAGAAGAGCGCGCTGCTCTGGCCCGTCATGCCGAGGCCGAGCACGAGCACGTCCTTTCCATCCAGATCGATCAATCGGATCCCGCCTAACGAAGCTTCAGGGAGGAGAGGGAGACCAGGGCCAGGATGATCGAGATGATCCAGAAGCGGACCACGATCTTCTGCTCGGCCCAGCCGATCTCCTCGAAGTGGTGGTGGATCGGCGCCATCCGGAACACGCGCTTGCCGGTCAGCTTGAACGAGACCACCTGGATCATCACCGAGAGCGTCTCCATCACGAAGATCCCGCCCACCACGGCCAGCAGGATCTCCTGGCGGATCAGCACGGCGATCGCACCCAGTGCGCCGCCGAGCGCCAGCGCCCCGACGTCGCCCATGAAGAGCTGGGCCGGGTAGGTGTTGAACCAGAGGAAGCCCAGGCCGCCGCCGACGAGCGCGCCGCAGAAGATCGCGAGCTGGCCGCTCCCCGGCACGTACTTGATCGCCAGGTACTCGGCGATGCCCGTGTGTCCGGCGGCGTAGGCCAGCACCAGGAAGGTGGCCGCGGCGATCATCACCGGGCCGATGGCGAGCCCGTCGAGCCCGTCCGTGAGGTTGACGGCATTGCTGGCCGCCACGATCACGAAGGCCGCGAGCGGGACGTAGGCCCAGCCGAGGTCGGGCGTGAAGTTCTTGAAGAAGGGCACCGAGAGCTGCTGGTCGAAGCTCGGGTCCGTGTAGATGAGCAGCGCCACGGCGGTCGCCATGCTGAACTGCCAGAAGAGCTTGGTCCGACCCGAGATGCCCGCGCTGTCGCGCTGTCGCACCTTGCGGTAGTCGTCGACGAAGCCGAGCACGCCGTAGCCGCAGGTGAGGCCGAGCACGATCCAGATGCCGCGGTTGTCGAGCTCGGCCCACAGCAGCACCGACACGACCAGGGAGAGCAGGATCAAGAGGCCGCCCATGGTCGGCGTGCCTTCCTTGTGGGCGTGGTCCGGGCCGATCTCGCGGAAGGGCTGGTTCGCGCGCAGGTTGCCGAGCGCGCGGATCACCATGGGGCCGAGCAGGAACGCGATGAAGAGCGCCGTGAGCGTCGCCGCCGCGGTGCGGAACGTGATGTAGCGGAAGACGTTGAACGCGCCGATCGTCTCGGCCAGCGGCGTCAAGAGGTGGTAGAGCATCAGGCGCTCCCCCTGGCTTCGTCCATCAGGCGGCGCCCTTCGCTTCGCGAAGCGCGCCCACGATGCGCTCCATCTTCATGGCGCGGGATCCCTTGACCAGCACCCAGTCTCCGGGGGCGACGAGATCGAGGACCCGGTCCGCGGCCTCGTCGAGCTCGCGGCACACGTGCACGCGCGCCGCCTCCATGCCGTGCTCCCGGGCCGCGTCCGCGAGCACGTCGGCCCGCTCGTCGCCTCGCACCACGAGCACCTCGATGCCGAGCTCGGCCGAGAGCCGGCCGATGGCGCGATGGGCCGGCACGGCCTCCTCGCCGAGCTCGCCCATGGCCCCGAGCACGGCGATGCCGCGTCCCGCGCCCTTGAGCCGGGTCAGGCTGCGCAGCGCGGACTCCACGGACTGGGGGCTCGCGTTGTAGCTGTCGTCGAGCACGGTGATGCCGCCCGCGAGGTCGTGGGGCTGCATGCGCCCGTCGACCGCCTGGGAGACGGCCAGGCCGCCCGCCACGTCGTCGAGGCTCGCGCCGGCGGCGAGGCTGGCCGCTGCGGCGGCGAGGGCGTTGATCACGGCGTGGTCGCCGAGGCCGCCGATCACGACCTCCCGGGAGCCCGCCGGCGTCCGGAGCTCGAAGCCGAAGCCTTCGGCGCCGCGCGCCGCGACGTTGCGTGCGCTCACGTCCGCGTCGTCGGTCCGGCCGAAGGTGGATACGCGGGCGCGCGTGCGACCCAGCTGGCTCATCACGAGCGCATCGTCGGCGTTGACGACGGCGACGCCGTCCTCCGGCAGCGACTCGAGCAGGGCGCCCTTCTCGTGGGCGATGCCTTCGCGCGAGCCCAGGAACTCGATGTGCGCGGTTCCGACGTTGGTGAAGACGCCGATCGTCGCCTGCGCGATCGCCGCCAGGGCCGCGATCTCGCCGGGATGGTTGGTGCCGACCTCGACCACGAGGGTCTCGTGGTCCGCCTCGCGCTCGAGCAGGGTGAGCGGCAGCCCGATCGCGTTGTTCCAGTTGCCGCGGTTCTTGAGGCAGCGGCCGGAACGCGACAGGACCGCGTGGCACAGCTCCTTGGTCGACGTCTTGCCGTTGCTCCCCGTGATCGCGACCACCGGCCCGGCGAACCCGGCGCGATGGCCGGCCGCGAGGGATCCCAGCGCCTCGGTGCTGTTCGTGACGCGCACGACCGGGATCGCCGCATCGTCTGGATCGAAGCCCTCGGGCAGGCGCTCCACGAGCAGCGCGCCGGCGCCCCCCTTCACCGCGGCGTCGAGGTGGTCGTGGGCGTCGTGGTGCTCCCCGCGCAGGGCGACGAACAGGGTCGCCTTGCCGCCGAGCGTCCGCGTGTCCGTCGAGACGGCATCGAGCGCGCGCTCGGGGTCGCCCTGCAGCAGCTCGCCCCCCTGCGCGCGGGTCCACTCGAGCATCCGGGCCGCGGTGAAGGGCACGCTCACGGGCGCGGCTCCTCGCCCGCGTGCCGCAGGCGCAGGGCGCGGCGGGCCTCGAGCCGGTCGTCGAAGGGCAGCCGCTCGGTGCCGATGATCTGGTAGTCCTCGTGGCCCTTGCCCGCCAGGACGACGGTGTCCTCGGGGCGTGCCACCTCGATCGCCAGCTCGATCGCGCGTCGGCGGTCCGCGACGACGCTGTAGGCGCGCTCGCCGTCGGCGAGGTCCTCGGGAGCCACGGCGTCGAGGGACGCCAGGCCCGGAATCACGTCTTCGAGGATCGCGTCCGGGTCCTCGGTGCGCGGGTTGTCGCTGGTGGCGACGGCGAGGTCGGCGTGGCGTGCCACCGCCTCCGCCATCAGGGGGCGCTTCTTGCGATCCCGGTCGCCGCCGCAGCCGAAGAGCGCAATCAGGCGGCCCTTGGCGAGCGGGCGCAACGCGGCGAGGAGCTTGTCGACCGCGTCGGGCGTGTGGGCGTAGTCGACGAGCACCCGCGGCCCCGCGCCCGGGCCGTCGACGCGTTCGACCCGCCCGGGAACCTGGGGGCAGCGCTCGAGCCCCTCGGTGATGGCGTCGGGCGCGATACCCATCGCGTGGGCGATGCCCACGGCCACCACGGCGTTCTCGACGTTGAAGTCGCCGAGCAGCGGCAGCTCGAAGGTCAGCTCCGCTTCGGGAGTCGCGACGCGCGCGCGGGTTCCGTCCGTGCTCACCCGGGCTTCGAGCGTGCGCACCTCGGCGGCCACCTCGGATCGCGTCGAGACGCGCACGAGCCGGATGCCCCGGGCCGATGCGGCTTCGAGGAAGGCCTCGGCGTGGGGATCGTCCACGTTCACCACCGCCGCGCCGTCCGCGCGCAGGTGCGAGACGAAGAGCCGGCGCTTGGCGTCGCGATAGGCGTCGAGGGAGCGATGGAAGTCGAGGTGGTCCTGGGTCAGGTTGGTGATCGCCGCGACCTCGAAGCCGCAGCCGTCCACGCGGCCGAGCTCGAGGCCGTGGGAGGAGACCTCCATCGCAACCGCCGAGACGTTCTTGCTGCACATCGAGCGCAGCAGGCGCTGGAGGTCCAGGCTCTCGGGCGTCGTGTTGAGGCTGCGCTCGAAGGGCTCCTCGGGGTCGATGCGCGAGCCGAGCGTGCCGATCACGCCGCTCGCGATGCCGGCGGCGCGGAGGATCGAGTCCACCAGGAAGCTGGTCGAGGTCTTGCCGTTGGTGCCCGTGATCCCGACCACCCGCAGCTCCTTCGAGGGGTCGCCGTAGAAGCGCACCGAGAGCGGAGCGAGGGCGCGTCGCGTGTCGCGCACCACCACGGCCGGCGCGCCCGGCGCGAAGCCCGCGGGCACGCTCTCGACGACGTGGGCGATGGCACCGGCGGCCTCGGCCTCGGCCAGGTGATCGTGGCCGTCGAAGTTCTCGCCGCGCAGCGCCACGAACACGTCGCCCGGCGACACCTTCCGGGAATCGCACTCGATCCCGCGGATGACCGGATCCTCCGAGGTCTCCGGTCGGCTCGCCGCCAGCGTGGGGGGCAGCGCTGCGAGGAGCGTCGACAATCGCATCAGCCGCCCTCGCCGGGTCCGCTCTCGAAGTGGACGAGGACCGGGCGACCGGCGACGACGGTACCCGCCGGCGGCTCCTGGCCGACGGCGAAGCCGCGGCCGCGGATCTGCACGGGCAGGTCGAGCTGCCGCGCCCAGCGCCGCACCTGGACGTCGGTGAGGTCCGTGAGGTCGGGCAGCAGCACACGCTTGCCGAGACGGAAGGCCTCGGGGATCTCCCGCCGCGGCCGGATCGGCGGCGGCGGCGGTGGCGCCGCCGCCGGGGCGGGCTTGGTCGCCACCACCGCGGGCTGGTATGCGGGCGGCTCCGGAGCGGGAAGGTCGATGCGAGCCAGGGCGGGGAGCTCTCCGAGCGCCCGGGTGGCGATGCCGCGGCGGGTGAGCGCGCGCGCCGCCACCTGTCCGAAGAGCGGTGCCGCGGTGCTGCCCCCCGACTGGAACTTGCCCCTGGGCTCGTCGAGCATCACCACCGTCACGATCTCGGGATCCGCGAGCGGCGCCATCCCGACGAACCAGGTGCGGTAGGCGTCGTGGGTGTAGGCGCCGGTCGCCGGATCGAGCTTCTGGGCCGTCCCCGTCTTGCCGCCGACCTCGATGTCCTCGAGCGCGGCCAGCCGGCCGGTTCCCCGCTCCCCCGACACGACGTCGCCGAGCATCGCCCGCAGCTCGCGCGCCACCCGCGCCTTCACCACGCGCTCGGGCCTCGCGGTCGGCACGCTCTTCCATCTGTCCTCGGGCTCGCGCCGGGCGACGACGAGGCGCGGAGGCTGTCGCAGACCGTCGTTGGCGAGCACGCCGAGCGCGGACGCCAGCTGGACGGGCGTGACGGAGATGCCCTGGCCGAACGAGATCGTCGCATGGTCGACGGGCTGCCAGCGATCGCTCGAGCGCAGCAGGCCGCGCGATTCGTCGGGGAAGCCCGAGCCGCTGCGCGCGCCGAAGCCGAAGCGGCGCAGTGCCGCCTCGTGGGCCGAGCGTCCGAGCAGGTAGCCGATCTTTACGGCGCCGATGTTGCTCGAGACGCGCAGGATCCCGCTCGGGTCGAGCAGGCCGTGGGGCTTGATGTCGGAGAGGGTCTTGCCGGGCACGCGGTAGCGGCCCTGCTCGCAGTCGATGCGGTCGTTCTTCGAGAGCACGCCCTTCTCGAGGGCCGCGGCGACGACGATGGGCTTGAGCGAAGAGCCCGGCTCGAAGGCGTCGAGGAAGGCCTGGGCGCGCGTCTCCCGGTAGGGCACGCCCCGGAAGTCGCCCGGATCGAAGGGCGGCCACTCGGCCACGGCGAGGAGGTCGCCGCGCTTCGGATCGAGGACCACCACCACGCCGCCCTTGGCGCCGGTGGCCCGTACGACCTCGCCCAGCGCCTCCTCGGCGTCGGCCTGCAGCACGCCGTCGATGGAGAGCGCCACGTCGCCGCCGGCCGAGCTTCGCAGGTCGTGCCCCGGAGCGGCGAGCAGGCGTCCCAGGGCGTCGCGCTCGACGGCGATCTGCTGCGGGGTGCCGCGCAGCCAGTCGTCCCAGCCCTGCTCGACCGAGCGGATCCCCTCGCCGTCGATGTTCGCGAAGCCGAGCAGGCGGCCGGCGCGCTCTCCCATGGGATAGGCGCGGCGCGGCTCCCGGACGACTCCGACCGCGCCGTGGCCTAGCTCCTCGATCGCCTGGGCCTGATCCTCGCGGACCCAACGGCGCAGGAACACGAAGGCGCCCTGCCGGGAGAGGCGCTCGCGCAGCTTCGCTTCCGGAAGCTCGACCAGCGGCGCCAGTGTGGCGGCGAGCCGTGCCGGATCCTCGATGCCGCGCGGGACGGCGTAGATCGACGGGGCCTGGATCGTGACCGCCAGCTCGTCGCCGTTGCGGTCGGTGATCAGGCCGCGCGCCGGGGCGACGCGGAGCACCGTCACGGTCTGCGCGCGGCCGCGCTCGGCGCCACGCGGATCGAAGACCGAGAGCTGGGTCGCGCGGGCGGCCAACGCGAGGTAGGCCACGAGC
>JAAUYD010160653.1_pt1 | contig 50394 bp, 43 predicted proteins | sample 7278101 | NCBI WGS metagenome assembly JAAUYD01 (sample SAMN14350128, study PRJNA611818) | marine sediment metagenome | isolation source: surface marine sediment (0.6m) | place: French Polynesia: Moorea | collected 2018-08
GTCAGCGCGGGCATGTTGATGCGCTGACCCACAAGGACGTCAATAGCATGGTGTACGACATCATGAATGACAAGCAGCGCAAGGACTACGAAGAGTTCCTCGAGACCGATTTCTCGTTCGAGATTCCCAAGCTCGCTCGTTTTCGCGTTAACGCCTACAACCAGAATCGTGGTTCGGCTGCCGTCTTTCGTACGATCCCCTCAGAGATCCTGACGCTCGAAGATCTGGGCGCGCCCGCGATCTTCAAGGATATTTCGATGCACCCTCGCGGCATCGTTCTCGTCACGGGCCCGACCGGCTCGGGTAAGTCGACGACGCTGGCCGCGATGATCGACTACATCAATGAGAACAAGCCCGACCATATCCTGACAATCGAGGATCCGATCGAGTTCGTTCACGAATCGAAGAAGTCGCTGATCAACCAGCGCGAAGTGCACCGCGACACGCTTGGCTTCAATGAGGCGCTGCGCTCGGCGTTGCGCGAAGATCCCGACGTCATTCTCGTCGGCGAAATGCGCGACCTCGAGACGATCCGTCTTGCATTGACCGGCGCCGAGACCGGCCACCTCGTCTTCGGCACGCTGCATACGAGTTCCGCGGCCAAAACGATCGACCGCATCGTTGACGTGTTTCCTGCGGCCGAGAAGGAAATGGTGCGTGCGATGCTCTCGGAGTCGCTGCGCGCGGTAATTTCGCAGACACTCTTGAAGAAGATCGGTGGTGGACGTATCGCAGCGCACGAGATAATGATCGGCACGCCGGCCATTCGAAACCTGATTCGCGAGGGCAAGATCGCGCAGATGTATTCGGCGATCCAGACGGGTCAGGCAGCCGGGATGCAGACGCTCGACCAGAACCTGGCGGAGCTGATGACAAAGGGCCTGATCAACAAGGAAGAAGCGCGCTTCAAGGCCGTCAACAAGGAGAACTTCTGATCGTCGGTCCGCACCGGCACCGACAGGAGAACGAATAGATGGAACGCGAACAAGCGGTACGACTGACCCAGAATCTGCTTCGCAAGATGGTCGAACGCGAAGGCTCGGACCTTTTCCTGACGGCCGCGTTTCCGCCGGCTATCAAGGTCGACGGTACGATCCACAAAGCGACCGACACGCCGCTGAGCCCCGATCAGGCCGCGATGATGGTGCGTTCGATCATGAACGACAAGCAGATCAAGGAGTTCGATGCTACCAAGGAATGCAACTTCGCGATTGCGCCACAGGGCATCGGCCGTTTCCGTGTCAGTGCGTTTATCCAGCAGGGCATGGTCGGTGCCGTGTTGCGTACGATTACGACGGAGATCCCGACGCTCGGTGAACTCGAATTGCCGCCCATCCTCAAAGATGTCGTCATGAACAAGCGCGGCCTGTGTATCGTCGTCGGCGGCACGGGCTCGGGTAAGTCGACCACGCTGGCCGCCATGATCGGCCATCGCAACGAGAACTCCCGCGGTCACATCGTTTCGATCGAGGATCCGGTGGAGTACGTCCATCCGCACAAGGGTTGTGTCATCACGCAGCGAGAAGTCGGCGTCGATACCGAGACATGGCACGCTGCACTGAAGAACACGTTGCGCCAGGCCCCCGACGTCATCCTGATCGGTGAGATTCGCGACAAGGAGACGATGGAATACGGCATCCAATTCGCCGAGACGGGCCATCTCTGCCTTGCGACGCTGCACGCCAACAGCGCGAACCAGGCACTCGATCGCATCATCAACTTTTTCCCGGAGGAGCGGCGTGCACAGCTGCTGATGGACCTCTCGCTGAATACGAAAGCGTTCATTTCGCAGCGTTTGATTCCGCGGGAAGGCGGTATCGGTCGCATTGCCGCGATGGAGATCATGCTCAACACGCCGCTGGTCCAGGATCTCATCTTCAAAGGCGAGGTTGGCCAGATCAAGGAAATCATGGCCAAATCGACACGCCTCGGTATGCAGACATTCGACCAGGCGCTGTTCGACCTCTACGAGAACGGCACGATCTCCTACGAAGAGGCTATGCGCAACGCCGACTCAAAGAACGAGCTGCGACTGCGTGTGAAGCTCGAGAGCAAACGCGATTCCGCGATCGCCGACCAGCAGTCCGAGAGCCTGCGCATCATGGAAGAGGACACCGCTCAAACGTTCTGAGCGAGGGGATTTCGACTAGATGAACGTCAAACCGTTGTTCAAGCTGATGGTCGAGAAGAAGGCGTCGGACCTCTTCTTCGCCCCGTTCGCACCGGCCAAGATCAAGATCGAAGGCAAGATAATGCCGGTCAACAAGCTCGAGATGACGCCGAAGATGGTCAAACAGGCCGCCATCGAGCTCATGAATGAAGAGCAAATGGAATACTTCAACCGAGAACTGGAGATCGACTTCGCACTGTCCGAGGAAGGCCTTGGACGTTTTCGCGTCAACGTGTTCCACCAGCGCAGCAACGTCGCAATGGTACTGCGCTACATCACGAGCGAGCTGCCGACGCTCGATGAACTCGGCATGCCGCAGCAGCTGAAGGAGCTCGTGATGCTGCGCCGGGGCCTGATCCTGATGGTCGGCGCAACCGGCGCCGGCAAGTCGACGACGCTCGCGGCGATGGTCAATCACCGTAACGAGAAAACCTCGTCGCATATCCTCACCATCGAGGACCCGATCGAGTTCCTGCATCCGAACAAGCAGTCGATCATCAACCAGCGCGAAGTCGGCCTGGACACGAAGTCGTATGCCCGCGCCTTGAAGAGTGCCGTGCGCGCGGCGCCGGACGTCGTGCAGATCGGCGAGATTCGCGACACAGAGTCGATGCGCGCCGCACTCGATATGGCCGGCACGGGACATCTTGTGCTCGCCACGGTGCATTCGAACAACGCGGCCGAGACACTCGACCGCATCATCAACCTGTTCCCGCAGGAGCAGCACGCACAGGTGTTCATGGACATGGCGCACTACCTGCGCGCCATCCTGTCGCAGCGCCTCGTGCGCGCTCGCAACGGCAAGCGTGTTGCGGCCGTAGAGCTCATGCTCAATACGCCGCACATCAAGGACCTTATCCTGAAAGGCGACATTTCTGCCGTGAAAGAGGCTCACAAGGACTCCGGCGAGGCGGGCATGCAGAACTTTGACGATGCGCTGTTGCAGCTCTACAAGGACGGCACGATCACACTCGAAGAAGCGATGTCGCACGCCGATTCACGCTCGAATCTCGAAGCGAAAGTCAATTTCGGCGGGTAGTCTCTCCGCTGGACCCGCAGGGTCTCTGCTTTTGCTGCCACTCGGCTACGATGTGCTGAAGCCCTTCGTCGTGACCATCGACTTCAAACGGTCGTTGCTGAACCTCGAGCCGCCACCCGAGTAGGGACTACCAGACGACGGTGCTCGCGTCGAAAACGGGCCCGTCGACGCAAACGCGTTTCATTGCGTCGCCGTCCGGCGTTCGAACCCTCACGGCGCAACCCGCGCAACCGCCGACGGCACAGGCCATGTACTCCTCGAGCGATACCTGGCAAGGGAGGCCGTAGCGCGCCGCGAGTTCGGCGACTGCCTCGAGCATCGGCGTCGGGCCGCAGGCGAAAACTTCCACCCGGTTGAGTGAGGCGTCGTCGAGGCCCGAGAGCCAGCGGTCGGCGAGGTCCGTAACATAGCCGTCGAAACAGCCGTCAAAACCGGCCAGTGTCGCCAGGCGACACGGAATTCCCCATGATTCAAGCAGCGGCATCGTTGCATTGACGTCCGGGTCGAGCCACGGCGTATCGAGTTTTGACGCGAGTAGCGGAAACGGAAATGGAATCTCCGAGCCTAAAATGGCGAGTGGCTCCCAGTCGGCAGTGTCCCGCCGGAGCCAGTCGGCGATGTAGACCATGGGCGGAATGCCGACGCCGCCCCCGATGAGCAGCGTTTTTGGCCGCGCCGCGGACATACGGAAGGGCTGTCCTATAGGGCCGAGCACGGACAGCGTATCACCGACCTGCCTTTGCGAAAGGAGCCGCAGACCCTGGCCGACGATCTTGTAAAGCACTTCGACCCAGTCATCGCCGACTCGCATGATCGATAATGGGCGCCGCATCGGCAGTGACTCGTCGCAGGTCAGGTGCACGAACGTACCGGGCTGCGCGGCCGCTGCGCACTTCGGCGCGTGGATTCGCATGATGAACTGGTCGCCGGGAAAGGTCTCGACGGCGATCACTTTTCCGTCCTCGACGAAGATCGTATTGCGGTTGGCCTGGGCTTGCTGCTGCGCCTCGGTGAGGGCCATGTCAGTTTCGCGTCGCCATCGTCTTGCTGACGCGATCGAGGACCGCCATGCGCACGGCGACGCCGTTGGTCACCTGTTGCGTGATCACCGAGTTGGGCCCGTCGGCCAGTGACCCTTCGATTTCAATGCCACGGTTCATCGGGCCGGGATGCATGATGATGGCGTCGGGCTTCGCGCGTTTCATGCTCTCGTGACTGATGCCGAAGTTCGCGAAGTACTCGTCGATGCCCGGAATGCCGTCGAGGTTGCCGATTCGCTCGCGCTGGATGCGCAAAGCCATGACGACGTCTGCGTCTGCGAGACCGTCCTCGAGGTTGTCCATGATCCGGGCACCCGGCACGGCGTCTGGGTCGGGCGCCATGACGGACGGCGAGATGAGTCTCAACTCGCCTACACCCAGCGTCGTCAGCGCCTGGCAGGCTGACATGGCGACGCGCGAGTGACGGATATCGCCGACGATCGCGACGGCCAGGTTCTCAAACCTGCCCTTTTGCTGGCGAATTGTCAGAACGTCCAGGAGTCCCTGGGTCGGGTGCGACACGTCGGATTCGCCGGCATTGAGAATGCTCACGTGCGGCAGCACGTGGCGCGCAATGTACGCGGGCACGCCGGCGCTCGCATCGCGTACGACCATGACGTCGACCTGCATCGCCTCGAGCGTGTAGATCGTGTCGAGGATGCTCTCGCCTTTCTTGCGAGACGACGTATTGACGTCGAGGTTAAGTACGTCGGCGCCGAGGCGCTTGCCGGCCAGGTCGAACGATGCCCGCGTCCGGGTGCTCGGCTCGAAGAAAAGGTTGGCGACGGTCCGGCCGGCCATCGACTGGCTGCGCGCCGGCAAGTCGCCCGGCGCCGTCAGGTAGTTCTCGGCGTCATCTAGGATCTCCGTCATCAATGGCCGCCCGAGGCCTTTGAGCGTCAGCAAGTGACACAGGCGGCCACGCTCGTCCAGCTGCAGGGACGCTTCGTCCGTGAGCCGTTCAATCGGTTCGACAGAGTTCATCGAGGGGCAATTCTACCGGGAGGCGAGATATCTTTCAGCGATAAATACGGCGGCCGCTGCGTCGATCGAAGACTTCGTGATCCTTCGCCGTTGGCCGGATGCCCGTGCGTCCTTGAGCACGCGTTCTGCCTCGATCGACGTGTAACGCTCGTCGATCGTATGAACCGGCAGTTTGTAGCGCTCGAGTTCCGCGATAAAGGCCTCGATTGGCTCCAGGAGATCGGTGGGAGAACCGTCGGCATGCGCCGGCATGCCGACCACGAGCGCCGACGGGCGCCACTCTCGTACCAGCGTCGCGATCGCATCGTGATCGACGCCGGACTCGCGGTTCGCGATGGTGCCAAGCGGGCTAGCAGAAGCCGTCACGTCCTGACCGACCGCGACGCCAATGCGCCGCAACCCGAAGTCGAAGGCGAGAATCGTGCGCGCCGCGGGCAAATCAGGCGTGCCCGGCATCCGGTGACATGCAGGAGATATCGATACCGAGCGTGCGTGCCGCAAGATCCCAGCGTTCCGCAAACGGGGTCTCGAAGACGAGCTCCGGCGTCGCCGGCACGTTAAGCCACGAGTTGGCGAGCATTTCGTTTTCGAGTTGGCCGGATTCCCAGCCGGCGTAACCAAGCGCGACAAGCGTTTGCTGCGGCCCCTCACCGGTTGCCATGGCATCGATGATGTCGCGCGAGAGTGTCAGGCGAATGTCGTCGGAAACGGCAAGTGTGTTTTCGAAACTCTGTTCCGGGCCGTGCAGTACGAAGCCACGCTCGGGGCCGACAGGTCCTCCGGCCATGACGGGATTGTCGGCAGCATGCGGGTCGGGATCGCTGACGGACAGCTGCTCGAACAGGCCGGCCAGCTTGAGGGTTGTCGGCCGGTTGATAACGATGCCGAGCGCACCCTCGTCGTTATGTTCACATATCAGCGTGACCGTCGTGCTGAAATTCGGATCAGCCATGCCGGGCATCGCGATAAGTAGCTGATTCGTATACGTGGCATCCGACTGCATGTGAACAGTATCTGCCCATCGCTGGCGCGGCACAAGTTGCGGCTTATTCGTTCGCGATATTACTCGTAACGAGCCGGTCGCCGAACAGCCATTTGTATTCGAAGCGCACGCCGGTTTCGTACTCGTCGAGCATTTCCGTAGGGAACGGATTGAAGGGTGACGAGCGCTGCAGGATATCGAGCGCGGCGAGATCGAGCACGGCCGAACCGCTCGATTTGCGGATGACCGCATCGACGAGGTCGCCGGAAGGATCGATGACAACCATGAGCGTCGGACTGCCCGACACGTCGCCGATATCGCCAAGTTCGGGCAGATAAGCGGTGCCGACAGCCTCGACGCGGCGCTTCCATCCGTCCAGGTACGCGGCTGCCACAGACTCGCGTGTGTCGGCGCTGATGATCAGGTCCCTGGGCTGTTTTTCGCTGATCAGCATCGTGGCGTCGGCTTCCTGCGGCAGCGGCAGGGTTACCTCGGCACCGGCTTCCATGGCGATCGCGACGCTGTCGCGTTGCTGCGGATCGGTGCGCGGGTCGATCGTCGCCTGGCGGTCGCTCAGGTTTTCGGTTGCGAGCACCTCGTCGGCGGAACGTTTGTGAGCGACAGCGTCCGTCAGTGCGGTGCCGTCCTCGCGCCCCTGATTGTCGACCGGCAGCGCGCTCCGCAGCGGCGCAGCGGGCCGCACCTGCTCCGGCGTGTTACCGCCGCCTTCCTGGCTGGCCTGTGCCAGGTACGCCGCTTCGTCGGGACGATCGATTTGTTGATCGGGATCGGCAACGATCGTGACCTCGAGCGAGATCGCGTTGGCCCAGTCGTCGGTAATCGCGGCATTGAAGGTGATGCCGATGATGAGAATGCCGTGGATCAGGGCCGCCAGGAACAGCATGGCCGGGAGGCGATCGGGCACAGCCGGCGCGATGAGACGCAGCTCGTCGAGAGGATCAACGATGACCTGAGGATTCGCCATACTGGCGCGAAGTCTCCCCCTTTTTACTTACATAAACAAGGGACTAGATCACAATGGAAAGCCCGGTCACTGTCCCGAAACCCGCGACTGGATGGCGTCGAACATGAGTCCGGCTATGTTGAGATCAAACTGCTTGTCGAGTTCGCGGATGCCGGTTGGGCTCGTCACATTGATTTCGGTCAGGTAGTCGCCGATGACGTCGATGCCCGCGAACAGGACACCCGCGTCGCGCAAGACCGGCCCAACCTGCCTGCAAATCTCGTGATCGCGGTCCGACATCTCAAGGCCAACCGCGACCGCACCGGCAACGATGTTGCCGCGGTTGTCCTCATCGCTCGGTATGCGCGCAAGTACGTAGGGCACAGGCTCGCCTTCGATCAGCAGTATGCGCTTGTCGCCTGCCGTGATTTCGGGAATGTAGACCTGTGCCATTGCGAACTGCCTGCCGTAGTCGGTCAGAGTCTCGAACACCACGTTCGCGTTCTTGTCGCCCTTTCTGACGACAAAGATCGAACGGCCCCCCATACCGTCGAGCGGCTTGGCGACGACGTGATCATGCGCGAGGAGAAAGTCCTTCATGTCATCCATCGAGCGCGTGATCAGCGTTGTCGGCGTCAGCTCCGGGAACCAGGCCGTATAGGCCTTCTCGTTCATGTCCCGCAATGCCTGCGGCGCGTTCACGATCAGCGCGCCCTGCTGCTCGGCGCGATCGAGAATATAGGTCGTATAGACATATTCCATGTCAAACGGCGGGTCCTTGCGCATCAGGATAGCGTCCAGGTCGCCCAGCGCGATGTCCTGCTGCGCTCCTGTCGTGTACCAGTCGTCGTTGTCGTCGACAACGTGCAAAAGTGTGGACTGGCCCATCGCCTTACCGGACACCAACCTGACATCCTTCTGCTCGAAGTAGTGAATCTCGGCGCCCCGGCGTTCGGCCTCAAGCAACATGGCCAGCGAAGAATCCTTGTACGGCGTAATCGAACCGATAGGGTCCATGACGATGCCGATTCGTAGGGGTTTTTCTGCCATAGGTCGTCGGGATTCCGGGCAATCGCTCCAAGGCGGCCAACTATACAGCGAAACCTTGCGTAAGCGCCGGATTTCCCGTGATTTTGCGCTTAGCGACAGGCGTCGTAGCGGGAGTTATGTCAATATGGTAAAAGTCGGTTTTCTTGTGTGGGGATAGTCGGTGTCCAGTAACGCGCCCAGAGGCTTGAGCGGCCTCAAGATTCTCGTCGTAGACGACAGCAAAACCATCCGCCGAACCGCTGAGACCCTGTTATCGAAGGAAGGTTGCCAGGTATTCACGGCCATTGACGGATTCGACGCGCTCTCCAAAATCGCCGACCATCAGCCCGACCTGATCTTCGTGGACATCATGATGCCGCGTCTCGACGGCTACGAGACCTGTTCGCTCATCAAACACAACAAGATGTTCAGGGAAACCCCCGTCATCATGCTCTCGTCCAAAGACGGCCTGTTCGACCGGGCGCGCGGCCGAATCGTCGGCTCCGAGCAATATCTGACCAAGCCGTTCACCAAGGACGAATTGCTTGGCGCCATATCGAACCAGATCAACTAGAGGCCCAACGGATGGCTACTGTTCTCATCATTGACGATTCGCCCACGGAACTGCATCTCTTCCAGAACATGCTCGAGAAGGCGGGCTTCGATACGCTCGTGGCCGACAGCGGGGAGGAAGGCATACGGCAGGCGGCGACGACGCGGCCCGATTGCATCCTCATGGACGTGGTGATGCCGGGAATGAACGGTTTTCAGGCGACGCGCAAGCTGACCCGTGACCCGAAGACGGCGAACATTCCGGTCATCATGATCACGACGAAGAACCAGGAAACCGACAAGATCTGGGGCATGCGTCAGGGCGCAGTCGAATACCTTGTCAAACCGGTCGCCGACGAGGAACTGGTGGCCAAGATCCAATCGGTGATGGCCGACTGAATGAGCAACGCCTCGGATCTCGCAGCGCTTGTCGAGCAGCCTTTCGAACTGCTCCAGGAGATGGAGCGGCGCAGTCGCGCCGCGCATGCCGGACAGGGCGCCGCCGGTTCAGCCGCCGAATGGGTCGGTGTGGGTTTTCGTATCGGTGAGGAGCAATTCGTCGCAACGCGAGACCAGGTTCGCGAAGTGCTGATGCTGCCGGATACCACGACCCGGGTGCCGGGCGCACGTCGCTGGCTGCTGGGCATCGCCAACCTGCGTGGACATTTGCTGCCTTTGGTCGACGTTAAACTGCTTCTGGGCAGCGGCAGAACGACGCTGCGTCGTACGACGCGCGTCATTTCCGTCAATCACCGTGAAGTACCTGCCGGCCTCGTCGTTGACGAGGTAGTCGGCTTCCGGCGCTTCATGGAACACGAATTTCAGGATCAGACCGCCGAGACGATTGTGCGGTGTGATCGCTTCCTGCACGGGACCTTCCAGCGTGGCGAAGAGTCCTGGCCGGTGTTCAATCTGTTCGACTTCGTCGAGAGCAACATGTTTCTGCAGGCGGCTGCGGAATAGAAGAGCTGAAGAACTATGGTCGATAAAACGAGTAACGAATCCAATTTCAAAATCGTCGCCGGGGTTATTGCCGCGCTTTTGCTGGGTGCCGCTGCAGTGATGTTCCTGCAGTCGAAGGGTGGCGGTGGTTCGTCGACCGAGCTCGCGGCTCTGTCGCAGGCGTTGCCGTCGCAGGCTGAGCGCGCGCTGCGCGGCGAAGCGGGTGCATTCGACGCACTTGACGCCAGCGTCAAGAATGTCGCGTCGCTTCGTCGTGGCAGCTCGGCCGGGCGTTCGTCGGACTGGCAGCAACTCGAATCCGGGGCTTCGGCGATTCTAGCGAAGCGCACCGAAGTCGAGGCTGTCACGCGGGCGGCCCGGCAGATGGTCGCTGACGCAGCTGCGGTCGTCGAGGGCTCCAATGCGCTGCTCGACCAGTCCGGCGCGACCGCGATAATCCAGGAGTTCCAACAGCGTGCGGATCGTATCCGCCAGGCGGCCGGCGCGTTGGCAACCGGCGGCAATACTGTGGCGACGGCTATCGCCGACGACGTGACTTACCTGCGGAATGTCGTCAATGGGCTTGGCGGCGAGGCCAGCGATCTCGACATTCGACCCCTAGAACAGTCCGGTCGGGAAGAGGCGCTTACGCCGCTTCTGGGACTGGTAGCGAGCCTCGAGGAGCAATCGGCTACCGTCGGCGCGAACATCGCCGACGTCATAGGACTCGATGAAACGCAGACGGAGCTTGCGGACAGCGCGAACCGGTTGCTCAGCTCGGCCTTTGCGCCATCGGGCGCTGCGCCACCGGGATTCCTGAACTCGCCCTGGGTTCCGATCGGCATGGTGGTGTTCGCGTTGTTGCTGGTCGGCGGACTGATCGCTTTGCATTCCAAGAGTTCGGTGTTCGAGCGCATGGCGAAAGAGCAAAGTGCCCAGAACGAACGCAACCAGCAGGCCATTTTGAGGTTGCTCGACGAAATGGGCAGCCTCGCTGACGGCGACCTGACGGTTGAAGCGACCGTCACCGAGGACATCACGGGCACGATCGCCGACTCGTTCAATTTCGCGATCGAAGAGTTGCGCAAGCTCGTGGCGACCGTCAATGACACGGCGCTCATGGTCGACGCGGCGACGAAGCAAACCGAGAATACCGCGGCGCACCTTGCCCGGGCGGCCGACAATCAGGCGAAAGAGATCAATGCGGCAACCGAATCGATCGTCTCGATGGCCGCGTCGATCGAGGAAGTCTCCGGGAATGCCGAACGCTCGTCCGACGTTGCGCGCCACTCCGTTGAAGTGGCCCACAAGGGCGGCGAAGCGGTACGTCGCACGATTGACGGCATGAACACGATTCGCGAGACCATTCAGGAAACGTCGAAACGCATCAAGCGCCTGGGCGAGAGTTCGCAGGAGATCGGCAACATCATCGAACTCATCAACGACATTGCCGAGCAGACCAACATCCTTGCGCTCAACGCATCGATCCAGGCGTCGATGGCGGGCGAGGCCGGTCGCGGTTTCGCCGTTGTCGCTGACGAGGTGCAGCGACTCGCCGAACGTTCGACGAACGCGACGAAGCAGATCGAAGTACTGGTTCGCACGATTCAGGCGGACACCAACGAAGCCGTGATCTCGATGGAGCGAAGCACAACCGATGTGGTCGGCGGCGCGTTGCTGGCGGAAAATGCCGGCGCGGCGCTGGACGAGATCGAACAGGTGTCAAACCAGATCGCCAGCCTCGTACAGAACATCTCGGGCTCTGCGCGGCAACAGGCCGGAGCGGCGGCGGACGTCACGCGACGCACGACGCGGCTCAAGGAAATCGGTGACCAGACGGGCAAGGCCACCGGGGCGACTGCGGCCTCGATTTCGAAACTGTCGCAACTCGCGACGGAACTCAGGAAAACAGTGGAAGGTTTCGCGCTGCCGCCCGAGATGATGCAGACTGGCGCGCTCGCGCGTTCTGCGGCGAAGGCGCCACCGGCTCAACAACCACAACAGGCGACGCCGGCGAAGCCGCAGGCGAAGGCCGGCTAAAACGCACAAGAAGCAAGACGCGACACGGGCGACCAGATGACCGGCGAGACGGGGATTCAAGAGCATATGACAGGCGACGAAGGCGACGAAGGCGGCGTCGGCACGGTCAACGCGCTCGCGATCGTCAGTGCCGAGCTCATGGAGACGATCCGCAACGCCCATCTTGCGCTCGAGGATTGTGTCGACGGTCGCGGAGGAACACCGGCGCTGAATCGCGCCGGCGAGCTGTTGCACCAGGCGTCCGGCGCGTTGCGCATGACGGAAACCTACGGCGCCGCGTTGCTCGTCGAAGAGATGGAGCTGTGCTGCAAGTACCTCGGCGGCCTGCGCTCGGGCAAGGGGCGTGAGGACGGGCTCCATGCGCTGACGCGCGCGATGGTGCAGCTGCCGATCTACATCGAGCGCCTGCTCGGAGGCGGCCGCGACATCGCGCTGGTTCTGTTGCCGATGCTCAATGACCTGCGCGCTGCACGCGGCGAGCCGCTGTTGTCCGAAGGGACGCTGCTGTTGCTGAACCTGTCACCGACGCGCTCGGACGATCGCGCCGGCGCGCGCAAGGGTAGCGGTGAGGATCCGGTGATTGTCACGAAGCGCCTGCGACCGAAGTTTCAGCTCGCGTTGCTCGGCTGGATCAAGGGCAGCGACAGCGCGCGCCACCTCGACACACTGGGTAAAGTTGCCGCGGCGCTCGAACACTCGGCGACACGCGATGACATGTACCAGCTCTGGACGGTCGTGGGTGGCGTACTCGAAGCGCTGCAGGACGGCGGACTGGAGACCTCGGTAGCGCTCAAGCGCCTCCTCGGGCAAGCGGACCGCCAGCTCAAATACCTCATCGACCAGGGTCTCGACGCGTTCGAGGCGCACCCGGTCGACGACCTCCTCAACAATCTCCTGTACTACGTCGCACGATCGTCGACAGCGGGCAAGCGCATCAGCGAGATTCGTGCCGCATTCAATCTCGCCGAACTCATGCCCGGTGACGAGCAGGTCGAACATGCCCGCGAAGCACTGGCGGCGCCGAGTGCCCGTCTCATGGAGACGGTCGGTTCCGCGATCCGCGAGGATCTGGGCCGCGTCAAGGACGTTCTGGATATCTTCGTCCGGACCGGCATGAACAAATCCTCCGAGCTCGTGCCGCAGCTCGAACTCCTCAAGAAAATCAGTGACACGCTCGGCGTACTCGGCCTCGGGGAATTGCGCGGCGACATCGACGGCGAGATCGAGCGCCTCAAGAGCGTCGTCGAGCGTGGCGGAGTCGCGAACGATCAGATTATTCTCGATATCGCATCGACGTTGCTGCGCGTGGAGGACCGCCTCGACCAGCAACTCAGGCGCCTGACACAGGTCGAGGAACCGGCGGCCACGGGCGACGACAGGTCGCCGGAACAGGAAGAAGACTTCCGGAAAGTCGCCGAATCGGTCATGCGCGAGTGCATCATCAATCTCGCGCGAATCAAGGAGACGATCAGCCAAAGCATTGCTGCACAAGCGCCGTCAGCCGGGCTCGACAATGTCCCGTCACTGATCAGTGGCATCAAGGCGGGTCTCATGATGCTCGACAAAACACGTGCCATGCAGGTCGTCGACAAGATCGGAAACCTGATCACGATCATGCTCAATGCGGGCGGACCCGCCAACCTGACACAGAAAGAAACCGACCGCCTCGCCGATGCAATCGTCAGTATCGAGTACTACATGGAAACGGTGAAAGCCGGCCGTAGCGAGCCGTGGTACATGCTCGACAACGCGGAGGCCTGCCTGTCCGTGCTCCGCGATGTCGAAGCGCGGCTGCGCCAGGCCGAGATCGCCGAGCCCGACGTCGCTATCGAGGCGACACAACGGCTCGCCGTCACGGACATCGAGGCCGAGGCGCAGAAGGCACTTGACGAGGTCGAGGCCGGTGCGACCCAGATGCAGGCGACGGAAGTCATGCCGCTGCCGGTTGTGGCCCAGGACGCCGAACACCTCGATCCCGAGCTCCTCGAACTTTTCATCGAGGAGGCCAAGGAGGAGATCTCGTCGATCAAGCGGCACTTGCCGCAGTGGGCCGATGCACCGGATGACATGGAGATGCTGATCACCGTGCGGCGCTCGTTCCACACGCTGAAGGGCAGCGGCCGGATGGTCGGCGCGGAACGTATTGGCGAGTACTGCTGGGCAGTCGAGAGTTTGCTGAATCGGTTGATCAACCGCACGCTCACGCGCACGCCGCCGATGGTGGATTACGTGTTGCAGGCGGCAGCCGCCGTGCCCGAACTCATCGAACAGCTCGAAGTCGGCACCGAGCCGGAGGCCGACATCGGCCTGTTGATCGCTCGAGCCCATGCGTTTGCCGAGGGCGACCCCAACGCCGCCGTGCTTCAGGTAACCAGACCGGCCACAGAAGAGGCCGCCGACGAGCAGCCCGCTCTCGAGATGGACCCGGTCCTGTACGACATCTTCTCGAAGGAAACAGCGGGACACATCAAGGTAATCACCGACTACCTGGCCGCTTGCGAGGGCCATACGCCGCCCTTTGATGTCACGGACAAGTTGCATCGTGCCTGCCACACCTTGCATGGCAGCGCGAATATGGCCAATGTCGAGCGCGGCGTGGCCGTCGCCGCCGCGCTCAATCGATTCGTGCGGCGCGTCTACGATCACAAGGTGGGCTTCCAGCAATCCGGACTTGAAGGACTGAAAGCCGCTGCGCAGGCTATCCAGACCATCGTCGGCGACATCAATAATCCCGATCGAGATCGTGCCGACTATGCGGCGCTGATCGACCACCTTGGCAGCCTGACCGATGCCGTGGCCGAGGCCACAATTGCTCCGGTACCCGATGAGACGCAACCGGAACCCGCACCGGCGGCGCCCGAAACGGCGAGGCCCGAGGTCGTCGAGCCGGTCGCCGGGGCGGTTTCCGAGGAGCCCGAGTACGACACCGAGATTGCCGCGATCTTCACTGAGGAATCGGCAGAGTTGCTGGAGTCGGCGGACAAGGCGCTGATCGACTGGGTCAAGGAGCGCTCGGCGCAACCCATGAATGAACTCAGGCGCCACCTGCATACGCTGAAAGGCGGCGCGCGCATGGCGGGCATCACGGCGATGGGCAACCTTAGTCACGATATAGAGACCCTGCTGATCTCCGTTGACGACGGGCGTGTCAAACCGACCCCGGCGGTCGAGGACCTGCTGCAGCGAGCGCTCGATGAGCTGCACCGCATGCGCGATCTTGTCATCGCCGGAAAGGCGGTGCCCGCAGCCGCGGCTCTCGAGCAGCACATCCAGCAAGCCAATGCGGGCTTCGAGCTTGCGGATGAGGTCGAGGTCGAGATGCCGCCGGCCGATGTCGAGGCGGCACCGTCGGCGGAGTTCACGACCGAGCCCGATGACAGCGTCAGCATGGTGATCGTCGATTCGCCGTTTGCTGACGAACTCGCCGAGCTTGCCGGCGCGCAGGACGAACCTGTCGCACTCGAACCCGAACCCGAACCCGAGCCCGAAGCCGAGCCCGAACCCGAGCCCGAGCCCGCGCCCGAAGCCGAAGCCGAAGCCGAGCCCGAACTCGAGCCCGAGCCCGAGCCCGAAGCCGAGCCCGAGCCCGAGCCCGAGCCCGAGCCCGGACCTGAGCCCGAGCCCGAACGCGAACCTGAGCCCGAGCCGAAGAAGGCGCCTGCCGAGGTTCTTGCGCTGCGTGCCGAACAGCGCCAGGAGTTTGCGCGCGTTGACGCCGACCTGCTTGAGGACCTGCTCAATGCGGCCGGTGAAATCAGCATCTATCACTCGCGTCTGAATCAGCAGGTCAGCTCTTTCGAGTTCCACGTGGAGGAACTCGAGCAGACGATTTCACGATTGCGCGAGCAGCTGAGAAAGCTCGAAATAGAGACCGAGGCGCAGATTATGCACGGCCACCAGGATACGCTCGTGGCCCGTGACTTCGATCCGCTCGAGCTCGATCGCTACTCGAATATCCAGCAGCTTTCGCGAGCGCTGGCCGAGTCAGCCAACGACCTCGGCAGCCTCAAGGACCTGCTCAAGGCAGTAACCGGCGAGGCCGAGAGTCTTCTGGTGCAGCAATCCCGCGTCACCGCCGAGCTTCAGGACGGACTGATGCGAACGCGCATGGTGCCGTTCGATCGGCACGTGCCGCGTTTGACGCGATTGGTCCGGCAGGCGGCTCAGGAAGCGGGCAAGCGCGCCGAGCTGGCCGTTGAGGGCGCGGCCGGCGAACTCGACCGCCAGGTGCTTGAGAAGATGCTGCCGCCTTTCGAACACATGCTGCGCAACGCCATTGTGCATGGCATCGAGGACTCGGCTGCGCGGCAACGTGACGGCAAACCCGCGGTCGGTCGCATCACGATTCGTCTGCATCGCGAGGGTGCCGAGATGGTCATCGACGTATCCGACGATGGCGCCGGCCTCGACGTCGATTCGATCCGGCGCAAGGCGTACGAACTCGACTTGCTGCAGCCTGAGAGCAAGGTCACCGACGACGAGATCATGAGCTTGATCCTGCAGCCCGGGTTCTCGACCGCCGCGGCCGTTACCCAGACGGCAGGCCGTGGCGTCGGCATGGACGTCGTCGCCAACGAGATCAAGAAGCTCGGCGGATCGCTGCGCATTTCTTCGGTGACCGGCCAGGGCACGAACTTCACCGTGCGTTTGCCGTTCACACTCGCGATAACACAGGCACTGATCGTACGCACGGGCGACGAGGTCTATGCGTTGCCGCTGCCGACCGTCGAGGGCGTCGCACGCATACCGCGCGGCGAACTCGAAAGCCTGCTCGGTCAAAGCGAGCCGAGCTACCAGTACGGCGAGCAGACCTACAAGTTCCGGCACCTCGGAATGTACCTCGGTGGCCAGGCGGCCAAGCTGCCCGAGGACGAAACGTCCGTGCCGATCATCCTGGTGCATGCCGGCGAGTACTCAGCGGCGCTGCTCGTCGACGAACTGATGACCAGCCGCGAAATCGTCGTCAAGGCCGTCGGGCCGCAGCTCGCCAGTATCCGTGGTATTTCTGGTGCCACGATCCTCGGCGACGGGCGCATTGTCCTGATTCTCGATATTCACGCCCTGGTTCGCACCGGCGCACCGGTTGTCGAACTCAAGAAGGCGGCACCCACGCCAACGGACGACCGGCCCCTCGCGCTGGTCGTCGACGACTCGATTACGGTACGCCGCGTCACGGAACGCTTCCTGGAACGCAACGGCATGCGGGTTGCGACAGCGAAAGACGGCCTCGACGCAATCTCGATGATGCAGGACGACAAACCCGACGTGATTCTTCTCGACATCGAGATGCCGCGCATGGATGGCTACGAATTCGCGTCTCATGTACGCAACGATGTACGTGTCGCTGAAGTGCCGATCATCATGATAACGTCCCGCGTCGGAGACAAACACCGTGCCCGGGCCATCGAGCTCGGCGTCAACGACTATCTGGGCAAGCCCTATCAGGATGCAGAGCTGCTCGATGCGATCCGGCGTCAGCTCGAAGACAAGGGAATCGAACTACCGTGACGAACGGCAACGAAGAGCTGTACAGCTTGCTTGTGCCTCTCGCCGAGGAACGACTGATCGTGCCGCGTGCCTGCGTCGCCGAGGTCGTGCGTTTCGCCGCCCCGGATCAGGAAGCGGGTGCGCACAACTGGATGCTCGGCAACGTTACCTGGAACGGTCGGCCGCTGCCGGTCGTGTCATTCGAAGGTCTGCTCGGCAAGGAAGTGCCCGCCACAACCGGTCGAACGCGGATCGTCGTGTTCTACGCCGGCACCGGTCAGCTCAAGACCGGCTTCTTCGGCGTGCTGACACAAGGCTTCCCGCAGCTCGTGCGCGTCAATGAAGAAGTGCTTCAATTGCATTCGACCGAAGGTTGGCCAAAAGGGTCGCCTGTGCACTGTCGCGTCAGGATGATCAACGAGTTTCCGCTGATCCCCGATCTCGAGAAACTCGAAGCGCTGCTGGCACGCGAATCACTGCAGGCCTAGGCAAGCGGCCTAGGCGAGGTCTCCCCATTTCGATTGCAGGACGCTGAGCGCGGCGATTGCGGCCGTCTCCGTTCGCAATATACGCGGCCCGAGCGATACCGGCGAGAACCCGGCGATGTCGGCATCGTCGTATTCGGTGTTGCTGAAACCGCCTTCCGGCCCGATCAGCACGCACACCTTGGTGCTCGGCGCCTCGATTGCCGCAAGCGGTGTCCCCGCGCCCGGCCGCAATATCAATTGTGCGTCGACCTCGGCAGGCTGGCTGCCGAACCATGCGTTGAGCGACACCGGCGTGTCGATGAGCGGTACGCGAACCCGGCCCGACTGTTCGCAGGCGCTCTCCGCCACGCCCTGCCAGTGTTCGCGACGTTTACCGGCACGTTTCGAATCGAGCTTGACGACCCCATACTCGGTCAACACGGGTGTGATGCGCTTTACGCCGAGTTCGGTTGCTTTCTGAATCACGAAGTCCATGCGTTCGCCGCGTGAGATACCCTGTACGAGATGCACGCGCAGCGGCGACTCCGTGTTCGTCTCGTGGCTGCGGCCGACGCGAAGCGAAACACCGTGCTTTGTGATTGCTTCGATGCGGGCAGAGCACTCCGGGCCTTCGCCGTTGAAAACACGAACGTCGTCGCCCGGGCGCAACCGCAATACACGAGCAAGATAACGAGCTTTGTCCCCATCGAGTTCGAGCGTGCCGCCGTTGATCAAATCGCCCGAAACAAATAGCCTCGTCTTCATGGGTTCGAAATCATGCCGCTTCAGCGTAGACAAAGCCACAGGGCGGCTCGAGCAGGCGCACCGATGCGACAGCCCAAATCGGGATGAACGGCCGGACTCTGTCGAGCCCTACCTGATCGTCATGCACGGGATCAGCCTGCCGCCGGGCGAGTACGGCGGCGATGAGATAGAGGCGTTGTTCACGAATACGCTGGACTGGGACGCGCATCCGTATTTCCGTGAGATCCGCGGCCTCAAAGTGTCGGCGCACCTGCTGATACGGCGCGACGGTAGTGTGTTGCAATTCGTGCCGTTCGGCGAGCGGGCATGGCACGCCGGCGAGTCGAGTTTTCGAGGCCGCCAGCGCTGCAACGACTATTCGATCGGCATCGAGCTCGAGGGTGACGACGAAACGCCGTATACGGATCGCCAGTACGAGGAGTTGCAGGCTGTGATTCGTGCGCTGTGCAGCGCCTATCCTACGCTGTCGCCGCGTGCCGTGGCCGGGCACTGCGATATCGCGCCGGGCCGCAAGACCGATCCGGGCCCTGCTTTCGACTGGCTCAGATTGTATGATGGCCTTGGACCGGACAAAGGCGTGCTATGAATCTGATTGCCCTGCTTATCGGACTCGTCGTCGAGCGACTTGCGACGCAGTTGTTTCACTGGCGACGCATGCGCTGGCTGGACCGGATCATCGATTTCGGCTTTCGCCAGGCAGCACGCCTCGGCACCTGGCCTGCGCTGATGCCGGTCATTCTGCTGGGCACCGTTCTGGTGTTGCCCGTCGCTCTCGTGATCTTCCTGCTCGGCGGCACACTGGCCGGTTTCGCCTATCTCCTGCTCGCCATTGTCGTTCTGTTCTTCTCGCTCGGACCGCGGGACATCGGCGAGGAAGTGGCTGAGTATTGCAAGGCGCTCGAAGCCGAAGACGAGGAACAGGTACAGCATGCGGCCAAGGCCCTCGTCGAAAACGACGTGCCTGAAGACGTAGCCGAGCGCACGAGATGCGTGGAAGCGGCGGTCTGTGTGCAGGCCAACAATCGCCTGTTCGCTGTTGTCTTCTGGTTTGTCGTCTTGGGACCGCTTGCGGCCTGGGCCTATCGCGTCACCGACCTGATCCGGCGGCGGGCCGTCTTCAGCGCAGCGCGCGACGAGGAGGTCGATGGCCAGTCGGCACGAGTTCGCGACGCCGCGGAGGCGCTTCACGGATGGCTCGCCTGGATACCGGCGCGTTTGACGGCTATCGGCTACGCCGCGGCCGGCCACATGGACGACGCGATCGCAGCATTGCGGGCCCCGACCGAAGACAAGGATCTGACCACGTCGGAGCGCAGCGAGAGTTTGCTCGCACGTGTCGGCATTGCGGCGCTTGCGTTGCAGGACCGCCCCGAGGAAACCGCCAAGGAACGCGCCATTCGCGGTGCCGAGGCCGCCAACCACCTCGTCTTCAAACTGCTGTTGATCTGGGCGGTCATCATCGCGGCAATGACGCTCTACGGCCTTACGCGATGATGCGATGGCCGGCCTTCGCAGGCCTGGCGCTGTGTATTGCGGCATGCTCGGGCGGGCCGGGCAACGACCCGACAACGGAGCGCGCCGAAACGGGCCCCGCGCAGCGCGTCGTGACATTTGCGCCGCATCTCGCCGAGCTGATGTTCGCTGTCGGCGCGGACGAACAGCTCGTCGGCGTCAGTGCGTGGTCCGACTTCCCGCCGCCAGTCCGCGACCTGCCCTTGGTCGGCGATGCATTCACCGTCGACCAGGAGCAGCTGCGTCTGCTCGAACCCGACCTCCTGCTCGTCTGGGAAAGCGGGATGCCGTCCAGCACGGTGGACGAACTGCGCCGGGCAAACTACCGGGTCGAGGTCATTCGCACACGCGGTATCGCCGACGTCGGAGACGCCATGGCCAGAATCGGCGAACTGACCGGCAGGCAAGACGTTGCCGCAGAGGCTATCGCGCGCTACGAACGTGAAATTGACGACCTGCGTACCACGTATGCTGACGCGGCGCCGGTCAACGTGTTCTTTCAGGTTTCGGCGCGCCCGCTGTACACGGTGAATGGCGAACACTTCATCAGCGAGGTCATCGCTGTCTGCGGGGGGCGAAACGTGTTCGCGGATCTCGACGACCTGGCGCCGTCCGTCGCGGTCGAGGCCGTGATCGAGCGCAATCCTGACGTCATGCTCGCCGGTACCGGCGCGGGCGATGACGCGTTCGACGTGTGGAACCGTTGGCCCGATCTTGCTGCGAATCGGTACGGCAATCAGTTTCTCATTCCCGGCGATCTGATCGGCCGTGCGACACCGCGTCTTGCCGCGGCCGGGCGAGCCGTTTGCCTCGCACTTGATCAGGCCCGCGACAATCGCGACGCTCGGCTGGCCGACGCGAATTGACCTGACGGGACACTAGGCCCGGTCGCGGTTCCAGAGGACTTCCTGGCCCGACTCGGCTCGCGCAAGCACGCGCGCCACGACGAACAGGAGATCCGACAGTCGGTTCAGGTATTTCAGGGCCTCGGGACGCACCTCTTCGGTTTGCGACAACGTGAACACGCGGCGTTCTGCCCGACGCGCGATCGTTCGCGCCACGTGACAGGCTGCGGCAGCCTGGCCGCCGCCCGGCAGGATGAATTCCTTGAGTTTCGGCAGACCCTCGTTGAAGGCATCGAGTTCGTTCTCCAGGCGTTCGATGAAGATGTCCTTCACCGCGGCATGTCCCGGGATGCACAATTCGCCGCCGAGCTCGAACAGGTCGTGCTGTACCTCGGTCAGGCAGGTACGCACGCCGTCCGGTACGGTGTCGGCGGCGAGCACCATGCTGATCGCGCTGTTTGCTTCGTCGACGGTGCCGTAGGCTTCGACACGAGCACTGTCTTTCGGTGTACGGCTTCCATCCCCGAGTCCGGTGGTGCCGTCGTCACCCGTGCGCGTATAGATTTTGCTCAGACGATTTCCCATGCGGCGACCTTAGGTAAGTGCGCTTGTTTCTGCAAGCAGATGCGGCCATAGTTCGGCCCGTGAGTCGCTTCGATGACATCAATGCGTCAGAGTTCCTGCAGGTCGCGTTGCAAGCAGCGGACCGTGCGGCGGAAATCAGTCGTTCCTACTACGCCGGCAACTTCACCGTCGCGACCAAGGAAGACCTGACGCCGGTCACGCAGGCCGACGTCGAGTGCGAGCGCGCAATTCGCGAGATCATTCTGGAGCGCTTTCCGGAACACGGGTTCTATGGCGAAGAGACCGGGCAGACGCAAGCGGACGCCGAATACCTGTGGCTTGTCGATCCCATCGACGGCACCAAGGGGTTTGTTCGTCAGTACCCGTTCTTCTCGACACAGATCGCCCTGATGCACCGTGGCGAGATCGTCGCCGGCGTATCGAGTGGCACGATGATGGACGAACTCGCGTGGGCCGAGAAAGGCAAGGGTGCGTGGCTGAACGGCGAGCGTCTGGTGATCAGTGCCATCGATGATCCGGATCGCGCGGCCGTATCGGTCGGCAACCTTAAATCACTCGCCGGCAGCGACGGCTGGGACGTGCTCGGCGGCATCGTCGCGCGCGCTGATCGTATTCGCGGCTACGGGGATTTCTATCATTACCATCTGCTCGCAGCGGGCAAGATCGAGGCCGTCATCGAATCGGACGTCAACATCCTCGACATTGCGGCGCTCTCGATCATCGTGACCGAGGCCGGCGGCGTATTCACGAACCTCAACGGCGAGGTACCCGATCTGGGAGTCCGCTCCGTGCTTGCCGCGAACCCGTCGCTGCATGCGCAGTATCTGACGCTATTGCGTGGCCACGTCGCCTGATGCAACGAACAGGCGCATATCGCGCCACTCGACGGCTTCCATTTCGGTGCGGTAAAGCCGCGTCAGGCGTCCTTCGTCGAGTACCTCGTGTGTCGGTCCGAGGTCCCAGCGCCCGTCGCCATAGAGCAGAAGGCAACGATCGGCAAATCGAACCGCGAGATTCACGTCGTGCAGGGTGGCGATGACCGCGGCACCACCGTCCGCGCGCTGGCGAAACAGCCGCAGGGCGTCGAGCTGATGCTGCGGGTCGAGATGGTTTGTCGGCTCGTCGAGGAGAAACACGTCGGGTTGTTGCGCCAGCACCTGGGCGATGGCCACGCGTCGGCGCTCGCCACCCGAGAGGGTGAGGATGTCGCGGCGGGCGAGGCCGTCCAGGTCGACCGCGGCAAGCGCGTCGTAGCCGATGGCGAGATCTGCAGCCGACTCCCACTGGAACCGGCCGATATGCGGATGCCGGCCGATCATCGCGGTATCGAGGACCGTCGCGGGAAAGACGTCGTCGACATGCTGGGGCAGCAGTGCGAGCCGCTTTGCGATCGACTGCCGACTCATCGATACGAGATCGGCGCCGCCCAACGTCAGCCGGCCGGCCGTGGGGGCGCGCAGCCCGGCGAAACTGTGCATCGTCAGCGTCTTGCCGGCGCCGTTTTGGCCGAGCACGCCGAGCAGCTCGCCGCGCTGTACCGAGACGGTCAGCGCGTCGACGAGGATGCGCTCCCCGACGTCGACGCGAAGATTCTCGCAGGCAAACAGTGGATCGGCCGGCCCGTTCATCAAACGAGCCTAGCCCACGCCGCGGCGCAGCAAAAGCGCTTCAGTCGATCAGATTGATCTCGCGGGCCGTCTGCGGGCCGATGACGGCGTACTTCAGGCTCCTGGGGATCACGGCATCGTCTTCGGCGATCGCGATCCGGCCACCCATGATCTCGGCGTAGCGCTGCGGATAGAGAGGCTTGCGATTCGGCTCGGCGAGGCCGTCCGGGCCGATCGGCTGTCCGTTCGTCGGACTGTACTTGTCGGAAGCGCCGAGCGTGTGCAGGAACTCGTGGGCGATGATCACGTTGTTGGTGCCTCGATGGCGACGGCTCGCGTAGCCATTCACGACGCCCACCATCCCTTTCTGTAGTCCAACCGAGTTCTCGAGCATCACCGGGTGGTCGGGACTGTGGTAGCGAACGAAGATACGCACATCGGGCGAGATACTGTCCTGGTTGTCGGTGACCGAGCCGGACCACCAGCGCATCTTGAGCGACCACCACATGATCTTGAGGACGTTCGGATCTTCAGGCAACTCGGGGGGTTGCTCCCGAATCGGGTTACCGAGTTCCATGCGCACCGGACGTTGCAGGCTGTTCGCGTAGCGCTCGGTTTCGCGGGCGATGAACGCCTCGATGTCGCTGAAGTGCTCGACCTCGAGGCGGTCAATGTAGTCTGTGACAGCCGCGCTGCCGTCGGCGTTGATGGGGTAAACCTTGACCCAGAGGCTGTTGTTCCAGTCGGTACTGCGCGCCTGCGTCAGCCATGTGCCCATGGCAACGAAGAGCAGGACGAACAGCAGTATTGAAATACGTATGGCCTTGAACACGGGCCGGCCTCCGGTTTCTACAAGTCGGGCGTATATCTCGCTCCCGTAGCCTGCTCAAACGCGTACGCGATCTCAATGAGCTGTTTCTCATTCCAGGGTCTTCCCATGAACGACGGGCCAATCGGGAGTCCGGCCACCTGTCCGGCCGGCACCGAGATATACGGATATCCCGACGTCGCTGCGAGTAAAGAAAAAGCCCCGCGGCGTTAGCGGCGGGGCTGGATTCTCTTTTTTTCAAAAGAGGTAACTGCGAAACAGGTAATCGGTGACAGATGCTTTCTTATTGTTGTGGATCTGGATCTTCTTGTTTTTGATTTTGTTGTTCTTCTGGCGTCTAAATCCTGTTCTGACCGATGTACTAACCCGTGCGCAGCTACACTTCGCTTGGGCAGGGTATTAAAAGCAAATCCTGTGCCAACCCCGTTCCGGCCGGCGTGAATTCAACGATTTAGCGAACGCTCAAGTGTTTCGCCCGCTCGCCCGGCCTTGATTTTGTAAAGAAACCCGACGATTTCGGGCGGTTCCGTATCAGCCGTGTTCGTAAGAGCTTTCTCCAACTCGCTGAATTTCCTGCAATAAAGAGATTGCGTGTGACCGGACCACTATATATGGTGGACGAAAAACGCGCCGAATTATGTCGCATATCGGCGACAGTCCGGGCGCGGCACGCCGCTCCCCAAGAACTGTAAAATTATTCGACAGTATATTCTCGTTCGACCAGGCCCGCGACGCTGAAAAAGCGGCCATTGCGGACGACGGCAACGACTTTCAGCGTATCGGCAAGGTCGGTTAGCGGATCCCCGTCGACAAAAACGAGGTCGGCAACGGCACCCGGGGCGATCCGGCCGAGCGCCGGGTCGACACCGAGCATTGCCGCCGCATTCACCCCGGCCGCCCGCAGCGCCTGCTCGGGTTTCAGTCCGGCAGCCTCGAGCGCATAGAGCTCGGCGTGAACGCCGAGGCCCGGCGCCAGGCCGTTCGGCGCCGTGCCGAGCACGATATCGGTAATGCCGGAGTCGATGGACGGCGGGTCGCTGAAGCGGCGGGCGATCGGCCCTGAGACTTCGAGAAGCCGGGCCTGACGACTGCCGAGCAGCACGTCTACCCCGGGAGTCTGGCTGTCGGCGAGACCGGAGAACGCATCGATGGGCCAGTCGGCCGCGGCCAGGACTCGCGGGCCGGGCAACTCCTTACCCGACCAGATCGTATTCAGGTGTTCGGCCTGTTCATTGCTCGTCACGATGGTCGTCACGCCCGTCGCCAGGATCAGCGGGCCCACACCGGCGTCGACGTCGCCGGGCAGGCGAGTCTGCGCATCGACGAGGCCCGGAATCACGGCGAGATCGCCCATGTTGACGACAATGGCATCGCCGTGATCGCGCCGATCGGTCACGGCAGCGATCCGGCCGCGTTCGATGACGATGTCCTGGTCCCGGCGCCAGGTGCCGTCGATGCCGTCGAACATCCGCTGCGCTTGGATGACGAGGATCCCGGGCGGCTCCCCGAGGCGGGGTAACGTGCGGCGGACGCGCTGGACGACGGCCTCGGGTCGGGTTTCAACGGTTGCGCGGAAGGGGACGGTCCGCGAGGACCATGCGTTGAACAGGCGTTGCCGGATCACGCCGTCCGCGGAATAGAACATGCGGTGTTTGTCGAGCCAGCTTATCGGCGCCGCCGAATAGTTTTCGCCGTCCATGTAGCGGCGCAACAGCCTTGGCTCAGACAGGATGACCATGTCGAGCGCAACACCGGTCGGCGTATCGCGCCAGAAAGTGATGAGGCTGCCGTCCGGACGCCATGACGGTCCGGCCAGACGTTCCGATCCGGAGACGAGGGTCTCCTCGGGTTGGCCGTGCAGACGCAGCACGAGCGACCAGTTGTCGCCGTCGCGGTGGACGTAGACGAGATGCCTGCCGTCTGTCGACCAGGCCGGCCCGGTTTCATCACCCGGCCGGTTGCTCAGTCTCCAGTGCAGGCCGGTCGGCAGGTCCACCTCCCACAGATCGAATCCCGAGCCGCGACGATCCGACGCGTACACGAGGCGTTCTCCGGAAGGGTGCCACGATGGGTGAATGTCGAGTGTGGCGTCGCGACTGACGCGCTCTGACGTACCCGCAATCCGATCGTGTAGCCAGATTCCATGCCGGTCGTCGACAGTTGCCGTGTACACGAACGCCGCGGCGTCCGGTGACCATTTCGGGCGTGTCAGGGTGCCGGGCGACCCGGCTATCCGCACGGCCTCGCCGCCCGCGAGCGGCACCAGCCATGCATCGCCGTCGAGATCCATGACCAGGCGGCCGTCATTGGCGACGTCGACGGCAAGGTCGTTGCCGCGCGTAATCGTGTCATTCGCGACGACTGCGCTGGCAAGCAGTATTAGGAGAGCGGCGGCGCGGGTCATCATGCGTCGGGACTGAATACCCCACCTTCGCGCCGCGGGTCGGCGCCGACGTCGAATCCCGCTGCGCTGTCATACACGGCTGCGCCGACGCCGCCGAAGTACATAACGAGCTCCGGAAATTCCGTGATCGGCAGGTCGACCTCCGGCAGGTCGAGTCCTGCTTCTACCTTCAGCAGAACTTCATCACCACTCGTATCGACGTGTACACGCGGGTGCGCAATCGCCTCGGCCAGCGGCATACCGAGCTGCAGGTAGTTGATTAGAAATTGCTGTAATGCCGTGGTGATACGGTCCGCGCCCGGCGAGCCGACCGCAAGCACGGACCCCTCTCGCCGCGCGACGCTCGGTGCCATGTTCGATGGCAGCCTTACGCCGGGCGGCCCCGCATCGAGGCCGCGCCGATTCAATTCGATTTCGCCGAGGCAATTGTTGAGCCACAGACCGGTGCCCGGCGGCATTTCGCCAGAGCCGTAGCCCGAGGACGCCGTAATCGCGCAGCCATTGCCCGCATCATCGACGACCGAAGTATGCACGGTGGACGCCGATGTCCAGCGGGAAAGCAGACGTCCGCCGCGCGCCGCGTCGACCAGTGTCTTCGCGGCCGCACCGACATCGTCCGCGAGGTCCAGGTGCTCTTGCCGGTAGTCGAGGCAGGCACGTTGTGCGGCAATCAACCGGGAAAGTGCCCTACGGTCCCATCGCTCGATGTCGAGATCGGCGCAGGCGAGCAGCATGGCCGAGAGCACCGCACCGCCGACGGCAGGCGGTGGATTCGTCGCAAGCTGCCAGCCGCCGATCTCGGTCAACAAGGGTTTTCGTTCGATCGCACGATAGTTGCTCAGGTCTCTGCGCGTCAGCGCCCCGTGACCACCGCGGCAGTGATCGGCGATGACATGGGCGATTTCGCCCTCGTAGAAGATGTGCGCGCCTTCGTCAGCGATTGCCGCGAGCGTGTCGGCGAGATGCGGAATGTGCACCGTGTCGCCCGTGTCGAGAAGCGTACCGTCAGCGTGATGGAGTGCGTTGTAGCCGTCCTGGCTGCGATCGAACACGAGCTTGCCCGAATAGCCGAGGTAATACCGACAGGCCGCGGACAACGGGAAGCCATCGCGGCAGGCGCGAATGGTTGGCGCGAAGATGTCGCGCCAGGAGGCTTTGCCGTAGTGATTCCACGCCTCTTCCATGGCGGCAAGCGTGCCCGGGACTGCTACGGAACCGGGCCCGACGAGCGTGGTGATGCCGCCGCCGTAGTTCATCGTGACTTCGACGGCACCGAGTCCACGCTCGTCATCGGCGAGACCCTTGCCCGGTACCGCAACGTTGCCGTCGATCGTGACCGGATCGTCGCCATCCCGCCAGATCGTAATGAACGCGCTGCCCGCCAACGCACACACGCCAGGTTCGGTATTGATGGTCAGCAGGGCGGCGGCCAGCGCGCAGTCAACGGCATTCCCGCCGACCTCAGCGACTTCGCGGGCCGCATCAGCCGCAAGCTGCGACGTGGTTGCGACGGCGACTCGGGACACGGTTCTAAAAATGTATCACTGAGCGAATGCTCTTGCCCTCATGCATGAGATCGAACGCCTCGTTGATGTCTTCCAGCGGCATGGTATAGGTGATGAACTCGTCGATCTTGATTTCGCCATCCATGTACTGGTCGACCATATCCGGCAGCTGAGACCGACCCTTGCAGCCGCCGAACGCCGTGCCGCGCCAGACCCGCCCCGTGACGAGCTGGAAGGGACGTGTCGCGATCTCCTGGCCGGCACCCGCGACACCGACGATGACAGATTCGCCCCAGCCCTTGTGGCAGCACTCGAGCGCCGAGCGCATCAGCTCGACGTTGCCGACGCATTCGAAGGAATAGTCGACGCCGCCACCGGTCAGTTCGACGATCACGTCCTGGATGGGCGCATCATGGTCTTTCGGGTTTACGGTATCGGTCGCGCCGAGTTGTTTCGCCAGCTCGAACTTGTCCTCGTTGATATCGATGGCGACGATGCGTCCGGCTTTCGCCATGACGGCACCCTGAATCGCGCTCAGGCCGACGCCGCCGAGCCCGAACACGGCGACCGTCGCACCGGGCTCGACCTTTGCGGTGTTGAGCACGGCACCGATTCCGGTCGTGATGCCGCAGCCGAGCAGGCAGATCTTCTCGAGCGGCGCCTCCTTGTTGACCCTGGCGACGGCAATCTCGGGCAGCACCGTGTACTCACTGAACGTGGACGTGCCCATGTAGTGGTAGACGGTCTTGCCGTTCAGCGAAAAACGCGAGGTGCCGTCCGGCATCAAACCCTGGCCCTGGGTGGCGCGGATCGCCTGGCAAAGGTTGGTCTTGCCGGACGTACAGAAATTGCACTCGCCGCACTCGGGCGTGTAGAGCGGAATCACGTGATCGCCGACGGCCAGGGACGTTACGCCCGCGCCGACTTCCTCGACAATCGAACCGCCCTCGTGCCCGAGCACCGACGGAAAGATGCCTTCCGGGTCTTCACCGGACAGCGTGAATGCGTCCGTATGGCAGACACCGGTCGCGACGTTGCGCAGGAGTACCTCGCCGGCCTTCGGGCCTTCGAGTTCAAGCATTTCGATTTCCAGCGGTTTGCCTGCTTCCCAGGCGACGGCAGCACGTGTCTTCATCTCAAGGGGCCCCTCGTCGTGGTTATTGTTGTCTGGTTGGGCATGTTCTCACGATTGACCAATAAGGGCGAGGCAGGCGGCCTCGGCGTTCATGTTGTGTTCAGAAAACCAATTTAAAACAGTAACTTATATTCACGCCGCGTTCATCTCGCCGCGTCTATTCTGAAGCCGCACTGGGACGAGAAGGAGGATCAGATGAACAAGGTTTTGATTGCAGCAACACTGGCCGGCAGCTTCCTGCTGGTGACCTCGCCCGAGGCCGCGGCGCACAAGGAGGCGCGTTACAGGTACGACCCTCCGGCCCACTATCATCCGTACGATCGCGTTGAGGTACGCCGCGTCAAGCACATGCCGCGCTGGCTCAAGCGCAAGCACGGTTTTCGGCACTGGTACCGCCACACGCCGCTGAAGCGCAACAAGTGGCTGACGTGGGGCGAGCTGTTCCGAATCTATAAGTGGGAACGTCGCTGGGGCCGCAACTACTATCGCAGCCACAACTACTGGAACGACTATTTCAGTCATCGTTTCCGGCACCTCGACCGGCGCTTCGATGATGACCATCGCAGGGATAGGCGCCATCGACATCGTCGCGATCGGTAGTGCGTGACGGAAACGGCAACGAGCCGGCCCGCTTTCTTCCGGGCCGGCTTTTTTTGCGTGCGTGACTCCTGTAAAAGATGAGGCATGAGTCTCGAAGAGCTACGCAAAAATCTTTCCGCGGTCGACCGGCAACTGATCGAGCTGATCGCGGAGCGCCAGAAGATAGTCGGCGATATCGGCAGGAACAAGCGCTCGACCGGTACCGGCACACGCGACTACGCACGTGAGAAAGACGTCCTGGACATGGGGCGGGCCCAGGCACTTGCGGCGGGCGTCGATCCCGATCTCGTCGAGGGTATGCTGCGACTCCTGATTCGTACGTCGCTCGAGAGCCAGGAACGCGATCGCGTGGTCGCCGAAGGCAAGGGTGACGGCCGCCGCGCCCTCGTGATCGGCGGCGCCGGCAAGATGGGTTGCTGGTTCGTCGATTTCTTCGTGTCGCAGGGTTTTGCCACGACCGTGGCCGATCGCACTGTCGAGGACGGTCCGAACCGGTTCCGCAACTGGACCGACGCCGGCGTGGACTACGACGTGATCGTCGTTGCTGCTCCGCTGGCCGTGTCGGGCCGCATCCTCGCACAACTCGCCGTACTGAAACCCAAGGGCCTGATCTTCGATATCGGCTCCCTGAAATCGCCGCTAATCGATGGTCTGCAGGAGCTGCGCGAAGCTGGTTGCCGCGTGACATCGCTACACCCCATGTTCGGGCCCGACACGCGCTTGTTATCGGGTCGACACCTGATTTTCTGTGACGTCGGCGACAAGCAGGCGACGGCCGACGCCAAGGAGTTGTTCGCCCCGACGATGGTGGAGCAGCTCGACATGGGGCTCGACGATCACGACCGGCTGATCGCCTACGTTCTCGGCCTGTCACACGCGCTGAACATCGCGTTCTTCACAGCGCTCGCGGAGAGCGGCGAGGCCGCGCCCAAACTGGCCAGGATGTCGTCGACCACATTCGATTCGCAGCTACTGGTTTCCGAGGCCGTTGCGCAGGATAATCCTCATCTGTACTTCGAGATCCAGAATCTCAACAAATTCGGGCTGGGCCCGCTCGACGCATTGTGCGAGGCGGCCCGTCGTATTCGCGAGACCGTCGCCGACGGCGACGAGCAGGGGTTCGTCGCCCTCATGGACAAAGGACGTGAATATCTCGCAATGAGGAGCTGACAATGGCGTCCAGGGAAGAACTCGAGGCACGACTCGCCTCGGCAGAGCGCCGCCTCGACGAGTTGACCGCCGAGGGCGCGCGCAACGACGACAAGATGCGCCGCTCGCAAGCCCGAGAGGTGCGTCTCCTGCAGGCTGAAACCATCGACGGGTTGTTCGTCGCGCTGATCGACGGCCTGCGCGTGAGTTACGGTGTCGACTACGTCAGTGTCGTCATCTGCGATCCGGACCACGATATCCGCCACTTGCTGCTGGCAAACGGCACTCCGACCGAGGACTTCGAAGATCTCGTCATCGTCGAGTCGATCTCCGGCATGGCGCCGCAATACATCGCGCTGCAGCAACCCTGGCTCGGCGCATTCGCCGCGTGCGATCACCAGCTCATCTGCCCGAATGCGAAAGGCGTTCGGAGCATCGCGATGATTCCGTTGACCCACCGCGGCAAACTGTTCGGCAGCATCAATCTCGGCAGTGCCGATGCAATGCGCTTCACGCGTGACCATGCTCATGATTTCCTCGCACATCTCGGTGTCATCGCGTCCTTTTGCATCGAAAACACGGTAAACCGTGCCCGACTGTTGCGCAGCGGCTTCACCGACGTACTGACCGGCTGGAACAACCGCCGTTATCTCGGTGTGCGCCTGACCGAGGAGCTCGCGAGGGCCAGGCGCGACGGCTCGCGACTCGTGTGCCTGATGCTCGATATCGATCACTTCAAGCGGGTCAACGACACCTGGGGCCATGCTGCCGGAGATGCCGTGTTGCGCGAGCTGGCGCAGCGCATCGAATCTCAGGTGCGGGCGAGTGACGTGGCCGCCCGCTACGGCGGCGAGGAGTTCATCGTGCTGTTGCCCAATACGGATTCGAAATCGGCTTCATTGCTGGCAGAGCGAATTCGAGATGCGGTGTCCGCGTCCCCGGTCGATATTCCGCACGACGAAACGGTCGAGATCACTATTTCGATCGGAATCGCCGAAGTCAAACCGTCGCCGGACGACGACGATCTGAAAACACTGGGCGACTCGCTGATTGCGCGCGCCGACGTTGCCCTGTACGAGGCGAAGTCGGCGGGCCGAGATCGTGTCGTCGTGGAGGCCGCGTGAGAGGATCTCTACTGCTGGTACTAGCTATCGGGTTGTTCGGGTGCGAAAAGGGGCCAGACGACCTCGCATCGCCTCCCGTCGTGGTTTATGCGTTCGGCGACGAGTCTGGGGGCGTCGCTGAGCGGCTGGCCGCTTTCACGGCAGCAACCGGCACGCCGGTTCAGTTCGTGCATGGGGACAGCACGATGTTGACCGATGACGTCATTGCGGATCGCGGCTCGCCGAAAGCCGATATTCTGCTCACGTCGAACGTCGCCGATATCTGGCGTGCCGCCGACGAGGGCGCTTTGCGCCCCATCCGGTCGCCGGCCCTGAGCGACGTGCCGGCCGCAGGCCGGGATGGCGATGACCTCTGGGTTGCCTTTGAGAGCTATCGTGCGGTCATCGGTTCGGCCGAGCGGATGGAAGCGCGGGTCACCACCTATTCGGGGCTAGCGAGACCCGATGTCGGCGGCGAGGTCTGCCTGTCATCGTCAAAACTGCCGCTCAATCGGGCCGTGATTGCCCGGCTGATCGAAAGGTACGGGGTCAAGCGCGCGGAGCGCATCGTTCGCGCCTGGGTACGCAACCAGAAATTGCCGCCGTTTGCGACCGAGGCTGAACTCGTCGCGGCGCTGGCCGATGGGACCTGCGGTTACGGCCTGTTTTCAAGCGACATCGAAGCGCCAGGCGTCCGAATTGCGGAGCCATCCCCGGCGTACTACAACGTGCGCGGCATCGGCGTGGCCCGGCACGCACCAAATCCCGATGCCGCTCAGGCGCTTGTGGACTGGATCATCGTCAACATACCGCTCGGGATTGCCGATGACGACGGCAAGAGTGTGGGGCGGGTCGGCTGGCTGGATGAGGACGTTCGACTGCTGGCCGAGCGCGCGGGCTACCGGTAACGCTCGGCGCGGATCCGGCTCATCAGAATCAGGAACAGCGGCACGCCGATCGCCGCGGTCAGCGCGCCAACCGGCAGTTGTCGAGGCGCCATGACCGTTCTCGACAAGGTGTCCGCGATGACGAGTAACGCGCCGCCCGCCAGCGCCGACGCCGGCAATACGACGCGGTGATCGCTGCCGATGACGAGGCGCACCAGGTGCGGCACGACGAGGCCGATGAAACCGATAACGCCAACCGTCGTGACCGACACCGCGGTCGCTGCCGAGGCGGCCGCGAATATCAGGTAGCGAAAACCCCGGACCGGCAAGCCGACGATGGCCGCCTGGAGCTCACCGCGGGCGAGCACATTGAGGTGCCGGGCGACCAGCGTGCTCGCGATGACGAGAATGCCGAGGAGCAGCAGGCAGCGTTCAGGGTCGAGCGCAAAACTCAGGTCGCCCATCAGCCAGAACAGCATGCCGCGCAGGTTCTTGTCCGGCGACATGGCGAGCAGCAACGTGGTTGCGGCGCCGAAGCCTGCCGCCAGCACCACCCCGGTCAACAGCAGCCTCGTCGGGGTCCAGCTGCCGGTGCCCTGTGCGACCGCAAATACGAGCAGCGTCGCGGCAAGCGCGCCGCCGAATGCTGCAGCATCGACGGCAAATGCGCCCGCGCCCAGCGAGATGGCGGCAAGCGCGGCGACTGCGGCTCCGCCCGACGTGCCGAGAATATAGGGCTCGGCCAGCGGATTTCGCAGTAACACCTGCATCAGCACCCCCGCTATCGCAAGCAGGCCGCCAACTGCGAACGCCGTCAGCGCACGCGGCAGCCGCAACTCGTTGACGAGGCCCTTTACGTTTTCCGGCGCCGTGCCGCTCAACGCCCGCAACGCGTCGCCGAATCCGATGTCGGCGCTGCCGACACTGATGGCAAAGAGGAATGCGGCAAGGACGATCAGTAGCAAGGCGAAGAACAGGACACTGTTGCGGCCTGCGTTCAAGGACAATCTCCCGGAGCGAGCGGCGAAGGATAGTGTAAAGTAATCGGCAGTCAGAGTTTTAGTACGGTTGCTATGAGCAACGATTGGATAGACGCCGAAGGCTTTCGCGCCAATGTCGGCATAATCCTCGTGAACACCGACAACAAACTGTTGCTGGGCGGGCGCGTGGGTGCAAAAGGCTGGCAGTTTCCGCAGGGCGGCATGTACGAGGGAGAAGCGCCCGAGGACGCGATGTATCGCGAGCTGCACGAAGAGGTCGGACTCGAGCCCGACGATGTCGAGCTACTCGGCGTCACGCGCGACTGGTTACGCTACCGCCTACCCGATCGATTCGTTCGCAAGCACAGCAAACCGCTGTGCATCGGTCAGAAGCAACGCTGGTTCATCCTGAGGCTCGTCGGCGGCGAAGAACGCGTCCGATTCGACCGCGCCGAAAAGCCCGAATTCGATCGCGTCCGCTGGGTGCCGTTCTGGCGTCCCGTCAATGAAGTGATCTATTTCAAGCGCCGTGTCTATGCCCGCGCCCTGTACGAACTCGGGCCGCTCGTGCACCCGGACGGCCTTCCCAAACGGCCGCGATGGTGGCCGAGGCGTTGGCGGGCCGTATTCGACAAGGACATCCGGCGGGCCGAGACGGAAGCTTCCGAAGGTCGAATTTCGTGACCTGGCGCACTTCTGTCTCCCCGCTGCTGCGCGTAACATAATGTCCTTTCGCCGAGCGAGAACCGCGTGACACGACGATCTCACCTGCAAACCCACGGAACGGGGCGCACCTGGCTGGTGCGCGGCCTGCTCGCGGCGATCGCAGTGATCGCGGGTTACCTGGTATTCGAGTACGGCCGCATCAGCGCCGGATACGATATCGTCGATGCCGCCAGTGAGAAGGCGGCGTTCGAGGGGCACATCGACACCCTGAACAAACGCATCACCGAGCTCGAGCAGGAAGTGGCCATCCTCGAGACGCATCGCGAAATCGATCGCGAGGCCTACAAGGAGGTCGAAGGCGGTCTGCTCGAGTTGCAGGAGAAGATCCAGGAGCAACAGGATGCGATCGCGTTCTATCGCGGCATCGTATCGCCTGCCGACGGTAAGCCCGGGCTGCGCGTGCAGGATTTCAAACTGACGCGCGGGCTCAAGGAGCGGGAGTTCAAGCTGCGGCTGGTGCTCGTGCAGGCGATGAAGCACACTCGGAAGGTCTCGGGAACGGTCGCGATGACGGTCGAGGGCAGCGAAGACGGCGAGGCGAAGAGCTACACGCTGGCGGATCTCCTGCCGGCCGACGCCACGAGAGACTGGCCGTTCTCATTCCGCTACTTTCAGGATTTCGACCGCCAGATCGTGCTGCCCGACGGTTTCAACCCGGAGCGCATTCTCGTTGAAGTCCGTTCCCGTACGCGCTCGATCTCGAGCATTGAAGAGAGTTTTGACTGGGTGACGAGCCAGGGCTAGGCCCCGATGGCAATACACCTGCAGGTCCTGAATTGGAGAACCGGATGTTCGGAAAAAAGCAACGCAGGCACACGGTTGTCGAGACGCTGATTGGCCCCAACAGCAAGATCAATGGGGACCTGCATTTCCAGGGCGGCTGCCACATCGACGGAACGGTCAACGGCAATGTCTCGGCCGATCCCGACACCGAGTCCGCGCTCTCGATCAGCGACATCGGCAGCGTCGACGGCGGGGTGACCGTCCCTTATGTCGTACTCAATGGCATCGTGCGGGGTGATGTGTTCGCGAACCAGCGCGTGGAACTCGGGCCGACGGCGCGGGTCATTGGCAATGTGTATTACAATCTCATCCAGATGTCGGAGGGCGCCGAAATCAACGGCAAACTCGTACATCAGCCCGAAGGGCAGGTACCATTGCTGGAACAGACGCACCGAATTGACGAGGCAGCCAAAGCTGCAAACGAATAGATATGGACACTGAGACGACAGACGCACCACAACTATCGACCGGTATCGTGTTCACCGACGCGGCGGCGAGCAAGGTCAGCGAGCTGATAGCGGAAGAGGACAATCCGAACCTGATGTTGCGCGTGTTCATATCGGGCGGCGGTTGCTCAGGCTTCCAGTACGGGTTCACGTTCGATGAGGACATCGAGTATGGCGACAGCCAGGTCGAGAATCAGGGCGTCACGCTCCTGGTCGATCCGATGAGCGTGCAGTACCTCATGGGTGCCGAGATCGATTACAAGGAAGACCTGCAGGGAGCGCAGTTCATCATCCGGAACCCGAATGCACAAACCACCTGCGGCTGCGGACAGTCTTTCACCGTCTGAGACCGCCAAGCCGGAGATCATCGCGGCCGTCGATCTCGGCTCCAATAGTTTTCACATGATCGTCGGCGAGCTGCGCCACGGGCAGCTCGCGGTACTCGATCGCATTCGTGAGACGGTGCGTCTCGCCGAAGGCCTCTCCGATAAAGGGGATATCTCACCCGACGCCCGCAAGCGCGCGCTCGATTGCCTGTCCCGGTTTGGGGAACGGCTGCGAGACGTGCACGCCAACAACGTGCGCGCCGGTGGTACGAGTACGATTCGCCGGGCTCGCGAAGATACGGGATTCATGGTCGAAGCCGAGGCGGCGCTCGGTCACCCGATCGAGATCGTCTCGGGCATAGAGGAAGCGCGGCTCATCTACAATGGCGTGACGCACAGCCTGCCGCCGACCGAGGGTTTGCGTCTCGTCATGGATATTGGCGGCGGCAGCACAGAGCTGATCCTCGGACGAGGTCCGCAGCCCCGCGCGCTCGAGAGCCTGCACATGGGCTGCGTATCGATGACCGAGCGGTTCTTCCCAGACGGTCGGATTACTCGCGCGGGATTCGAGAAGGCTCGTGTGGCCGCCCAACTCGAGTTGCGCCCTGTGAAGGCCTTTTTCCGCAACGTCGCGGACGTCGAGGCGATAGGTACCTCCGGTACGATTCGCGCGACGGAAGCGGTTGCCGTGGCGCTGGGGATCTCCGAAGGTGGACTGACGCTTTCGCACCTCGAGCAGTTGATCGAACGCGTGCTCGAGTACGACTCGACCGCGGACCTGACGCTCGAAGGTCTGTCGGAGCGGCGTGCGCAGGTCTGGCCGGGCGGCTTGTCGATTCTTGCCGAGCTGCTGCAGGTGCTCGATATCGGCTTTTTGCACATGTCCGATGGCGCACTGCGCGAAGGACTGCTGTACGACCTGCTCGGTCGATTGCAACACGAAGACGCGCGCGAACGCACGGTAAACGCCATGATGTCCCGTTACCAGGTCGACGAGAAGCAGGCAGCAAGAGTTGCGCGAACGGCAGCCGAGCTCTACGCGCAATGCAAGGAACATTGGGGCTTTTCGAAAAAGATCGCGGGCAACGTGCTGGACTGGGCGGCGCGCCTGCACGAGATTGGCCTCGACATTTCGCACGACGGATACCAGCGGCACGGGGCGTATATCGCCGAACACGCGGATATGCCGGGCTTCCCGCGCGCCGAGCAGCGATTTCTTGCCGCGCTGATCGGCGGGCAGCGCCACCGCATCAGCAGGTCGGGCTTCAAGCTGCTGCCAGAGACCTGGCGCGAGCCTGCATTGCGACTGCTGATGCTGCTGCGCCTTGCAGTCCTGCTGAATCGAAGCCGCAAGTCGATCCCCCATGCGGACCTGCGGGTTCGGGTGACGGACCACAGTCTCTCGATCGGTTTTGACCCGCAGTGGCTCGCCGAGAACCCGCTGACGCTCGCCGATCTCGAGCGAGAGCGGGAGTTCCTGCAACAGATCGGCTACGACCTGATGGTCGAGTAAGGCGCCTGCATGGTCCGGACTGTGAGCGACAGGCTTCTTTTCGCGGCCATCTTCATTTCCGGCGCGTCGGCCCTGATCTATCAGCTGATCTGGGTCCGGTTGCTGGGTCTCGTGTTCGGCGTCAGCAGTTTCGCCGTCGCCACGGTCGTCGCGGTATTCCTGCTCGGCCTCGGACTGGGCAGCTATCTATTCGGTCGGTGGTCGGAGCGGGCACGGGACCCGCTACGCATCTATCTGTACGTGGAACTCGGAATCGCCGCGACGTCCCTCATCGCTTTTCTCGTGATCGAGACTTTGCCCGTCTACCGCTACCTGTATGAGTATGCCTATAACAACCTCGGCTTCTACGGCCTTTCGGTTGCACGACTGATGCTGTCTATGCTGGTGTTGCTGCCGCCGGTGCTGCTCATCGGCGGTACGATGCCGCTGCTTGCCAAGTACTTCCTGCGCGACTCCGCGAACCTCGGCTCTCGCTTCAGCAAGATCTACTACCTTAATACGCTCGGGGCTACTGCCGGTGTCCTGCTGACCGGATTTGTGTTCGTACGCTACTTCGGCGTAATCGGCACGCTGATGATTGCCGCAGGCGGGAACCTGCTGGTCGCCATGATCATTGCGCTGGGCAAACGGGGCGAAGGCGCCACGCGTCCCGCGACAGGCGAGCAGCGGCCGTATTCCTACATGCTTGTCTTCCTGTTTCTTACCGGTTTTATCAGCCTTGGCTACGAGATGTTGTGGGTGCGGATCCTCTCGACCTACGGCCTGTCGACGTCCCAGGCTTTCGCACTCATCCTCGCGGGATTTCTGCTCGGCTTCGCGGTCGGCGCGAGGGTTGTGGCGCGGAAGGTTGACGGCCGCCAGGACCTCGAGGCCTGGTTCAGTGCCGTATCCATCGTCACGGCTTTGAGCGGCGCCGTCGTGCTCCTGTTGTTCCGGCAGTTCGAGGCGCTCACGATCTTGCTCTCGGACGCGACGCCGATGAGGCAGCTGACGCTCGGCATGTTGCTCGCATTTACGGTGTCGTTCGTTCCCGCCGTGTTCATGGGAATCCTGTTTCCGCTCGGCGTGCGCATCTACGCGCACGACATCGATTGCATCGGCGCCAAGGCCGGCAACACCTTCTTTTCCAACACGCTGGGCTGTGTACTGGGCAGTCTGCTGACGGGATTCGTGCTGATTCCCTTCGTCGGGATGTGGAACACGACACTCGTTCTCATCAATCTCAGCCTGCTGATCGCAGCGGCTTTCCTGTTACGCGGCCGCCGGCCCGCGCGGGCGCAATGGGCTTCGCTGCTTGTCGTCGCGGTGATCGCGAACCTGCTGGTGTTCACGGACAGCAAGACGTTTCATGCCGAGCTAAAAGGCCGGGATCTGCGAACGGCGGCCGAGGGATTCGACGTGATCTATTACGCCGAGGGTCTCTCGGGAACGGTCACGGCCGTCGAGCGAGGCAGCTATCGCGGCCTTTTCGTCGACGGCCAGAACGTCTCCGGAACCGATCCTGTCTTGCTTGCCGACTCGAAGATGCTCGCCCACGTGCCGTTGCTGCTTGCCGAAGAGCCGCAAGCCGCTCTGACCGTGGGCTACGGCACCGGGACGACCTCGGGCAGCATGCTGCTCTACGACATCGACGTCCACGCGGTCGAGATAGAGGAAAGAATCATCGAGGCGGCGCCCCTTTTCCGCGAGGTCAACTATGCGTCCTATGCTGATCCGAATCTCGACATCGTGCTGGATGATGCCCGCAACTATATCGCTACGACGGACGAGCGGTTCTCCGTCATCGTCACGGACGTGACCAACCTGAAGTACAAACGCAACCCGTACCTGTATACCCGGGAGTATTTCGAGATCATGCGCGGCGCGCTCAGGGCCGAGGGTGTCGCCGCCGCCTGGCTTCCCGTTGGTGGCCTGTCATTCAACGACCTTCGCACTCTGATCGCCACGTTCGACAACGTGTTCCCAAACACGACGGCCTGGTATTTCACCCAGTTTCCGACCCATTTCATCATCCTGACAGGCACGCCGGAGTCGACTCGAGTAGACCTTGCCGCGCTGCAGCAAAGAATGCTCAGGGTAGAGCACGACCTGCGCACCCTTGGCATCGACAACGTCCACGAGCTTGCCAGCATGCTTCTGCTGGGTGAACGCGACATTGACGCGCTGGTCCACGGTGCGCCGATTCACACGGACAACCGTCCGATCCTCGAGTACTCGGACATGGATCTCTACAATGTTGTCGACGTCGCGCCGAATCTCGGCCAGCTCATGGCGTTCCAGACAGAGGATCTGCTCGTGTACTTTGCCGGTGCGGAGCAACAGCTCGCCGAACTCGGTGAGCATTTCGACCTGTATACGGGTTACTACCTCGACTACGTTCGACTGTACGAGCAGCAGCCTCACAACGAGGCGCCACGGCGTTAGCCGCCCCCTATGAAAAGAGGGCCCCTTGCGGGGCCCTGGCAAAAAGCAGCCGGCTGCTAGTCGGCTCGTTTGCGGCGTATCAGCAGCAAGCCGAGCAGTGCGGCGAGCATCGGCCAGCCCAGGGCGCCGCCACCACCGCCGCCCGACGATGGACGCTTCCGGTTGTCGTACATCGGTTGTTGCTGATCGACGCGGAGATTGCGCGGCGGTTCTGCAGCCCTGACTTCCCGGGCCTTGCGCTCGCTGGCTACCCGGTCGCGATTTTTGCGATCGATACCCTGTGCGGCAAACACCTCTTCGCGCACGACGATCATCGATGTGTAGTCGGTGACGAGACCGTACTCGATTGCGAGATCGGTGATCGCGTCCTCTGTGTCTGCATCCGCACCAAAGTAGTCCATCTTCGACTGGAGGTTCTCAATCGTTGCGTACGCCCAGATCCGTTCGAGCTCGGGATTCAGGTCCGACTGTGCCGGCATCGGGAAACGCGTCTTGTATTCGATTTCCTGGCCGGCGACCTTGCCGGTCAGTGTGACGATCGCATCGTTGGCGCCCCAGTAGTGACCCAATACCTTGAGCTGTTCGCCGTGATACAGGCTACCGACGCGCTCCGGTGTGAGGTCGGCCACCTTTGTGCCGTCGATGGTGAGCGTGACGTCGTGTAGCGCGGCATGGCGGATTTTGCCGGTCGCCTGGAGAAGCTGACCGGAGATGTCGTCGCTGTTGGACGTTTCCATCGCAAAGCCGTTCGATACCTCGGTCATGGCCTCGAGCAGCGGGCGGTTCGCGCTGTTGCCCATGATGAACGTAAACAGTCGCACGTCGTGCTGCTGCATCATCTCGAGAAACGCCTTCTTCTCCGTGATACCGACGTTGGCGACGCCGTCCGTCACGAGCGCTAGGCCTGAGGTGCGGTCGCTGTCGAGACTGTCCAGTCCGGCCTGCAGGCCCGCATACAGGTTCGTGCCGCCGCTCGCCTGGAGGCGACCGACCTCGGCCGCCCACTGACCGACGTTGTTCGCATCGGCGGTGACAAAGCCACGGGTCAGCTCGCGCGACGAGTTGTTGAACAGGAATATACGGAAGCGATCGGCCGGGTTCAGTCTGCCGAGGGCCTGCTGTACGCCGTTGGCCAGCGTGGCGAACTTGCCCTGCATGGATCCCGAAGTGTCGAGGACGAACACCCAGTCGCGGCCGCTTTCGATCAGCGGCAGGTCACCGCCCGGTGTGAACGTCATCATGAACGTACCGCGACCATTCCTGTCCGGCTTGTGGGTCACGAGGTCGACCGAACCGGGCAGATCAGGGGCATGACGCCAGTAGACCACGATGTCGGTATCGAGATTGGCGACGCCCGAGGTGTTCGATGCCGGCGGCGGAGCTTCACCGGCCTCGATCGCGGCGACCTGGGCCGCAAAATCCTCATCGGCGGGGTTCGACCCCGTCGAGTGCAGGTCGACCGTCCAGTGCCCGGCGCCCATCTGAGTCAGGACGGCGTTCGGCTGGCCCGGCAGGCGTACCGCGTCGACCGGGTAGGACGACTTCAGCTCGAGGCGGAAACTGAACGTGCCCGTCACGGAGTCACGAACTTCCCAGAACGCCTTGCGCTCCTCGTCCACGCCGCCTTCTTCGAGCGGGTACACGTATCGACCGATGCCGGTATCGGTAGCGGCGCTCTGGACATAGACGAGTCGGACGCGGACATCGCTGTTCGCGCGTACCGGGTACACGGAAATGTCGAAGGTGCGATACTCGTCTTTCTCGGCGAGAGCGGTTTCGCGGCCTTGCGATTTCTCCGCCTCGTAGAGCTGGCGGGCTTCTTCCTTCTTCAGGACTTCGCCCGTCACCGGGTTGCCGTCGATCCAGTACGTGAATTCGGCAACGGCAGCGTGGGAGGGAACCGGGAAGCTGTAGACGGCTTCGAGATCGCTGCCGCCTGTGTTGGCGAATACCTGGTCGATCTCGGTGACGACGTAGCCATCCTCGACGACGACGCGCACCTTGTGATCGCGGATATCGAGCGAACTCGATTTCCCTTGCGGGATCAACAGACCCGCCGCGCCGGCAGACGCCGCGCAACAAAAGGTCAGTACGACCGCGAGCAGACTCGCGTGGATCCTGGTTTTCATGACAATCTCCTAATTAAACAGCGTTCAATTACTAGCCAAAGAAAAACCGTTTTATTAAACGGTGTTTAATTTATACACAGATATTGAACGCTGTTCAAATAATGGTAGTGTTTGGCTTGGTTTCGCCGTTTTTGATTGGACATAATGCATGGGCAGACGCAGCGACCACAGTCGTGACGAGATCAAGGCAATGGCGATCGAAGCCGCGTCGAAGATCGTGGAGTCCGAGGGGTTCGAATCACTGACGGCGCGCAAGGTCGCGTCGAAGATCGGTTATACGGTGGGCACGCTCTATCACGTGTTCCGCAATTTCGACGATCTCGTAATCCACCTGAACGCCCGCACGATTGACGAAATGGCAGAGCTGATTCAGAAGAGCGTCAGGCGCAAGCGCAGCCCGGAGTCACGAATCCGGACGATGACTGAAGTGTATGTCGACTATGCGACCGAGCACCCGGACCGCTGGCGCCTCGTATTCGAGCACCAGGCGCCGCGCGGACTGCCGACGCCGGAATTGATGAAAGTACGTCGCGACGTGTTGTTCGAGATGGTCGCTGAGAACCTGCGCGAGTTGTCACCCAGGCACGTCAAGCAGGAGATCGATCACACGGCGACGGCTCTCTGGAGCGGCGTTCACGGCATCTGCATCCTGGCGTTGACCGGCAAGCTCTATCTGGGTGGCGCGTTCTCGATGGGCAAGCTCATCGACACGCTGCTCGAGTCGGTCCTCAACGAGTTTCGCAGCAACCAGATCGCGGACTAGGTCAGCGTCGCGAGATTCTCGAGGAAAGTCTCCTGTGCGGAGATTCGCTCTTCGCCGGTGCCGGGTGACAACCGACTGTAGGTGCCGTCGCTGCTAAGAACCCACGCCTGGCAGTTATCGGCCAGAAACAGTTCGAGGTGTAGGCGGATCTTGTCTTTCATCGCCTTCTGCCGGATCTCGAAGCAAGATTCGTTGCGCCGCAACAGGTTGCGCTCCATCCAGTCCGCACTCGAGCAGTAAAACTCCTCGTCGCCATCGTTAAAGAAGTAGTAAACGCGTGAGTGTTCGAGGAAGCGACCAACGATCGAGCGCACATGGATGTTCTCCGATACCCCCTTGACGCCTGGCCGTAGTGAGCATATGCCGCGTACGATCAGATCGATCTTGACGCCCGCCTGGGATGCGACGTACAGCGCGTCGATGAGCTGCGGCTCATTCAGCGAATTGATCTTTGAGATAATGCGCGCCTGTTTGCCGGCAAGCGCATTGGCTGTCTCTCGCTGTATCTTCTCCATTAGCGCCGGATAGAGGCTGAACGGCGACGCCAGCATGCGCGTCATGCCGGTTGCCTCAGTCAGGCTCGTCAACTGCAGGAACAGTTTGTGAACGTCTTCACCCAGAGGTTTGCCGCTCGATAGATAACCGTAATCGGTGTAGACCGAAGTTGTCGCGTGATGATAATTGCCGGTACCGAGATGCACGTACCGGACAAGCTCGCCGTGCTCACGGCGCACGACCAGCAGCATCTTCGCATGTGTCTTGAAGCCTACGAGGCCATAGACAACATGTGCGCCAGCCTCCTGTAACCGGTTCGAGAGCGCAATATTTGCGGCTTCATCGAAACGCGCCATCAATTCGACGACAACCGTAACTTCCTTGCCCGCCCGCGCCGCAGTAACAAGTTGATCAACGATCGGGGAGTCTGCGCCAGTGCGGTACAGCGTCTGCTTTATCGCGAGCACGTTCGGGTCGGTCGCTGCCGTTGCGATGAAATCGATGACTGGCGCAAAAGACTGATATGGGTGATGCAAAAGCACGTTCTTCTTCGAAAGGACTTCGAAGATGTTCTCGTCAGTCAGAAACTCGTCAGGCATGCCCTGGGTAAACGGTGGATACAGTAGATCAGGTCGGTCACCTATGTCGCAGACGGTGCTCATCCGATTGAGATTTACCGGTCCTTCTACGAGGTACATATCCACTTCTTGCAGGCTGAAATGGTCAAGAAGGAATTCCTGCAAGTCCTCCGGGCACTCATGGCCGATCTCAATTCGGACGGCAGCGCCGTACCGACTTGCTTCTAGCTGACCCTCGAGCGCCCGAACAAGGTCGCTAACTTCCTCTTCGTCAATGTACAGATCACTATTGCGAGTCACTCGGAACTGGTAGCAACCGTTCACGTCGAGGCCAGGGAACATTCGGTCGACGTGCACGCGAATAACCGACGAGAGAAACACGAAGTTGTGTTCGCCAGGCCGACTGAGGTGCTCCGGCAGTTCGATGATTCGAGGCAACGAGCGGGGCGCCTGCACCATGCCGCGGTGTCGCTTGCGTCCAAACGCATCGCGGCCGTGCAAGCGAACGATGAAGTTGAGGCTCTTGTTCAGAATGCGCGGAAATGGCCGGGACGGGTCGAACGTCAAAGGCGTCAAAACCGGCACGACCTGCTTGTCGAAGTACTCGCTTAGCCACTCCTGTTGTTCTTCGTTCCATTCGTGGCTCTGCACGAACCGCACGCCTGCCTCGGCGAGCTCAGGGAACATGACGTCATTGAGCAACGCGTACTGGGACGCAATCAGGCTGGCAACCTCGGGCTGCACCTCGTTAAAGACTTCCTGAGCCGGGATCTTCTCCGGTCCTTGCGCCGGCGCGCCGATCTCCATCCGCTGTTTGAGGCCGGCAATACGAATTTCGAAAAACTCGTCCAGGTTTGTGCAGCTGATACACAGGAAACGGAGTCGCTCGAGCAGAGGCACATCGGGGTCTTCCGCTTGCGCGAGCACTCGTTTGTGGAACTCAAGCAGGCTGAGTTCGCGATTGATGTAATGGCTATCCATGTCAGCGAGAGTGTATCGTGCCCAATACGACTTTGCGGCTTGCGCCGGTCACACTTGGAAGGTTTCCAGTTTCGTCGTTCATCGTGCGCATCGCAAGCCAGGCAAATGCGACAGCCTCGACCCAGTCGGGATCGAGGCCCACCGTCGCGGTTGTATCGATGCTTGTTTCAGGCAGGTTTCGGCCGAGCCGGCGGAGGAGTTCGAGGTTGTGGGCGCCGCCGCCGCAGACGAACAGCTGATCCGTCTGCCTTGCATGATCGCGAATCGCATCCGCGATCGATCTCGCGGTGAGTTCGCACAACGTTGCCTGCACATCGACAGGCGTATGGGCATCGGTCAGGTACTTCTGCAGCCAATGCAGATTGAAGTCCTCGAGTCCCGTGCTCTTGGGCGGTGCGAGATCGAAGTACTCAAAGCTGAGCAGTCGCTTCAGCAGCAACTCGTCGCAGGTACCCTCGGCCGCCCAGCCGCCGTCGGCATCGAACGGCTCGCCACGGTGGACGTGAATCCAGCGATCGAGAAGCGCATTGCCAGGGCCGGTGTCGAACCCGACCACGGGCGTCCCGGTCGGCCCGAGGACCGTGATGTTCGCGATGCCGCCGATATTGGCGACGACTCGGTTGGCGTCGGGCGTACGGAACAGCCACTCGTGGAAGGGCGGTACCAGCGGTGCCCCCTGGCCGCCCGCCTCGATATCGGCACTACGGAAGTCACCGACGGTCGAAATGTTGGTGCCGTCGGCGATCAGCGCCGGGTTGCCTATCTGGAGCGAGTAAGGCCGGATCGCGTCGGGCTGGTGCCGAACGGTCTGGCCGTGGCTGCCGATCGCGCGAATCGTGGCGGCATCAAGTCCACTGGTCGCGAGCACGGCGTTAGCCGCATCGCGGAAGCACTCGCCGACGGCGCGGTCGAGGCCGCCGATATCGTCGATGGGCTCGTTGACCGGGGTACCAGCGGCCTTGTGCAGCCTCTCACGCAACTCGGCCGGATAAGGCGCTTTATGGGTCGCCAGGATACCGACTTCACGCTCGCCAAAGTGTACGAGCACGGCGTCGATGCCGTCCATGCTGGTACCCGACATCAGGCCGATGTAGTGCTCGGACATGCCGGTCAGGACTGTGTGTGTGCGACCGATGCGAGCTTGGTGCGCTTGAACTGCTCGAGTTCCTCCAGGATCGGCGTTGCCTCCGCTTGAAACCGCTCTCGGTATTTACTCGCAATCGGATCGGCATCGGGCAGCGGCACGGTGCGTGGGTTGCGGTGTACGCCGTTGAGTCGGAACTCGTAGTGGAGGTGCGGGCCGGTCGCATAACCGGTCATACCGACATAGCCGATCGTCTGACCTTGCCGGACACGCGTGCCGAGTCGCGCCTTCGCATTGAAGGCGGACATATGGCCATAAAGCGTCGTGATGTTGCCACCGTGCTGCAGAATGACGACTTTGCCGTAGCCCGTCTTCGTGCCTCGGAATATCACCTTGCCGTCGCCGGCCGCCTTGATAGGCGTGCCGCGCGGCGCGGCGTAGTCCACGCCGCGATGGGCACGAACCGTTTTGAGAATCGGGTGAAGCCGCTTCGGGTTGAAGTTCGAGCTGATCCGAGTGAAGTCAACCGGGGCACGAATGAACGCTTTGCGCACACTGTCGCCTTCAGGTGTGAAATAGTCCGTGTTGTTGTCGCTGTCTATGAATCGCACGGCCCGGATCTGGCGACCATTGTTGTTGAATTCGGCCGCGACGATCTCGCCATCGGCGACGAATTCACCGTCCTGCCAGATTTCCTCGTACTGGATGTAGTAGTTGTCGCCGGTACGAATATCGAGGATGAAGTCGACGTCCCACGCGAAGATGCCGGCCACATTCATGATGGTCTTGTCGGACAGGCCGGCCGTCGCGGCACTTTCGAAAAGCGATGACTCGATGACGCCGTAGGCATGCCGTTTGCGAACCTCGATCGCGCGCTCGACGACAGCTGCCGTGAAACCGTTCTCGCCCCTGTCGATCTGCAACGCGCTCGTCAGACCGAGCTCCGAATACACGCGGATGACCTGGCCTTCGTCGTGCACGACTTCGTAAACGTCGCCGGGCTTGATGCGACGAAACTGCTTTTTTGCCTCGTCGAGTTGGGCAATCTGCATGAGATGGCCGATGTCGAGGCCGTTGCGACGAAATAGCCGCTCCATCGTGTCGCCGCGACCCACTTTGAGCGTCAGCGTATCGAACAGCGTTTCCGGTTCCGGGTCGACATCGGGCTCGACGACGTCCGCCGTAATGTCGGCCGGGTCCATTTCCTCGACAGTTAGTGGCGACTCGTCCGCCGCCCGCATGACCGGCGTGTCGGTAACGGGTGGTTGGGGGTCATCGGTCCCGAGGTTAGTGAGCAGGGCGACGCCGATGAGAGGGATGCCGAGACCGACCACGAACCACGAAAGGGCCTTGGATTTTGGGGGCTTCTGTGCTGCAGATGGCTTGTAATCGTGTAGTAGTGGACTGGCCGGACGATTCAAGTCTGCGTCCCCGCGGATTCAGGATGCCGCTACTCTACCGGCTGGAAATTTGGAGGTCAAAAGCCTGCGGGAGTGCTACAGTTCGCGCCTATGAGCAGCATCGCGGAACAGATCGCAGAACTGACGCGAGGGGCCGACGAGGTTTTGCCCGAGGACGGCCTCGAGGCGAAGCTGAAACTGGGTCGGCCGCTGGTCGTCAAAGCCGGTTTCGACCCGACCGCGCCCGATTTGCACGTTGGTCACACGGTGCTGATCAACAAGATGCGCCAGTTTCAGCAGCTCGGTCACGAGGTCGTCTTCCTGATCGGCGATTTCACCGGCATGATCGGCGACCCGTCCGGCAAGAATGCGACGCGTCCGCCGCTGTCGCCCGAGGAAATCAGGGCGAACGCCGAGACCTACGAGGCACAGATCTACAAGATCCTCGACGAGGACAGGACCCGGATCGAATTCAATTCGACGTGGATGGGTGAAATGGATGCGGCCGGATTGATCAAGCTGGCCGCACGGCACACCGTTGCCCGCATGCTCGAACGCGACGACTTCAGCAAGCGCTACAAGGGCGGGCAGTCGATCTCGATTCACGAATTCCTCTACCCGCTGGTGCAGGGTTACGACTCGGTCGAGCTGAAGGCAGACGTCGAACTCGGCGGCACAGACCAGAAGTTCAACCTTCTGGTTGGCAGGCAGCTGCAGCAGGACTTCGGCCAGGAACCGCAGATCGTCATGACGACGCCGCTGCTAGAGGGGCTCGACGGCGTGCAGAAGATGTCGAAGTCGCTGGACAACTACATCGGCATTACGGAGCCGCCCGGCGAGATGTTCGGCAAGATCATGTCGATTTCCGATGACCTGATGTGGCGCTACTTCGAGGTGCTCAGCTTCCGTTCGCTCGACGACATTGCCGGGCTGCGCGATGCCGTCGATGACGGCATGAACCCGCGCGATGCAAAATTTGAACTCGGGATGGAAATCGTTGCCAGATTTCATAGTGAGGCGGACGCCGAGGGCGCCAGGCAGGAATTCATTGCGCGCTTTCAGAAGGGGGCCATGCCCGATGAGATTCCGGACAGGGCGCTCGACAGCCAGGACGGTCAGCTGGGGCTGGCACACCTGCTCAAAGGTGCCGGGCTGGTCAGCAGCACGTCCGAGGCGTTCCGAATGATCAAGCAGGGTGCTGTCAAGATCGACGGCGAGCGGGTCGAGGACCGCGGGCTGCAGATCGAAGCCGGCAGCACACATATCTACCAGGTGGGTAAGCGCAAGTTCGCGCGCGTCACGCTCGCCTGACGTCGTCGGGCCGGCCGGTACGGCCGGGTCCGATCGGAGGTGAATGCAGTGAACAGACTACTGGTCCTCGCGGCCGCCATGCTCGTCGTGCTGATCGCGCCACAGCCCGGTCATGCGCAATCGGAAGACGATGCGCTGCGCGCCGGGTTCCAGGCCGTCATCGACGGGCTCAACGACAACTCGTTCAAACTCTTTCACGAGGCGATCGACCAGCGCGCGATGGTGAGCCGGATCATCGGCACTTACGCGATCTCGCAGGACATTCGCGAACAGCTTGGCGACAACCCGCGTGAGTGGATCGAGTCCGCCTTCACGTCGTCGTTCCCGCCATCGGAGGGCGAAATCCTCGGCACGGTCATCGCGTTCGAGGTCTACGAAGAGACGGCTCGCGCGCTCGTTCGCTGGGAGTCGTCGGGTTACCGGTTCTCTTACCACACCTACGAGCTGGAAGTTCGCGGTAAGGACAAGTTCAGGATCGTCGACTGGATCGACTACTACAAAGCCGGACGATTCTCGGAGCTGGTCGCGCAGTCGTTTGTCTACACGATGCCCACGCCCGAGGCTACGTTGCAGCTGCTCGAGAACAAGAACCGCAACGAAGGTGAGGTGTTCCAGATGGGCGAGATGTTCAAGGCGGTACGCGACAAGCGCCATGATCGCTTCTTCGGCATCTACGATGCGATGGACGAATCGCTGCGCAGCGAGAAGATCGTCACCGGACTGAACCTCGAGATGGCAATGTCGTGGACCGACGCGGGTCGTACCGGGCGGGCTTTTCAGGCCGTTGTCGCAACGTATCCTCAAGAGCCGTTGTACAGCTTGCAGCTGGTGGGCTTCTATATCGCGACGCGGCAGTTCGAGAAGGTCATCCCGGAGCTCGAGACCTTGCAGAGTGGGCTGGGCGTGACTGACGGTGCGACCGAATCGCTGAAGGTGTCCGCCGCCATGGCGCTCGGCGATTTCGAGCGTGCCGAGGAATTCGCACTCAATGCAACAAAGGTCGAGCCGGATCTTGAGCTGAGCTGGTGGTCGCTCCTGCGGGCGCGCACCGCCGCCCAGGACTGGAGCGGCGCTACAGAAGCGATGGCTGAACTGGAAGATCGCTTCGGCCACCTGCTGATCCCGCAAAAGCTGCGTCGCGACCGGTTCCTGAAGGCCCTGATCGACCAGCAGGAGTACAAGGACTGGCGCGCGGCCCGCGATTCCGGGTGACGGAGACCGCATCCCGGGTCCAGTTCGGGCCTTGGCCCGGCCCTGGCGCTCTGCGAGTCTGCGGGATTCTGCTGCAAATCACGCCGGAGGCGCTCGGCTGCGCCCCGGCCGACGTCTACACAGCGTTCCGCGGCGATACGCCTGGATAGCCGGAAACCCTGTTTCTTCCGTAGAAAATCGACCCTCTCGGTCGGTCTGGAGCCCGCGCCGGGCGTCTGTTCCGGCGGACTGCAAAAAAAGTGAAAAAAACTGTTGACGGGCGGGGCGGGCGGCTTATAATGCGCCGCTCTCTGGGGGAACGGTGGCCCCCGGCAGACCTCTCAAGACAATGCAGCAGGGGCCGTAGGGCTGGTCAGCAGTCCCGCTCGGCCTGTATAATTGTTGGTCTGCCCCGAATTTGCGGGGATCGTTCTTTAACAACTCAATCAGATAATTTGTGTGGGTGCTTGCGCTCGAGTTTGCGAAGGCAATATCAAGCGTAAGAACCAACCTAAATTCTTAACTCAAGTAATTTAGAGTGGGGATTACGTTCTTTAGATAAAGCTCAAAGCTTTAAACTGAAGAGTTTGATCCTGGCTCAGATTGAACGCTGGCGGCATGCCTAACACATGCAAGTCGAAC
>JAAUYD010281422.1_pt1 | contig 50227 bp, 40 predicted proteins | sample 7278101 | NCBI WGS metagenome assembly JAAUYD01 (sample SAMN14350128, study PRJNA611818) | marine sediment metagenome | isolation source: surface marine sediment (0.6m) | place: French Polynesia: Moorea | collected 2018-08
GGTAGAGTTTAGCATCAACTCCATCTTTACCTGAAACTGTCAGCTTTCCAGCATATAAGGGATGTATCCAGTTGGTGTGACTTCCTTTACCAGGAAGCTCAGTAAAACCGCTTTGGCGTAGCCATTGTTTTAACTCCCTAATTTTCTTGGGCATTCACTTATATATGCTATCAACTACAGCATATTATCCTCAATCTCACCCAAATATCCAAATAATATCCCCTTGTTTGGGAATGTAATCTTGAGAATCAGAAGATTTCACGACCTACAAGTTCCCCACTATCGATTTCACCATGTAAATTATCCGTTGTGACTCTTGACAGTAACTCATCAAGATCATATTTATTTTCATAATATTTTCTGGCAATGGGAGGCAAACTATTTGTAATGCTTTGTAGTGCTAAATATTCTATAGATTGATTGGTTAATTCAGCAAGATGTAGTAATTCTTCAAAAAGTGATTCTGGAATTTCAAGGGTTAACTTGTAATTAGTCATTTTTACTTGTTTTGATAATACAAAAATATTGCTTATGTGCAGTATATTACAGGTATTACCACACAATAATTACTCCTTTCTCGCTCTAAAATTACCTATATTTCTCTCTTCCGTTCTCTGTGTCCTCTGCGCCTCTGTGGTTTTTTATCTTTCCAGTGTAGCTGGATTTGATATCAAGGGAGCTTTCCGGCTCCCACTACATAATATTTTTGTTTGTGAAAAAAGCCAAAGGAATAACTAGCTGTGAAGTAAAGCTACCTTGAGAACGTAAGTACATAGTTAGTGTTAGCATACCGCAAAAGCGATCGCTCTTATGAGGGTAAAAGTATATGTACAGTGTCGAAATACCTGAAAATCAAGCAGAATTTGCCGAACTACTCCGTCGGGTAAAATTAGGAGAAGAAGTGATTATTTCTTCTTCAGGTGTTCCCGTTGCTCGTATCGTACCCATCGCCGAAAAAGCATTAACTCGAATTCCAGGTTTAGATCGTGGTAAGGTAACAATCGCCCCTGATTTTGATGCTCCCCTACCCGATGATGTGCTAAATCCTTTTATTAACCCAACAAACGAAGACGAATGAGAGCATTACTCGATACTCATGCATTTCTTTGGTGGGTTACTGACGATACACGACTTTCATCTACTGCCAGAAATATAATAAGCGACCCAACAAACATCTTGTTTTTAAGTGCTGCGAGTGCGTGGGAAATTGTAATTAAAGTACGTTTGGGAAAATTGAATTTACCAGAACCACCAGAAACATATATTCCAAGTCGGTTAACTTTGAATGAATAACGTGCATCATAGAACTTATTAATTACGGGATTCCAAATATTTTAAAATCCTTTGGTTTTCCATTGTTAGTTCTCTAATATCTGCTGTGTTGTCATCTATTCTTCTTTGATTATCAATCATTTGACGCTGTATATTAGATATTTGTCGTTGCATATCATCTAGCCTCGGCAAAATACTATTAGCCAAATCAGTTAAAGCTTGAATTGCCTTAGCATTAGATTCTATCAGCTTCTCAAGACGTTCTGAATCACTCATATTTTTCTTAAGTTCATATAATAATTATGCCTACCCACGATATTACTTATTACTTAATTACAAATATCCGTTTTCAGCCAGAAAAGCAGGGGTAAGATTATATTCGCCATTATTTGCTTCTGTTTTCATAGGTGAATTATCCAAACCCAAGAACTTTTCCACATATTTACCTAGGATATCCCCTTCTAAATTCACCCAACTACCAGGGGTTAAATATCGCAAATTAGTTTCACTATAGGTTAAGGGAATAACAGCAACCTTAAATTGGCATAACTCCCCATTGTATTGTGCTACCGTGAGACTGATACCATTGATTGCAATACTACCTTTAGAGACGATGTAACGAGCGATCGCATCTGGTGCAGTAAACTCCATTTCCCAAGAAGTTGCTGTCTGTACTGCTGCTACCATCTGTCCCATGCCATCAACATGCCCCATGACAAAATGTCCACCAACTTTACCACCTACCCGTAAAGAAGCTTCCAGATTGACATATTGACGGCTAGTTGAACTTTGTCCCAGGGTAGTACGTTGTAAAGTTTCCGGGGAAGCAGTGGCGATAAATCCATCCTTCAGTTTCTGTTCTACCGTTAAACAAACCCCATCAACAGCAACACTATCACCGTAAGCCAAGTCCTCCATAATTAATGTTGACCCATCGCCAATGCAGGTAATTTGCCAAGAATCCCCCCCTAGGGGTTTTATGGTTCCTAATGATTGGATTAATCCTGTAAACACGTTTTTCCGCCCGTTTTACTCTATTTATTACCCAATTACAGCGAAAATCCACTAGTAATTCCGACAATCTTTTCTATGATTGAGGTATCTTTAGTGACATTATATTTTGTATAACCATTTCCTAACCTCAAAGGCTAGAGCTTTTCTCCCCCAACACTAACCAATTCCATCCTACGGCTAAACTTGATGAATTCTACCCTCAGTTCCGTAAATTGAGCTAGTGCAATCTGGAAAATAATCCTTACATAAATATCAAGACATTCCCCTCTGACTCAAGGCATACTGAAGTAAGTAAGTTATTGCCGGATTATATTAATGGAACCTACTCTGGTGTTCACAACCATTTGGGAGTTTAATAGAAGCAATTATAGAAAATAAAACTTATGGTTATCCTTGTCCCAATATTACCCAAACAAGGGTATGATTCATTACTATTTCCCCCTAGTGTTAAAAGTATTGTAGAGGCTTAGCCAATGATTGAAATGAAAGTCGCTGGCATAGCATTAGATGCCATTACCCGTAGCCCCATTGTACTCTTGAAAGATGCTTCCGAACGCCGTGCTTTACCCATATATATCGGTCAGGAACAAGCTAGGGCAATTATGGGCCCGATGGAAAATCAAAAACCACCCAGACCCCTAACCCACGATCTTATTGTCAGTATCCTAGAAACATGGGAGATGAATCTAGAAAAGATTATCATTCACTCCTTGCAAAAAGACACATTTTATGCATCGCTGATTTTGCAACATGGTGAAGTGAAAAAGGAAATTGATGCCCGTCCCAGTGATGCGATCGCAGTTGCTCTGCGTACCAATTCCCCCATATGGGTGATGGAAGAAGTGATTGCGGATGCTTCTATTCCTGTGGATCGGGATGCGGACGAAGCGGAGCAAGAAGCATTCCGAGAATTTATTTCCAATCTCCGTCCGGAAGATTTGATCCGCCACTTTGGGACTGAAAGTGAAAGTGAAAGCTAAAACAGTTATGAGCGCCCTAGGAGGGGAAGTTAGGAAGAGGCAGGGGGAGTGTGGGGAGTGTGGGGAGTGTGGGAGGTTTAACCATCAACTACCAACTGCCAACTGTCAACTGTCAACTGTCAACTGTCAACATCAAAAACGTCCTAACTATCGAGCGCAACTGCTATAACAACTAAAAACTCCACAAAAAGATGCGATACCGACGTTTTGGGAAAACCAATCTGCGCTTATCCGTATTTTCTCTAGGTACCATGCGTTATTTAGCTACGCCTGAAAATGCGTGGCACACAATTGAGCAAGGAATAGCCCAGGGAATTAACCATTTAGAAACAGCCATGGGGTACGGCGAGAGTGAGGAGTTTTTAGGAAGGGCTATCACTTCTGGGTTATCGGTACCTCGCTCCCAAATCCACATTACTACAAAAATACCACCTACGGCGGATGCGGATACAATGCGTCGGTGTATCGATCGCTCCCTAGAAAGGTTAAATCTAGATTATGTGGATTGTTTGGGGATTCACGGCTTAAACACTTGGGAGCATTTGCAGTGGGTTAAAGCCAAAAATGGCTGTATGCAAGCTGTTTGGGAAGCGGTGGCTGATAATCGAGTGGGACATGTAGGATTTTCTACCCACGCACCGTTAGAGGTGATTTTAGCAGCCATTGACACGGATTTTTTTGAGTTTGTCAATTTACATTATTATTACTTTTTCCCACGGAATGCTCCAGCCATTGAGCTGGCTTGGCAAAAGGATATGGGTGTATTTATCATTTCTCCTGGGGATAAAGGAGGAAAATTATATACTCCTCCCCCAACTTTAATCGATTTATGTCATCCTTTTTCGCCCCTAGAACTAAGTTATCGTTTTTTATTAAGTGATTCGCGCATTACAACTTTGAGTGTGGGTGCAGCCAATCCATCAGAATTAGCCACACCTTTACAAGTTGCTGACAAAGATTATCCACTCACGGCAGCAGAAGTTACAGTATTTAACTATTTAGAAGAACATAAAAATCAAGTTTTAGGTAACACTAAATGTAGTCAGTGTTATGAATGTTTACCTTGTCCGGAGAATATCAATATTCCTGAAGTTTTACGACTGCGTAATTTAGCTGTAGCCTATGAAATGCAGGAGTATGGTAAATATCGTTATGGAATGTTTGAAAATGCTGGCCATTGGTTTCCAGGAAAGAAAGGAAACAGGTGTACAGATTGTGGGGATTGTTTACCCAAATGTCCAGAAAATTTAAATATTCCTCATTTATTACGGGATACCCATGCAAGATTGCAAGGTAAAACTAGTAGACGATTATGGGGATGATTCTTGTTGAATTAATCTACTATAGCAATCCTAAATAACCCTTTTTTGTCACTCTGGAAAGATAAAAATAAATGTAGGTTGGGTGGAACGAAGTGAAACCCAACAACAACAAAGTTTTTGGCTGTTGGGTTTCGTCCCTCAACCCAACCTAAATCTAAATTTATAAAAGTACGTAATAATAAGGGTTTTAGTTTTTATCTAGCCAGAGTGATTAAAGAGGGATAATAAACCCTGTGGACAGGCTATGCCAAGGTGAAAAGTTAGATACCCGACTTTTCTGTAAAAGTTGGGTATCTGAGTCTCTGCATTTTTACAAATCAAATAGGATTGCTATATTATCTTCAAGGAATCCAAGGTAAATAGAGGCATCCAGGGATTATATCATGTGCGGATGAATACTTATAAAACCTCACCCGCCTGCGACACCCTCGACTTATTAAGGAGAGGGTAACAGAGGGTTGGGGTGAATTAAGCAAAAATTATAAGTAATTAAGCTAACTTGATATAATCAGGCGGACATGATATCAGAGGCACCCTAAATACGTAAGTAGTAACGCACCAAAGCCCGACATGATTGTGCGTGACTACGTATTTTTCAAGCATCAAATATGATTCCTATATTCTCTTCGATCAAGTCTGGTAAAAGTAATCCCAAGTTAAAAAAATAACCAGAAAAATATAGCATTTTCTTCGTTCAGTGAAGTACAAAAATATATACTAAAACCAAGATTGGGATGGGCATCCCTGCCAAACTAAATATACTTCACGAACAGGGCAGTTCTATTATCCTATTTGATTTTGGAAAAACTCAGTTAGCTAGATACTTACCTTATAGATACTTACCTTATAGATACTTACCTTATAAATATTTAGCTCTCAGTATACTTAGAAAAATTCAAGTAGGATTACTATAGCGATTTTAATTTACATAAAATAAAATTCAAATAAATATCACACTTAGCCCATCTCGTGATTCTAGACGCAGAGTATGAGAAGGGTTGCGTCAGGTGCGATCAGTTTTATATGTAATTTAATTTAGTGAATAATCTATAAAAAAATTGTAGGGAAACCAGCAGTTTTTTTTGCTAATTAATAGTAGCTTTTAGCAAGAGAACCTATCTGTAATTTCTATATTTTTGACAGTATTTCCTAACATTATCATGTTGTCTTGACAATTACTATTGAGGAGAATCAAGTCCCAATGTCTCATAATTCTGATATTAGCCATCCTTTAGATATAGGAGGGCTAACAAATACTTATTTATCCTCAAACAATGAATTAAATTTCACAAAAAATGATGGCCTACAACTCACTAGTTATAGTAGTTCTAGTTCGGAAGTAGGTACTAGTGAAATTGTCAGTGATGGGGAACTTAGTACCACTGGATATAACAATGATTCTGGTTATGGTTTAGTTGACGCGGGTAAAGCTGTTGGTGAAGCCACTGGTGATAATAGCTTTACTGATATTCCCAATCAAGGTGGGGATGAATGGGGTGCAGATATGGTACAAGCCCCAGAAGTTTGGGACAAAGGACATACGGGAGAAGGGGTAATTGTTGCAGTTTTAGATACTGGGGTAGATTACAACCACTCTGATTTGAATGATAATATTTGGACAAATACCAAGGAAATTGCTGGTAATGGTATCGATGATGATGGCAATGGTTACATTGATGATGTCTCAGGCTGGAATTTTAGTAATGATGATAATGATGTCTTAGATAGAAACGGTCATGGTACCCACGTTGCTGGTACAATTGCTGGAGAAAATAATGATTTTGGAGTCACTGGTATTGCCTACGATGCCCAAATTATGCCAGTTAAAGTTTTGGATGACTCCGGTTCTGGTACTTATAGTTCAGTTGCGGATGGTATTTATTATGCGGTAGATAATGGTGCCCAGGTAATTAACATGAGCCTGGGTGGCTCTCGTTCCAGTAGTCAGCTAGAATCAGCCATTGAATACGCCGAGAGTAAAGGTGTAACTGTGGTGATGGCTGCTGGTAATAATGGCGATTCTCAACCGGGGTATCCGGGGCGTTACGCCGATGAATCGGGTATTGTTGTGGGAGCTGTGGATAGTGATGGTGAATTGGCTGATTTTTCTAACCGTGCTGGTGATGAGAACTTAGCTTATGTTACAGCCCCGGGAGTGGATGTTTACTCTACGGTTCCCAATAATGGATATGATTACTATAGTGGTACTTCTATGGCGAGTCCCCATGTGGCTGGTGTGGTGGCGCTAATGTTGAGTGCTAATCCCGATTTGACAACCACTCAAATACGTCAAATCATCACCGACACATCGGGAAATAGTACCCAAACAACGGAAAATAATACCCAAACAACGGAAATTACTAGCTGGGATTTTTCCAGTTATTTGTCTGCAAATACAATGGATAATTTGCACACCAATGCTATTTCAGGGGAAAATTTTCATGGTTCAGATGTCCATAGAAGTAATGAAAATTTATCCCCAGTCAATGACATTGTGTCTTATAACTCCACAGAAAAGAATATGAATCAAGTTCAGGAACGCCAATTTAGTGTTACTGGAAATAATGACAATAATGGCAATGATAGTAATGATTGGGACAGTATCCTCGAAGGAATTACTAAACAGCTACAACCCTATGAAGAGTGGTTAGAATTTCTTCTTTAAGAGGATGTTTGAAAAGTTTTTAGAGGTTAAGTATTATGCCTCTTCGCTCGCAATGATGCAATCTCGGAAGTTTTGCGTAAGTCCTACAGTTATCAAGTACCTACATTATAAATCGAGGGAGCTGATACCATTTATGTATTAAAAGATGCGCCCCTCTTTAGCCCATGTAGATGGGCTTTGTTCAAGTAGTTCCACTCATAAGCGAGTGAGAGCGATTAAGTGTAGCTTCATACAGAATTGGTATGACATTGTAGAAAGTATTTTTTATATCCACAGATAAATCCGATAGCCTGTATCCAGTCTATTTCTTGCCAGTATTCCCTCGTTAAATGATACAGCAGTTTGCGGATCAATGAGGTACAAAAAAATTTTCTAAAACTCTTGTGTTACCCGCATACCTGCTTTTATAAGCGTATCTCATCAATATGAAATATGCTGTGCATATGAATATAAAGTTTTGTAAAGTGATTTATTGTTTACTTTGACAGGCTGTCATACTGATTTTGGTAAACTATTCTGCCGGTAATTTTTATGAATCACTTATTGTTGTTCCTACGGAGAACACTGATTGTGTTCTTGGTGGGCACGTTTATTTCTGTAAGTACCTTTAGAGGGGAAGCTGTCGCCGATGTAACTCCTACGAAAAGTACCTTTAGAGGGGAAGCTATCGCCGATGTAACTCAGAAGTTTGTCAATTCATGTACACTTAAGCGTGCAAATCAAACAAATCAGCCAACTTTTCAAAATCCGCCATTTGCATACGCGGATACAATATATCAAAATTCAGACAGTCAAAACATCAAGGACTATCGAACTATTACCTTTGATGCAGTTCAAGACAAATTTTACCTAGATGGAGATGGAAGTGCATCTGCCACCAATGGATACAATGGCTACCTCTACAAGACTACTTTCTTTGACAATGAAGACAGTTCTACTCCAAGTCTAAAGACCATTGTTCGAGATAATGACAAAAGTCCTAGTCTACCTGGAAAACTCAAGGTAGTAGACTACAATGAGCAAACAAAAGAAAAAATGGTTGGAACCTATACCCCACCAACCATAGTAGTATCTCCTAGTGATCGAAAAGGCAACAGACCTAACTCCATTAACCTAGAACTTACCAATGACTTACCAGTAAATGTTCAATTGGCGGGGGATTTACCACCAACCAAAGAAAATTTAGAGAACCAATCTCAATATACCAACATTCATTATCATGGCTTTAACGTATCCCCTTTACTAGGAGCTGATGATGTTTTGGTGGATGTTCCTTCTAATCAAACTCCTCCTAGTTTGAAGCAAGGTGGTTATTATCCAAGTGACAATCCAGACGATCCTAAATATGGTGGTCCGATAACTGAGTACAAGATGGATGTCAAAATTCCATACGTCCATCAGTCAGGACTATTTTGGTATCATTCCCACGCTCACTCACTCAGCGATAATCAAGTTCGAGGTGGTTTGTCTGGTGGAATTATTATTAAGGGGGGCGATCAGTATTACGAAATTCTCAGTCCAACAAAGGGAATTCAAACTGATGATATTACTGATGATGACTTAACAAAAGACCAACCTGAGAAATTTTCTGTCCGTCAAAAGGTAATGATGTTCAAGGATTTTAATGATGTTCTAGGCACAAAAGCAGCAGATTGTTTCACTGTCAATGGTCAAGTCAACCCCAAAATAAGTATTAGGCCAGGAGAGGTTCAGTTGTGGCGCATGGCCAATGTAGGGGCGGATCAGTACATGAACATTGCTCTAGAAGAAAAAACAAATATGCAGAATCCCGCCTTTGCTAATCCCAACGGTAAACCAAATTTTTATATCTTGACGCGGGATGCTGATTTTGTTGAAAAGGTAGTACCAACTAACTCAGTTCTATTACCACCTGCTAGTCGAGTGGAAGTTCTTGTTGTAGGAGGTAAAACACCAACGGAACACAGCACATATAATCTTGTTTCTGACCTTACTACTAACTTAACTACTGAAGATCAAAAGTGGGTGCCAGGACGAAATAGCTACTTGTTAGCAACTGTTGAGCTAGATCCTGTTGACCTAAGCAATGATAATTATGTATGCTACACAGACAATACTGTTAATCAACTAGGTCTTTCTAAAAATTATAATGAAGGCAACCCGGGTGAGGACAAATATTGTGATTCAAATGAGGATAAAGACTTATATGCTTACATTGAAAAACAGGTGGCAACAAGTCAAACTGGCTCTGGTAGTGCTGTAGACAAGATACTGCCAGCCCCTGAAGAACTCTTCGATGGTTACTATGTAAATGATAATTATAGTATACCAATATGCCAAAGTAGGGATGAAGATTTTGTTACAAATAAAAAAAATACAGGTCAGGGTTGCCTAACTCCATCGAATTTGTATAGCGATCCGCTTACCAAGAAACGTTACTTCTATTTCAGCCAAGATTTCAGCCAAGGTGCGAAGTTTTTTCTTAAAGGATTTGAGCAAGCACAAAATCCAAATGACGACAATTTTCAGACAAAAATCCAAGAACTATATGATGGAAACCGAATTGATAAGGTTTCCCGGGTAGGAGACTTAGAAGAATGGCACTTGGTCAATACCACTATATCTGCCCACGTTTTCCACATACACCAGCTTGATTTTGTAGTTCCTCAGGTTATTCTCAGTCAAGATCCATGTGATGGTCTAACTACCAATGAGACCTGCACCTACAATAACTACACAGTAGGAAAGTATCAAGGATCATTAGATTTCTCGTCAGGAGCTGATAGATGTACTCAAGAAGGAAATAAATGGAAGTGTCCTCTATTACCCCAAGGATATCGGGATGTAATTCACTTACCTCCAAACAGCGAAACTATAGTCCGTATTCCCTTTGTCAATCCCTTCATTACTGGTCCATTTGTCTATCACTGCCATATACTATTCCACGAAGATACTGGCATGATGAATAATCTAAAAGTGGAAAATACAAAAGGGTATGGAGGAGAAGAGGTGATACCGCTATTAGCACCGATCCCACTACGCTAAAAATGAGGAGCGTGTCCAGAATTGTCTAGATTTTGAGAAGGTGATTCTTAACCTTCAAACCTCACGGGGTGACAAGCGCCCTAAAACCCTTGATAAAATCAAGTTTTTGAAGAAAATAAGAATCATTATAGAGGGGTGGGTGGTCGCGGTGCAACCACCTACCCCCTTCCTTATGTAACTGGCGATAAATAGGCGAACGGGATGGTTTTTTGTGTAGTGAATTGCCATTAATTCACTATCAACTTAGTCAATATCATCAGAGGAAGTATTGACTTTCATACTCCAAGGTTCTCCCTCTCCTTGAGGGGGATGAATATTTATTTTAGCTTTATTTGTAAACTTGGTTAAAGTCATGCCTAACTGAAATAGTGCATGTTGTACGAACCAGTAACTTTCGTGGTTATGACAAACAATTTCTAGGGCGAGTACACCTGTATTTGTGGAAAAGTACCAATGACAACTGGTGAGTAAGCTGCGAGAAATGCGATCGCAAGCTTGGAAAAATTTCTTCCCGATGGATTCTTCTAATTGTCGCAGTAGTAACTGATCCCGTAGAGAAATTTCATAGATAGGTAAATCGTCGGAATAAAGAGAAGACTTGTACATAGAAATTTTCCCATGATTAATAAGGGTATTTTGGTTCGCCATATCGCCGGTTGGCTTGGCTTATCTCCCTTGGGAATATCGCCGAATTCAATTCTCAGTGTAGGCTGATGATTGGTTTTTGCCAGCCTCTATGTGATGATCTGTTATCTACACCTTCTTCCTACTGATTCAATTTAGGATTATAACAGCACTCAGTAATTATGGTTTATATAATCAATTTCGGATTGGTAACTGAGCCTGTCGAAGTTTAGATTTTGAAAAACAGATAACTCAATCTTGCACCATTCTCAATGGGCTCCATATCCCACCCAGAAATAAAGTTCACAGGCTAACAGCTTAAGTTCATTGAAATGGACTGAAATTCTTTCTTAGTCCTCTTTTAGAGGACTTTAGCTATTAGCCAGGGATTTAAATCCCTGGCTGGGGGGCTGACAGCCCAGGTGCGAGTTAGGAGATAATCCCTTATCCGTTGTTATCCGTTGCCTATTTTGGATTTACCGATTGTGGATTGAGCTTTAAGAAAGATGCATCGCCACACAATTATTCCTATGCTTTTCTGATTCGGTCAAGCAATTATCAATGCAGAAAAAAGTTGCTTTTTGTACATGAAGACATAATTAACAATGCACTGTACTAGGATGATTGTTTACATCCATTACTAAATTAAATGTTAAATTGCCACATAGCGATCGCACAGTTGGTAACAATATCTGCAAGGGTTTGAATGATTATGTCCATTGGCAACATTTGCTGTCAATGTATAGGATTAAAAATATAGCAATATGAATGAATTTAGGATATTTATAAATCCTGAAACCCTTTGTTAGCTTGCTGTTCCCTGTTCCCTGTTCCCTTTTACCTATTAGGGGTTATGGAACCCTGACTTTGGGCAAAAGTCGGGGTTCTGGAACATTAGGCGGTGTTCTTGGATGAATGTGAGCTACGTATTTGCGACTAACTATCTCTGTATATATACGCTAATATTTAGCATTTTTTTAACAGTGCAAGTATTTTCGCAAATTGCAAATCGAGAATACTCAATTTTGATTCGATGGAGAACGGCGCATAAATGGTAAAAGGTCTTGTAAAATCGTTTCGTGGTAATGTTCTTGGGGATAATGTCCGACGTTGTTCATACTCACCAATTCCCCGTTAGGTACGGATTTCACAAAATTATCCGCCATACTCACATCTAACCAGGGGTCCATGGTTCCCCATTGCACCAAAATGGGTTTATCCCACTGCTTAAATCCAGAGTCGATTTCCTCCATGGATTTTGTTAGTTGTAAATTACGAATAGTAGCCAGTAAACTACGGCCAGATGCAGAGGTTTTGAGGAAGGGTTGGCGATAGATTCCTAGATGTTTCTCATCAATGACATAACGGCTACCACCTTCTAGGGTGCGATCGACTAACAAGGGGTCTTGAGTCATCATATCCCCTACTAGGGGTAAACCCATTTGTTTAATTTTCCAAGGTAATTTAGCGGTGGGGGAAATGGGGGTATTGAGGATGGAAATATTAGTAATTTTGTCGGGGTGACGTAAAGCATATTGCAATCCCACAGAGCCTAAAAAACCTTGGACAACTAGGGAAAATTGTTCCAATTCCAAGGCTTCGACAAAATTTCCTAAAGCTGTAACAAAAGCATCGGGAGTGTAAGCAAATTCCCTGGTATCTGGCTTAGAAGAAAAACCACAACCAATCCAATCTGGAGCGATTGCTCTTGTTCCTTGTTGTGCTAATCCTGGTAGTATGTCCCGCCAACTATAACTTTGGGATACTAAACCATGTAGTAAAACAACGGGTAATAAATTACTTTGACCTCTGGGTTCTGCATGACGGTAAAACCATTCTAGGGAATTTACGGTGATTTTATGTTCTGTTATTGACATTTATTTAATTTGCGTACCAGACAGGCTTACGGTTAGAGTTTTCATTCATCGAAAAGTATGCCAAAATTCCTTGTGGTGCAGGCAGCGTTCGACGGCTCGACTGAGCTTCGCCGAACGTCTGAGCTCACGCCGAAGTCTTGCCTGCCAATAATATGGGTAGGATGCCTGAATAATACGGGCAGGATGCCCATCCCACAAGATTGGATCATATTTTTGATGGAATTCTCTTAAAAGTTGTATAACTCGGAGATTGTTATTAATTAAAGATTAATCAGAGACAATCATCTCACGAAAAAGTTGCCGAATGCTATCTCAGAGAGATTTGTACCAAGATTCGCGCTTTAATACTTAATTCCTACGCCTCTTTCCCCCTGCCCCCTGGTTTGGATATACAAACTAGATGCATAATTATGAAATCCGGATGATTAGTTACCACAAAAACCTTACCCCCTTCCCCTCTAGTTACTAACCACAGGGGTGTCCACCAGGACAGGGTGAGGTGACGACAATATAGTAAGTCTCACAAGCGGATTTGATATTACAACAGTTTTCATCTATTTAAACCACATCTTTATGTAGGGGTTTAGCAGTGCTAAACCCCTACGGTGTGGTCTTATATTACCTGAAAATCGCTTTCAAAACCTGGCAAAACTTGATTGGTATACTATTAACCCGCAAGTCCCTAACCTCTGAATGACTAGCAGTATCCTTATAGGCGTGGGGAGTGTCAACAGTAGTGGAGTCAGAATAAATTCAGTTCAATTCAGCCATGCCAGAATTAGGATACTCGCGAGAAAGCAAACCTAAATCTATTATTTACCAACAATTTCGGCAACTTTATCCGCCCTGGATTTATCCAAACGAGCGCCGTGGACTTGTACTATACAAGAAGCCATATAATTTCCCCAACGGGCTGATTGTTGAGCGTTCAAACCATTGGTTAATCCGTATAGCACTCCCCCAGCAAAGTAATCTCCAGCACCAACAGTGTCAACAGCTTTAGCTGGAAATCCGGGAACCCGAACAATTTCTTTGTCTTGTACTACAAGAGCGCCATCAGCGCCATCGGTAATAAATGCAGTGTCAACCATTGCGCCAATTTTACTGGCGCAATCTTCAAGAACTTCAGTTTCACAGAAATGACGGGCTTCATCAGCATTGCAAAATACTACATCGCAGTATTTTGTCACCAATTTGTGAAAATCATCGCTGAAGCGACTGACTAAAAATAAGTCGGAAAAGGTAAAAGCAACTTTTACATCGTGACGCTTGGATTGCTCCATAGTCTCAATACTGGCTTTTTTGGGACCTGGTGCATCCCAAAGATAGCCTTCCACATAACTATATTTACACCGAGCTAATTTTTCTACGTCAATATCCGTGGGATCTAAAGTTGTGGAAACCCCCAAATGGGTACACATAGTACGTTCGGCATCGGGAGTTGTTAAAACTAAACAAGTTCCTGTGGTACCGTGGTCTTCATCGGTGGGGTGAACATCAAAATGAATCCCTGCTTCTAGTAAATCTTGGCGATAAAATTCACCGTTAGTATCGCGAGAAACCTTACCCGAATAAAAACCTTTACCACCACTTTGGGCGATGGCAATCATTGTATTCGCAGCAGAACCACCGGAACTCAATTCTAGGGAATGGTGTTTCAATTCCTGCAATAATCGCCCCTGTTTTTCCGAGTCCATAAGGGTCATACTACCGCGATTCAGGTCATGTTCCCGAACGAAATCGTCTTCCACTAACGCCAAAATGTCTACCATTGCGTTACCTACGCCAAAGACATCTACTGACTTAGAATGTTCTGCTGTCATTGAATTTAAGTTTCTACTAAAACTGCAATCTCAGTTTAGGGTAATTTTTGTCATTAATAAAATGATATGCCTCTTGTGTCAAGGAGAATTTAGAATGAAGAATTTAGGATTGCTATATCTAAATTTTTATTGCTAATTCCTAATCTAAATTAAAACTATTTGACAAAAGTTACCAAAGATTCCGATAATTGTACATTGTGAAAACTTTAGCTATCTCAATAAACACTTGGCTAACGTCATTGTCATAGGTGCCCAGTGGGGCGATGAAGGAAAAGGAAAAATAACTGACCTGCTCAGCCGCTCCGCAGATGTTGTTGTGCGTTACCAAGGGGGTGTCAATGCTGGACACACCATTGTAGTAGAAGGCGATACCTTTAAACTGCACTTGATTCCCTCTGGTATTTTGTATCCAGATACTGAATGTATCATCGGTTCTGGAACGGTAATCGACCCAAAAGTTCTGATTACAGAACTAGATCAAATAGAAGCATTAAATATTTCTACTGATAATCTGTTTATTTCGGAAACTGCTCACGTGACCATGCCCTATCATAGGTTATTCGACCGGGCAGCAGAAGAACGCAGGGGAAATTACAAACTAGGTACAACTGGTCGCGGAATAGGTCCAACCTACGCAGATAAGTCAGAGCGTACAGGGATTAGAGTCTTAGATTTAATGGATCCCCAGGGTTTAAGCGAGCAGTTAGAATGGACGATTAATTATAAAAATGTCATTCTCGAAAAGCTTTATAACTTACCACCTTTAGATCCCCAAGCAGTAATCAAAGAATATCTTGGCTATGCTGAACGCTTGCGGCCCCATGTGGTTGATAGTTCCCTCAAAATCTATAATGCCATAAAACGACGGCGAAATATTTTATTTGAGGGAGCCCAAGGCACTCTCCTGGATTTAGATCATGGGACTTATCCCTATGTTACATCTTCTAACCCCGTAGCTGGTGGTGCCTGTGTGGGTGCAGGTTTGGGCCCAACGGCCATCGACCGGGTGATTGGTGTGGCCAAAGCTTACACCACCCGTGTGGGTGAAGGACCATTTCCTACGGAGCTAGAAGGAGAGGTGGGAGAGTTACTGTGTGCCCGTGGTGCTGAATTTGGCACAACTACAGGGAGAAAACGCCGGTGTGGTTGGTTTGATGCGGTAATTGGCCGTTATGCGGTGCGGATTAATGGCATGGATTGTTTAGCAATTACCAAACTAGATGTCCTTGATGATGTTGAGGAAATTAACGTTTGTGTTGCTTATGAAATAGACGGGGAACGCTGCGAACATTTTCCCACAAGTTCCCGTCAGTTTGCTAACTGTCGTCCCATTTACAAAACCCTACCCGGGTGGAAGCAATCAACCAGTGACTGTCGCAAATTAGAAGACTTACCCAAACAAGCCTTGGACTACCTGAAATTTTTAGCTGAATTAATGGAAGTTCCCATTGCGATCGTTTCCTTGGGTGCTAGCCGCGATCAAACTATTATTGTGGAAGACCCAATTCATGGTCCCAAGCGGGCTTTGTTACACCCTGATGGAACCCCTGTTTCTGCGGTTAATGCTTAAGGGTGGCTGGAATTTCCTCAGAATATAACTAATGGTCTCTCCCATAAAATTTGATGGTAAAAATAATAACCTATAGCACAGGCATCCTTGCCTGGGTATAACATAGTCAGGCAAGGATGCCTGACCCACAACCCCTCATAACTAATGCTCCACTACATTAGTTATGAGGGGATTTGTAGTTGGGCTTTAGCCCTTATTAATCCCAAAATATAATGCGCTAAAGCGCTACTACGAAAACTTTTACCCCTCATAACTAATGCGATGAAGCACTAAGTTCCTGCAAATATTACCCTTTAATAGCAGTGTTGGGTGTATAATTGGAGTTTTGTCATCTTGATGTAATACCAGTTTTGGAAGGCTTATACAATAGCTCTTTGATTATCCAAAGTTTAAAATCTAAAATCCAAAATGGTATTGCCCTAACGGCAGGACAAAATGAGTAAATACTTTGTAGAATTTGTATGAGCATCACAGTCGAATGTCAAACTAGACCAGAAGGCACCAAACCCAGAGCCTTACGCCGTTCTGGAATGATCCCAGCTAATTTATACGGCCACAATGGTACGGAGTCCATTTCCTTAGTGGTGGATGCTAAAACCGTTGAACTTTTACAGAAAAAAGCTGCTGTTAATAAAACACAATTGGAGTTGAAAATTACTGATATTTCTTGGAACGGTACCACAGTAATTAAGGAACTTCAGGCCCATCCAGCAAAAGCTACACCTTATCACGTCAGCTTTTATGCCTGTTCTCAAGGCTAAGTTGAAGTATTTTGCAATATTTTGGTTTTTCATGATCATCATTAACCAGGGGTAACTCCCTGGTTTTTTATTAGACTTTTCGAGATAAAATTACTGTTGCTTGTCGGTATAGCAGTTGCCAAGATATAGCGAATTTGGGTTGATGGTTGACGGTTATTGAGTCGAACAATACTGTCCTAACCAATATGTCCATCGCTATAGTTGGCTTTTCCTATTCAAACCCATAACTTGCACCATTCCCAATAACCGCCTGGGATTTAAATCCCAACTCTTATAGCACCAAGTCGTCTAAAGTAGACTAGACAAGCATTCTAGTCTACTTAAGTAAACTTTGTTTATTAGCCTTGAAATTTATTTGGTAGGTGGGAATGTGGGCTAAGTGGCATTGGTGCAAGTTGTTAGTTCAAACGGACATGATATCAATCAGTAAATCCAAAATCCTTTCATTGAATGACAGAAATTGCTATTCCCCCTTTAATTCAACAAATGTTACAGCCTGGGTTCTACCCCCATGCAGTGACAGAACCAGTTCAATTAATCCAAACCCACATTTCCTATGTACTATTAACGGGAAAATATGCTTATAAACTGAAAAAGTCTGTGAATTTTGGATTTTTAGACTTCTCGACTTTAGAAAAGCGACAACATTTTTGCCAAGAAGAATTGCGTCTTAATCGCCGAGGAGCAGCAGAACTATATCTAGAGGTGTTACCCATTACCCAATCAGGAGAAAAATATGAGTTGGGCGGTAAGGGAGAAGCAGCAGAATATGTGCTGAAAATGCGCCAATTCCCCCAGGAAAGCCTATTAAGTTCCATGTTTGATGAGGGAACTCTACAGGAATCACATTTAGAAGAATTGGGAAAGGTGGTAGCTCTCTACCATGAAAGAGCAGATATCAATGACTATATTCGCTCTTTTGGGGAAGTAGCTCAGGTACGCACCGCAATTGATGAAAATTACCAACAAACCGAAAAGTATATTGGTGGTTCCCAAACCCAGTTACAATTTGATCAAACCAAAGCCTATAGCGATCGCTTTTTTGTAGAGCGCCAAGAGTTGTTTGCCCAAAGAATTAAAGGTGATTACATTCGGGAATGTCACGGGGATTTACACCTGAGAAATATTGCTTGGTGGCAAGATAGGATCTTAGTTTTTGACTGCATTGAGTTTAACGAGCCATTCCGTTTTGTCGATGTCATGTATGATGTGGCGTTCACCGTCATGGATTTAGAAGCAAGACAGCGCCAAGACTTGGGTAATGTATTTCTTAACACCTATGTTGAACAAACTGGAGACTGGGAAGGCTTACAAGTCTTACCTTTATACTTGAGTCGTCAAGCATATGTACGGGCAAAAGTAACTTCATTGTTATTAGATGATCCGGGGATTCCCGCAGAAGTAAAACAAGAAGCATTCCAAACTGCTGCAAGTTATTATAAACAAGCATGGGAATATACCAAACCCCGTCAAGGAAAATTAATTTTCATGTCTGGTTTGTCTGGTTCAGGTAAGAGTACAACCGCCCGTTATCTATCTCACCAATTGGGAGCCATCCAGATTCGTTCGGATGCAGTCCGCAAACATCTTGCCGGTATTCCCTTACAGTCAAAAGGGGGAGATGAAATTTATACCCCAGAAATGACCCAAAAGACGTATGGACGGTTATTAGATTTGGGTATTATACTTACCAAACAAGGTTTTTCCGTAATTTTAGATGCTAAATATGACCGGCAACAACTCAGACAGGAGGTAATTAACCAAGCCAAGGCCAATAATATCCCCCTGCAAATTGTCCAGTGTGAAGCACCTTTAGAAGTTTTACAACAAAGACTGCAAAACCGCAGTGGTGACATTGCCGATGCAACGGCAGATTTATTAACCTCACAGGTGGAGAAAGCAGAATCCCTAACTACAGAGGAAAAAGTATACCTAAAAGTGGTGGATACTACTCAACCCCTAGACACACAATTAAAAGATGTAATTTGCTCATAGCCCCTATCCCATGGCAGAAGAAAAAAAGAATTCGGGCAAACTGGTACCGCCAAATTTTTTATCCCAACTAGCATTTGGCATATTCCTATCAGTCTTGTTATCATTGCTCGGTTTTCCTAGAACCTGGAGCATCTTCTTAGGAGTTTCAGCAGGATTTATTTTTGGCTGGGTTGCTGCGGCATCCCAAAGTAGCCCCAGAACCCAAAATTTGGCTTCCTCAGAAGGTATAGAGTCTGGATTGAGGTACTGGTTATTCTTCATGTTGGCATTTGTAGTGGTGGGATACCCACCAAACGTAAGTATTTTTGTCGGTGGTATTGGTGGTATCGCCGGTGGATGGATGATTACTTGGTGGAAGAGTAAGGGGGAAACAAAAGCCGAACCATCATCACCAGAAATTACCCCCACCGATGAAGAACTAACTTCCCGAGGACGGGTAACTAGACCAAAAATGCGGAAAACTACTCAACGCTATCGTCGCAGTCCGGGTTCAGTTAAACTGAAGTTTTGGGAACGGTAGCAGGCAAAAGACACAGGGTAAAAGGCAATCCTAAATCAAAAATGATCAAAATCAAATTTGGGATCTGCCTGGGGAAAAGACAGATAAAATTAGCTCAAACAAAAAGATAATCATAATCTAATGTTTCTGTACCTTTCCAAATTATTGCCCCTACTGTTTTACCCTTTGGGTTTAGCCTGTATCAGCTTGATAGTAGCACTAGTCATGTTAGGGAGACGACCCCGCATAGCCGCATTTTGCATTACTTTCTCCTTAGTGCTACTACTTGTGAGTAGTAATGGTTGGGTATCTAAATTTTTTGTGCGATCGCTAGAATGGCAAAATATACCACCCGCCGAACTACCTACAGCAGAAGCAATGGTGGTTTTGGGTGGTGCTACCAAATCCGCTTTTCCTCCTCGGCCAGGGGTAGATTTAAGCGAACAAGGCGATCGCGTAATTTATGCAGCACAACTTTATCGCCAGCAAAAAGCCCCCTTAATTATCCTCAGTGGGGGTCGTATTGATTGGCGTGGTGGCGGTACCGCTGAATCAACTGATATGGCAGCAATTTTGACTTCCCTTGGCATTCCCAAACAGGCAATAATTGAAGAACCAAATTCCCTCAACACCTATCAAAATGCTGTTAATGTCAGTAAAATTATTGAAGCAAAAGGTATTAAAAAAGTATTATTAATCACTTCAGCTATGCATATGCCGCGATCGCTGCTGATATTTAAAAAACAAGGTATGGATGTAATTCCAGCACCGACTGACTTTTTGGTGAGTGAAGGGGAAATACAAGAACTGGGTAACACGCCAAAAGCAGCAATTTTAAACTTAATGCCAAATACTGACAACCTGCATCAATTTACTATTACCTTAAAAGAGTATTTGGGGATGTTAATTTATCGCTTACGGGGTTGGCTGTAATCAGTTATCAGTTAGCCTCCTCCGGAGGAGCTGCGCTAACAGTTATCAGTTAGGGTTTTTCAAAAATCCTTATCAGTTATTTCTGTCTGAATACGATACATAAATACCAACAGTTATAATTGCAATAAGAATATAAGCTGGTTTGATATATTACCCAGAAATTTTATGTCACAAGACTTTCCGCAGATAATTCCCTCCCAGCAGTCCCAAGTAGAGGAGAATTTGCTAGTCCATCAAACTACCAGGGAATTCTACGACGAAGTACATATACGGTCAGAATTTCAGCAATATTGCCAGTGGTATTATGCTACTGCGGAGCATCATCGCCAAGAACTAGAGAGAATGCGCGGCGAACTCAACATATTTGCATGGTTTCGCCGCAAATGAAGGATTTTTAATAACCCTTAAGATAATATTTCCAACTCATCTTCCCGGAGGTGAGCCTTAAACTTTTTACTAAACTTGACTAAGACAGGCAAATTAGCACTTACAGGTCTATCATTCCATGTAGTAACAATATTAATTACTTCACCTTCTGAACCCTCAAGATCAAAAGCTTTACCTCGATGCTCGGGGTTATGATAAACCACTACAGATGTTTTAACACGAACGCGATCGCCAATTTTCATACCTAAATTTACATCTAGTTTTTGTTTTTCTAAAATATTCTCCACAGCTATCCCCGAGTGAGTTTGCTGGTTGTTCATAAGTAATATCGACAGAAATATTTACACTTTAATATTTAGACTGGATAGGGATTTCAGCTTTAATTTTGTGTAATAAATTTTGTCTTGTTACTTATATACTTTGCAAAAGTGATGCCATAGCCATAGTTTTTGCCGATGCATTTTACAATACCTTTCAACTTAGCAGATAGAAAAATCAGCCAGATTAGGTTTCGATCATCAATGATGCTCTACTTTGGCTGTTCACCATTTCCAAACGATTCCCCGTGCTAGCCTATCCTTAAATAAAATATATTGGAGGCATCGCCAAGATATTGCAGGGGTTTAACCCAACATCAGAACCACTAGATACTTTGGCAAGAGTTCCCATCATCCTATCTTCACATAAGATTGCCCGTCTTCAAAGTCCTAATTTATAGTCTCATAAAACCAGTATTTCCAAATATTGATGGAAAAAGTATTGGTGGAAGTGCTTAGGCGTGTCATACCATTTCTTTATAAATATGTGCCAAATTTAGCCTGCTTCCGGCAGGCTTTGTTCGTATAGCCCCACTCTTCTAGAGTGAGGGAAATATTATATTATCCCCTGCTCCGAAGCCCCCTTGCCTCTAATTACTAGGTGGACAGAGTTTCTGCAACTTCAGAGGAAGTCGCTGACATTGTTGTTGAAAGGATTGAGGATTAATTTGCCACCAAGCAGCTAAACTCAAACTAGTACCCGCTAATAATAGGAATAACAACCCAGTAAATATTAACCACCCCCGTTTACCTTTGTCAGGCCTGCTTACATCAGGAGCCTGGGTAGTGGGTGATTCAGTGGTGGGTGATTCAGTTGGAAGTGATTCGGGTAAATCTAAATCTAGTAATGCTTGGGAACTCTCTGTAAAAGTCGATTCCACCGGTTCGGCCATAGTTGCTAAAACTTGCGGCTCCTTTTGCACTATATGTACGGGATAGTCAGGGGAAACACGACAATGGGTAAGCACCACTGAGATATTATCATGACCATTTTGTTGATTGGCTAAATCAATCCATTGGCGCACACCATCTTCTAACACCATCTCCCCTGTGAATATGGGTAAGACATAATCTTGCCAGGATTTTTCCACCCAGTTATTGTCACTTAACCCATCAGAACACAGTAGTAAAATCCCATCTTCTTCTATAATTAACCTTTGGCTTGTGGGTTGTAAAAATTCACCTTCCTTAGTCCCCAAAGCTTGGGTAAGGGCATTAGCATCTGGGCGTTGTAGTGCTTGACGATACAAACTCCGAGCACAACGGACTTCTCGCCCAGCCACATCATCATCCACCGTCAATAATTGGCAATAATTAGGAGTAATCCAGTAAGCACGGCTATCACCCACATTTATTAGGTAAAGTTCGTGGGAATTTTCTCCCGTCTCGACTTTTTGTGGTATTTGCACAGCCATCACCATGGTTGTACCCATGCGTTGAATACCTTCTCGGTGTTGTTGATTATTGCTATTGCTAATTAAGTTATTAACTACCCGCAAGCAAGCTTCTATTTGTTGTTGCAATAATTGTGGTGGTAGTATATCTTCCTGGGAACCTACTTCTTGCAGTAAAGCTTGGATTTGTAATTTTATAGACTCAATTGCCAATTTGCTAGCAACTTCACCCCCCTCATGGCCGCCAATACCATCACAAACAATAGATACTTGGGGTATTAAAGGATCGTTAATGCGCTCCCTACTGCTAGGAAAACAAGCATCCTCATTTTGCGTGAGTTCACTACCAATACTAGTAGCTCCAGCTACTTTGAGAGTTAAGGGTAATTTTCCGACTAATGTCAGTAACAATTGATTTAATTGGCTAGATATTGATTGTATATCAACATCTTCAGCCTTCATTTGCTGGACAATATATTGTAATTCTGATGCCCCTTGGGGTTTTGCCTTATCTACCCAGGGTTGCCAACAATCTGCCAACTGTCTTAGATGGGGCGGTTCTGACTGATGTAGTTCTAATAATCCCACACACCATCCCCGTACCCGGATATTTTCCCCCCGGAGTAAACTGCCGGCCACACCTAACTCCCACAAAGGTTGCCATAATTGCAAAATTTGCCATAGCCAGTAAACCTGTCTCACGGCAGTTGCTTTATTCCATCCATCTGCGATCGCAGGATACAGATTACCGTATTCGTCTATGGGTACATTTTCTAGTAACAAAGTATCATGTGCTTCTGATTCTGAGTCAGGGATAATTCCATACACTTGGGGTATATGTAAACTATGGGGATATAACTTGAGGTAAGGAACAGTGGCTGCGGGAGGTTCTGAGGGAATTTCTGGTAATAATCCTGGTTGAGTATCCAGCCAAATGTTAGGCGCAATTACCTCATATCTGTAGGCAACTTTTTCTCCTATTTCCCGTTGATGGCTAGATGAATCAACTACCCACAGATAACGGTAGACTAAAGGTGTTTGGCAATTACCACAAACCTCTTCACCGACTGGATTAATTGGTTTGGTACAGTCTTGGTTAGTACAATAGATTAGACGCTGTGTAGAAATCATATAAATATATATTTCGAGTAAATAATTAATAAGTAAATTTCAATCACATCTAGCTCTTAAGCTCTAACTAATTGGCATAAACTAAATTTATATCCATGATTCTATAAGTTGTTACTTATACTTTTGAGAATATTAAGTTAAGAATACTTGAGTTAAATTAAGTGAACACAGTCACCATATGGCTGTATATAAGCATAGAAATGCAGTAACGACAAATAATTTAGTCTTGAGGATGGCAAGATGCCAAGTACTACCTTAATTTGGCTAATTGTAGGTACAGGACTGTGTTTGATGGAATTTTTTCTACCTACAGAGTTCGTCACATTGATGATGGGAATTAGCGCCTTTGTGGTAGCGTTACTGGCGGGGGTGCTACTAGGAAAATTATGGCTGCAAGTTTTGGTTTGGCTATTACTATCTGCCGTTTTAGTAGTTTTTTCCCGGCGGTTGCTAACACCAAGAAGGCGAAGTTCCCAAATTCAGGATGCAATTATAGCGGAAACTTTAACAGAAATACCACCAGGTAAAAGTGGACGGGTACTCTATGAGGGTAATTCGTGGCGGGCTCAATGTGATGATGAAAAAATCGCGATCGCACCCCAAGAAACCGTCTATGTAGTCAGGCGACAAGGTACCACATTAATTGTGATGCCAGAGCGTCTTTTACGTTCTTAAAAATTATTTCAATCAGGAGGCACTGTATATATGTATCAATTTTTACTATTAGTTTTTACTGTATTGGGTGGTTCAGCATTGGTTAGCTCAGTCAAAGTGATTAACCAAGGAAATGGGGCTTTAGTTGAGCGTTTGGGACGCTACAATAAACCACTCAAACCTGGTATCAATTTTGTCATGCCCCTAGGATTCGATCGGGTTGTATTTAAGGAAACCATCCGAGAAAAAGTTTTAGATATTCCTCCCCAAAAATGTATTACCAGGGACAATGTGTCAATGACCGCAGATGCAGTGGTTTACTGGCGCATCGTCGATATGGAAAAAGCTTACTATAAAGTGGAAAATCTCCAGTCAGCGATGGTGAATTTAGTTCTGACTCAAATCCGTTCCGAAATGGGTAAACTGGAACTAGACGACACTTTTACCGCCCGCTCGCAAATTAATGAACTTTTGTTACGAGAATTAGATATTTCCACAGATCCTTGGGGAGTAAAAGTTACTCGAGTGGAACTGCGGGATATTGTTCCCTCTCAAGCAGTGCAGGAATCTATGGAATTGCAGATGTCCGCAGAAAGGCGCAAACGGGCAGCAATTCTCACTTCTGAAGGAGAACGGGAATCAGCAGTCAATACAGCCAGAGGTAAGGCTGACGCTCAAGTCTTAGAAGCACAAGCCAAGCAAAAAGCCGTAGTTTTAGCAGCAGAAGCCGAACAAAAAGCGATCGTCCTCAAAGCCCAAGCACAACGCCAGGAAAGGGTTCTTCAAGCCCAAGCCATTGCTGAATCATCAGAAATTGTCGCTCAGAAAATCCAGGACAATCCCAACGCCCATCAAGCCCTAGAATTCCTGTTAGCTATGGGTTATTTAGATATGGGTTCAACCATTGGTAAGAGCGAGAGTAGCAAGGTAATGTTTATGGATCCACGTACCATACCCGGCACCTTGGAAGGTATACGCTCCATTGTTTCAGAAAATCCCCCACAAGACCAATCCATTGTGGATAACCCTCTATTTAAAGATTGATGTTCTCTTACTTTCCTTCCAGATCATGACATTTTTTACATAGACCGAAAAATTCCAAAGTGTGATAGAAAATTTTAAACTGGTGCCTATCTTGCAACTGCTCTTCTAATTCATGGGCGGGACATTGGTTTATAGTCACCGAAATTCCACATTGCAAACAAGTAAGGTGGTGTTTATCCTGTTGTGTCAAACTATAGAGGGCTTCTCCATTGCCCAATACTCGCATTTGTACCAAACCCTCTAGTTTTAAAGCTTCCAAAGAACGGTAAACTGTAGCTAAACCCATACCCTGGTTGCGACTACGCAGCTCTACATAAATCTCTTGGGCAGAAATGCCTTTTTTGATAGTTTTGAGCAAAGTTAAAATCCGCTCTTGGGAAGGGGTGCGTATAGCTTTCATAAAACAATTATTTTCGGGAGTTATGGATGATAGAAGGCTTGAGCCTGGTTAATTTAACAAATTACTGTAATTAGTGGGTAATTCTATTTTCACCCATTGGGAACTGAAATACATAGTATAGCGATCGTCGCATTCAACAAATGCCAGTGCAAAGAAAATATCGAGCGAAAATTTGGGTAACTCTGCGTACTTCAGTCCTAGACCCGGCTGGAGTTGCTGTAGAATCTGGATTAAGTCATTTAGGTTACGATAATGTCGAACAAATCCGGATTGGTAAATACATTGAATTATTAATCACCACCAAAAATGAGAAAGAAGCTAATCAACAGTTAAATGCAATATGCGACCAAATGCTGGCAAATCCAGTGATTGAAAATTATCGCTTCGAGTTGATTGAGGTGGAATCCCAAACCGGAGTGTTCTAAAAAGTTAACAATTAAAAGTTAAAAGTTAAAATAATGAAGTTTGGGGTAGTTGTTTTTCCTGGTTCTAATTGCGATCGCGATGTCGTTTATGTCACCAGAGATGTGATGGGACAACCCACTCGCATGATTTGGCATCAAGATACTGATATTAACGATATTGATGTAATTGTCCTACCTGGCGGTTTTAGCTACGGGGATTATTTGCGCTGTGGTGCCATCGCTCGGTTTTCTCCAGTCATGCAACAAGTAATTGAACACGCCCAAAAGGGTAAGCTGGTTATCGGTATTTGTAACGGCTTCCAAGTATTAACTGAGGCTCATTTACTACCGGGAGTACTGGTGAGAAATCGGGATATGCATTTTATTTGCGATCGCCTCCCCTTACAGGTGGAGCGTAATGATTTACCTTGGACCCAAGGTTATGGAAAAGGTGACATAATTATTTTACCAATCGCCCACGGTGAAGGACAATTTCGTGCCGATGAAGAAACTTTGACGGAAATTGAAGCAAATAATCAAGTATTATTCCGTTATGCAGGGGAAAATCCCAACGGTTCCCAAAATAACATTGCTGGTATTTGCAATCTCCAAGGTAATGTGTTGGGGATGATGCCTCATCCAGAAAGAGCCGCAGATTCTATGCTGGGTGGTACCGATGGTTTAAAGTTATTTCAGGGATTAGTGGAATCAGCAATAGGGGCTGTGGCTTGAAGTAGTATGTTGTATTTGATACCTAATTGATATTAGTAGATAAACCCATACCCAAGAGAGTACCATTAGCAATATATTCGCCCATCTTTTCCTGGATTTTGGTGGATTTTGGCTAAAGAATCACTAGGGGAGCATAATTCCACCACAAAATCAGGACACAGGGGCAAAAACTTCTGTCTTTGTTCCTTGGTAAGAGACTCTCACCGTTCCATCCTAATCCAAGAAGCATCAGGAGAGCGATTAGCACCATTAGAGAGTTTAAACCCAGTAGAAGAATCAAAGGCTGTACCAAGATTATTTTGATGGCTCCAGGCTTGAACTTGATAGGATAATTCAATATTTCGATTGTCTGTTTCTCTCCCAGTTGGTGCCATTATTATTAATTCTCCTGATGCTGTGCGTTCAAAGTTCCAATCGCGGTTGTTTTCACATAATTGCCAAAATTGCTCGTCACTGAGGTTGATTGTTAATTCTAGGTGAGAAGGTAAGGTAACAGTACGTGCATTCATAAATTTCTCTCCATTTCTAGTGCTTTGTCCCATTAATTCTGATGGGTTGGATAATGAACCGCAAAGGGCGCAAAGGGCGCAAAGGAAGAAAGAAGAGAAATAGAGATATTCAATTTATCCATCAAAACTAATGGGACAGAGCACTAGTAGTGAGAGGTTTTCCATATTGACATTTATCCTATCCTCCGTGTAATTTTCTTGTTCCTCTGGGTGTTGAGCATCAAATTTATTACCTATATTTTAATATTAGCGATCGCAATTTTGCTGCTACACTTGGTAATTCCATAATATTATTCTGAAAAATAAAATCAGCGTAAATGCTGATGTAGATTATTGTAAGACATCAATATATTAGGTTTATAGCGAGGGAAAAAACTCGTATTTGTTAAAAATTTTTTAATACTAAATAAGGAATCAAAATTATGTCAAAAATTGCACAAATTTTATTAGCTAGTGCTGTAGTTTTTTCTGCCGCTTTACCAGCAAGTGCTGCTAATACAGAATTTAATAAGACTAATACTGCAACTTTACTTAATAGCTCAAGTAAAGGCGAATTAGTAGCTACAGACGGGGCGTATGAATCATATTATGTTTGCATTAATTCTGGTTATCTAAATGTCAGGAACGCACGTGGAAGAATCATTGGAAGAGTCTACAAAGGTCAAACTTTAAGAGTAACTGCAAATGGCGGCGGTCGATACCAAATTCGCTATGGTCGTGGATACGGATGGGTTAGTGCACGTTTTGTCTGCTACGGTGCTTGACCATTAATTCATCTATCACTTCTAATGTAAAATGAGTTGTATTTAGATCCTCAATTTATTTAATAACTTGGGGATCTAACTATTTTATTTATGATATTTCCTTGATAGGGAAAATTTCTCCTCGTAAATAAGAATCAAAATACTTTTTAAAATACTTGATACTAGTTACATTTGGCTCATCACATTCATCGGGAGTAAATTCATAAATAGGTAATTTTTCTCGCACCAATTTAACTAAATTAGGATGAATTTCCTCGAATGAATCGACCCTAGCAATAGTAGTTTCAAATCTCATTTGAGCGGGATGGCCATAACCTAACTTCATCCAAGGTAACCAAGGACAATCCCTAGCCCATAATGCTGGGGGTGCATTTTTAACACCGGGACGAGAAAAATGGGATGTGAAATACTCTACCCCTTTGAATTTTTCTCCAGGACAATAGTCTTGAAACTTCTTATCTCCAGCCAAAGGATGTGGATATTCTAAAGGAATTTCTATCACTTTAGTTGTATATCCACATCCTTTGGGAATAACTATTTTCTTCTCACTAACCGAACCTTGTACCATGCGGTTAGCTATATGTACTATCGGTACTTTTGGGGTATTTGCATTTGGCTGCCAATAATGCAAAATTTCTTTAGTTTCTGGGTGACAAAATAAACCTATTTCCCGATTTAGCCGATATCCCACTTCCCCATGCTCGGGATCTGATTTGAGTAATACTTTGGTGGCATTCATGCCAACAATAGAAAACAATTTTTCCTTAGGTTTACCTGGTTCTTCTATCCACCAAACTTCCCCTTTCCATTCATAGTAAAGCTGTTTACCATGATTTTCTCTGTAAAAGTTAAGGGAACTAAATTCATATTCATCTGCATAATCTGGCATTGATATTTCCATAATTAACTGGCAGTTGAGAACTGAAATTCAGAGAATACAAATCAGTATAACTTTTTTCGTTGTCTTTTTGACCAAACCTCTTCGGAGCGGATGTAGGAGTGTCTGGGGTGTAGGAGATAGGGAAAAATTATACCAATTTGAAAAAAGAATGCGACAGATGGGTAGGGGTTTAGCACTGCTAAACCCCTACAAATAATTTAATTTATGTGTCGCAAACATTATTTGAATTGGTATTAGCCCTGAAATATAGACTAAAGTCCAAGGCAAAAAACTATTAATGGGGATTTGAGATCCCCATTAGCATAGGCTAGAAATTGAAATCTAAATCTAAATATAGAATCGAGGATCAACCACGCTGAAATTCTACTTCATTGAGTGATGGAGTCTCATAATATACTTGGAATTTTGTTGCTGCTACTTCAGTCTGTTTTGTTGAAGTTTGTGTTTGTAGGTTATGCTGCATCGCTTGCATCTGTAACATCATATGCTGAAGTTGTTTTTGCAACTCTTCAACTTCAGTATTTTGAGATATTTGATTATCTGCTTTACCTGTGTTTGATGCCATTTGGGCGTAAACTGAAAATTCTTGCCTCGATGGATTGTGTACGTTAGCAGAGTTGGTGGAAGAGATGGTATTTACCGAAGGATGAATGGGGGATTGATATACTTGAGCAGGAGTTTGTGCCACCACAGGTTGAGAGACCGTTTCCCTCGGATCTACACTAGGATTAAATGGTACTTCATCATTCAAAAAACCACTTAGCCCAGAAACTTGCAAACGAGATTCTGATAATTTGAGTTCTCTAATTAATTCTTCTTTTTCTTGTAGGTGTTTTTCTAAATCAGATAACTTCTGTTCTATTGCTGAAGATTTACGGGTAGAATTACGCCAGCCACTCATAGCTACCATAGAAATCCCTGCACCAAGACTAATTGCTGTGGCTCCTATTACATAGCCAATTGCTCCTTCCCTTAGTCTACCGTGGAAAAAAGGTTCTTGTTCTAGTTTAATTTCAATCAGCTTATCCCCCAATAAACCAAGGGGAATAGTCATAGCAGAGAAAGCTGCCAAGGAAGCAAATACAGGTGGTATGAAAAATTTTTGCAGTGCAGATATAGCCATATTTAAAGGTTAAATAATTGTCCAGAGCTAAAAATAAACTGTGTCTATCTTAAAAATCCATCTTTAAATTGTCTTGTAAATATTCAATCAAGCTAACGAAACATTAATTAGATAATTTCATCAACTCAAAATATTTCTGGTCTTAATCTAAAGAATCATTTATTTATTACTATGGGATTACTATTTGATTTCCGAACAAAATTAAGTATTCTAGGGCGTGTAAGAACGGAGGAGAGTCAAATTATTTTAGGAATTTGGCACGTTACGCTATCACCCACACTCCCTAGTTATCTTTTGGTGCAAATCAAATCGAATTCCTATAGATATTGAATTAGATAAAAATTTCATATTGAAATATGGATTTTTTCATTCAGTCTGTATGCGGTGTTCTTGAATCCTAGAACTGGTAGTTCCTATTTTATTTTTTTATTGGTTATAACTGGTGTGTTCACTACCTATATACAATTTATTCTCTATATTAATTTTATTCAATATAAAAGTGATAAAGTAATGGGGAAATTATTTAAATTTTTGGCAAATTTAACCGTCTTGTCAGTAATGTTATTGAGATATAAACTTGATAAATCGTCTTTAACCTGTGAGAACCTAGACCACTAGGTAATTTTGGTCATCCCCCTGATCCGGAGCCCCCTGCCTCTTCCTGCCACGTAGCTTTAGTCCTGATCCTTTAGTCCCGATTAAGTAAAACTAATCTCATCAGTACTTAATGTCAGCAGATGAATCAAAGAAAGATATTTTTTCAGGAATCCTAACATTGGCAACAAGAATGCTATATTAGTAAGTCTAGTAGTGTGTGTACATAATTAAAAGTCTTAACTGGAACCGACTGTGGCGAATTCAAAGTCTGCTCTCAAACGTGCTCAAATCGCGGAACGTAACCGATTGCGTAACAGAAGCTATAATTCAGCCGTAAGAACGCTGATGAAAAAGTACTTTGTTACTTTAGATGACTATACAGCTAATCCGACTCAGGAATTAAAGCAAGCAGTGCTGACTCAGATGTCCGCGACTTACAGCAAAATTGATAAAGCAGTTAAGCGTGGTGTCTTTCATCCCAATAATGGGGCAAGAAAAAAATCAAGACTTGCAAAAAGACTCAAGCAAGTCTCAGAAGCAGTTGCAGCTTCTGGTGAATAGCCATTAGACATTAGTCTTTCTCCAAGGGCTAATGTCTAATGGTTAGTTAGCTATGTGATATTTGTAACTAAAAGAATGCAGCTGATCGATACCCACGTTCATCTTAATTTTGATACTTTTGGGCCAGATTTATTGGCCGTGCGATCACGATGGCAAGAGGCAGGAGTGGTACGTTTAGTACATTCATGTGTCCAACCATCGGAATTTAGTCAGATTCAAGCCATAAGCAAACGTTTCCCAGAAATTAGCTTCGCTGTAGGGCTACATCCTCTGGATGCAGACAAATGGCATCACCAGATGGCAGAGGAAATTAAATCTCTGGCACTTTGTGAACCTAAAGTGGTAGCTATAGGGGAAACCGGTTTGGATTTTTATAAAGCAGACAACAATCAACAACAGCTAATGGCATTTGAGTCCCATTTAGCGATCGCTGCACAATTAAATTTACCTGTGATTATTCATTGTCGTCAAGCAGCGATGGAAGTCAAAGAGGTATTACAAAAATGGCGCAGTATCAACGGAGATAGGATTCGGGGTGTAATGCATTGCTGGGGTGGTAAACCAGAAGAAACTCAATGGTTCCTAGATTTGGGCTTTTACATTAGTTTCAGCGGCACAGTTACCTTCAAAAATGCCAAACAAATCCAAGAATCCGCTGCTATGGTGAGTGCACAGAGATTGCTAGTGGAAACCGATTGTCCTTTTTTATCTCCTGTTCCTAAAAGGGGAGAAAAGCGGAACGAACCAGCATATGTGCGCTATGTGGCAGAGAAAATAGCTAACTTAAGGGGAGAAACATTGGAGACAATTGCATCTCAAACTACTCAAAATGCCTGTACATTGTTTGGGTTGACAACTTAGATTTACACCCATCTTTAAAATTAATGCTAAATTGGCTGGCAAAGTAAAATGTAAGGATGGAAAAAATGTGGTAAAATTATATCCTCAAAAAATTTTGCTTGCGCCATAATGGTTAAGGAGACAATTGTCAAATCATTAGCTTGAGTATTGAGAATATATATTTATTTGCCCACCCACCACACTCTCATAAACCGATGCATTTGATGAATGCAGACAGTTGCACTTTGATACTGACCATGCACCCTCAAAAATGAATAGTTGTATTACGTATTACGTAGATAGTAAATCCTTTGCTTATAAAAACATTTAATACTCAACTACCTGGTGACTATCTTGACTAAATATCAGTTTGTATATAGGAGTAGTAACTTGAGAAGATATATACTCATATATCCATTAGGATATCATCTCTTTGGTACTAAAGCCACTGTCTGAGTATAAATACGGATAACCGTTCTACTTGGGAGTACAAATTGACGAAGCAGCGTTATCCAACCTAACAGGTTTTTGGGAGGGGAAGTGAGTAACAACAAAACACAAACAATAATTTAATTATTATGCGGATAGGGAAAAAGACCAATTTATGGTCATGGTAGCGCGATCGCTGCTTTTGGGGTAATTAATAATAATTAACTTTTTCACGTTAAATTTCCCCCATTTATTTGTCCATACCTGCATGAGTGCAGGTGGTGTCAGGAGAATTTCTCGCACACCAACAAGTTGAACAAGGTTGAGAAAGGTAGAGGCATGACTAACGAAACTCTGATGACACCCACCTTTTTATTGCCCGACTTAATCGAAATTCAGCGTTCTAGTTTTCGCTGGTTTTTAGAAGAAGGGTTGATAGAAGAACTGAACTCCTTTAGTCCAATTACAGACTACACAGGCAAATTAGAGTTGCATTTTTTGGGTCATAATTACAGGCTCAAAGAACCAAAATACGATGTGGGAGAGTCTAAAAGGCGGGATAGTACCTATGCGGTACAAATGTATGTTCCCACCCGCTTGATAAACAAAGAAACGGGAGAAATTAAGGAACAGGAAGTATTTATTGGTGATTTGCCTCTGATGACGGAGCGGGGCACATTTATTATTAACGGTGCCGAGCGGGTAATTGTCAACCAAATTGTGCGATCGCCTGGGGTATACTACAAGTCAGAGATTGACAAAAACGGTAGACGTACCTACTCTGCTAGTTTAATCCCTAATCGGGGGGCATGGCTGAAATTTGAAACAGACCGTAACGACTTAGTATGGGTACGTATTGATAAAACCCGCAAATTGTCAGCACAGGTATTATTAAAAGCATTGGGATTATCAGATAATGAAATCTTTGATGCCCTGCGCCACCCAGAATACTTCCAAAAAACCATCGAAAAAGAAGGACAATTTTCCGAAGAAGAAGCATTGATGGAGTTATACCGTAAACTCCGTCCCGGGGAACCTCCCACAGTTTTAGGTGGACAGCAGCTACTAGACTCCCGGTTTTTTGATCCCAAACGCTACGACTTGGGAAGGGTAGGACGTTATAAACTCAACAAAAAACTCCGGTTGCAGGTACCGGATACGGTTAGGGTACTCACCCCCCAAGATATTTTGGCCGCAGTAGACTACTTAATTAACTTAGAATATGACATTGGTAGTATAGACGACATTGATCACCTCGGTAATCGCCGAGTTAGAAGTGTGGGCGAACTGCTGCAAAACCAAGTCAGGGTGGGTTTAAACCGTTTAGAAAGAATTATTCGGGAAAGGATGACTGTATCCGATGCCGAGGTATTAACCCCTGCCTCCCTAGTCAATCCCAAACCACTGGTAGCCGCCATCAAAGAATTCTTTGGTTCCAGCCAATTGTCCCAGTTCATGGATCAAACCAATCCCCTAGCAGAATTGACCCACAAACGTCGTCTGTCAGCCTTAGGTCCAGGTGGTTTAACCAGGGAACGGGCTGGCTTTGCTGTGCGGGATATTCACCCCTCCCACTATGGACGCATTTGTCCCATTGAAACACCAGAAGGACCCAACGCGGGTTTAATTGGTTCCCTGGCCACCCATGCCAAGGTAAACGCCTACGGTTTTTTGGAAACCCCCTTTAGGCACGTGGAAAACGGGCGAGTCCGGTTTGACTTACCCGCAGAATACATGACTGCCGATGAAGAAGACGATTTGCGAGTGGCTCCTGGGGACACCCAGTTAGATGAAAACGGTTACATTATTGGGCCCCAAGTACCCGTGCGCTATCGTCAGGACTGGTCCACAACCACCCCAGAACAAGTGGATTACGTCGCAGTTTCCCCTGTACAAATTGTCTCCGTGGCCACGAGCATGATCCCCTTCCTGGAGCATGATGACGCTAACCGCGCCTTGATGGGATCGAATATGCAAAGGCAGGCAGTACCCCTGTTAAAACCAGAACGCCCCTTGGTGGGGACTGGGTTAGAAGCCCAGGCAGCCAGGGACTCGGGGATGGTAATTGTTAGCCGTGCCGATGGAGATGTGGTGTACGCAGATGCCAAGGAAATCCGGGTGCGGACTCGGGTTCCGGCCTTACCAGAGGGTGAATCCCAGTCCGGGCAATTAGCCGGGGAAAATAACTCCCATCCCCCGGAAATCAGATATTTCCTGTCCAAATACCAACGTTCCAACCAGGATACTTGCCTTAACCAAAAGCCCCTGGTACGGATTGGCGAGCGGGTTGCGGCTGGGCAAGTCCTAGCTGATGGTTCCTCCACCGAAGGCGGGGAATTGGCATTGGGACAAAATATTGTCGTCGCCTACATGCCCTGGGAAGGCTACAACTACGAAGATGCGATTTTGATTTCCGAGCGGTTGGTGCAGGAAGATATCTACACCTCCATTCACATTGAAAAATATGAAATTGAGGCCCGGCAAACCAAACTCGGACCAGAGGAAATTACCAGGGAAATTCCCAACGTTGGTGAAGATGCTTTGCGGAATTTAGACGAGCAGGGAATTATTCGCATTGGCGCTTGGGTGTCAGCCGGGGATATTTTGGTGGGTAAAGTCACCCCCAAGGGAGAATCGGACCAACCACCGGAAGAAAAGTTATTGCGGGCAATTTTTGGGGAAAAGGCCAGGGATGTGCGGGATAACTCCTTGCGGGTACCCAACGGAGAAAAAGGTCGGGTAGTTGACGTGCGTTTATTTACCAGGGAACAGGGGGATGAATTGCCACCGGGAGCCAACATGGTAGTGCGGGTGTACGTGGCCCAGAAACGCAAAATCCAAGTCGGGGACAAAATGGCAGGGCGACATGGGAATAAGGGGATTATTTCCCGCATATTACCCATCGAAGATATGCCCTACCTGCCCGATGGCTCCCCCGTGGATATTGTGCTCAATCCCCTGGGGGTACCTAGCCGGATGAACGTTGGCCAGGTATTTGAATGTTTATTGGGTTGGGCTGGTCAAAATTTAGGGGTGCGATTTAAGATTACCCCCTTTGATGAAATGTATGGGGAAGAATCATCCCGTCGCATTGTCAACGGCAAACTACAAGAAGCCAGGGACGAAACTGGGAGAAACTGGGTATTTAATCCAGATAACCCCGGGAAAATTATGGTATACGACGGACGCACCGGGGAACCCTTCGATAGGCCAGTCACCGTGGGTGTGGCTTATATGTTGAAACTGGTGCATTTGGTGGATGATAAGATTCACGCCCGGTCCACAGGCCCCTATTCCTTGGTTACCCAGCAGCCCTTGGGTGGTAAAGCCCAGCAAGGGGGACAGCGATTTGGGGAAATGGAAGTATGGGCATTGGAAGCATTTGGAGCCGCCTATACCTTGCAGGAATTGTTAACCGTCAAATCCGACGATATGCAAGGACGGAACGAGGCATTAAATGCCATTGTTAAAGGCAAGGCAATTCCTCGGCCCGGTACCCCAGAGTCCTTTAAAGTATTGATGCGGGAATTACAGTCCTTGGGTTTAGATATTGCTGTCCATAAGGTAGAAACCCAGACAGATGGTAGTTCCTTAGATGTGGAGGTAGATTTGATGGCGGACAATAACTCCCGCCGCACCCCCTCCCGTCCTACCTATGAGTCCCTATCCCGGGAACCCATTGAAGAGGAAGAATCACCATCGATTTAGTTGTTAGTTGATGGTTGATGGTTGTTACTCACTCTGAGGAGGGAAGGAGGGAAGAAATAATTCCTAACTGGTGATCACTGATTAAATGGATGACACTGATGACACGGATACAGGTTGATAACCCAACTGTTCTTAACTCCTACCGTTCGGCTGAGCTCACGGCCGAAGCCTGTCAACTATCAACTGTCAACTCTACTTCCTACCTGTCAACTATCAACTGCCAACTCTTAACTCCCGCCTATCAACTATCAACTGTCAACTGCCAACTCTTAACTCCTACCGTTCGGCTGAGCTCACGGCCGAAGCCTGTCAACTATCAACTCCCAACTCCCAACTAACAACTGATCATGAGAAACGCCCAAAGCAATCAATTTGACTACGTAAAAATTGGCTTGGCATCACCAGAGCGAATTCGCCAATGGGGAGAACGAACCCTACCTAATGGCCAAGTCGTAGGTGAGGTAACCAAGCCAGAAACCATTAACTACCGCACCTTAAAGCCAGAAATGGACGGCCTATTCTGCGAGCGCATCTTTGGTCCAGCCAAGGATTGGGAATGCCACTGTGGCAAATACAAAAGAGTGCGCCACCGGGGTATTGTCTGCGAACGTTGTGGGGTGGAAGTTACCGAATCCCGGGTGCGCCGCCACCGCATGGGCTACATTAAACTCGCCGCACCTGTAGCCCACGTCTGGTACCTCAAGGGTATCCCCAGCTACATTGCTATTCTGTTGGACATGCCCCTGCGGGATGTGGAGCAAATCGTCTATTTTAACTCCTATGTGGTTCTTAACCCCGGGAATGCGGATACCCTCACCTATAAGCAGTTGTTGAGTGAGGACCAATGGCTGGAAATTGAAGACCAAATTTATAGTGAAGATTCAGAGCTGGTAGAGGTAGAGGTAGGGATTGGGGCGGAGGCTTTATTGCGACTCCTGGCTGATATTGACTTGGAGCCGGAAGCGGAAAACCTGCGGGAAAGTATTACCACCGCCAAGGGACAAAAGCGGGCAAAGTTAATTAAGCGTTTGCGGGTAATTGACAATTTTATTGCCACGGGTTCCCAACCAGAATGGATGGTAATGGCGGTGATTCCCGTGATTCCCCCAGATTTACGCCCCATGGTGCAGTTAGATGGGGGACGATTTGCCACCAGTGATTTGAATGATTTATACCGCCGGGTAATTAACCGCAATAACCGGTTGGCAAGGCTACAAGAAATTCTCGCCCCGGAAATTATTGTCCGTAATGAAAAGCGGATGTTACAGGAAGCGGTGGATGCTTTAATTGATAATGGCCGCCGGGGAAGAACCGTGGTGGGGGCGAATAACCGTCCCTTAAAGTCCCTATCGGACATTATTGAAGGGAAGCAGGGACGTTTCCGGCAGAACTTGTTGGGTAAACGGGTGGACTATTCGGGCCGTTCTGTAATTGTGGTGGGGCCAAAATTAAGTATCCACCAGTGCGGATTGCCTAGGGAAATGGCCATTGAGTTATTCCAGCCCTTTGTGATTAATCGCCTGATTCGCAGTGGCATGGTAAACAACATCAAAGCGGCGAAAAAACTCATATCCCGCTCAGATCCCAGTATTTGGGATGTGCTAGAGGAAGTGATTGAAGGACACCCGGTAATGCTCAATCGGGCACCAACCCTACACCGGTTGGGGATTCAGGCATTTGAGCCAATTTTAGTAGAAGGGCGGGCAATTCAACTGCACCCCTTAGTGTGTCCGGCATTTAACGCCGACTTTGACGGGGACCAAATGGCGGTGCATGTGCCATTGTCCTTAGAATCCCAATCGGAGGCCCGGTTATTGATGTTGGCATCCAATAACATTTTATCCCCTGCTACAGGTAGACCAATTGTTACCCCCAGCCAAGATATGGTTCTCGGGGCATATTATTTAACCGCAGAAAACCCCCATGCCACCAAGGGGGCGGGGGGATATTTTGGTTCCTTGGATGATGTGATTATGGCCTACGAGCAGGGAGTTGTGGATTTACACGCCTACATTTACGTCCGCTATGACGGGGAAGTAGACAGTGGGGAAGCCGATGATAAGCCCCAAGAGGAAGTGAAACACTCTGATGGCACCCGCACCGTCGTCTATAAATCCCGCCGGGTAAGGGAAGATGACCAAGGTAACCTAATTTCCCAGTATATATACACAACCCCCGGTCGCGTTATTTACAATAATGCCATTCAAGAAGCGATCGCTTCTTAGTGAAGAGTTGTTAGTTGTTAGTTGTTAGTTGGTAGTTGGTAGTTGTTAGTTGGTAGTTGGTAGTTGGTAGTGCTATTCACTCCAAGGTGGAAAAGAAGTCAGGAGGGAAGAAATAATTTCTAACTCCTAGCTGTCAATTGTCAACTCCCAACTCCTACCTAATAACCATCAACCAACAACCATCAACCATCAACTAACAACCATCAACCAACAACCAACAACCATCAACTATCAACCATCAACTAACAACTAACAATGGAAAAGATGATTTTTCGCAATCGCGTTGTTGATAAAGGTCAACTGAGGAAATTAATTTCTTGGTCATTTAATAATTATGGTACGGCCCGCACAGCCGTCATGGCCGATAAATTAAAGGCTCTGGGTTTCCGCTATGCCACAAAAGCTGGGGTTTCTATTAGTGTGGATGACCTCATGGTTCCCCCTTCCAAGCGATCGCTCCTAGATGAAGCGGAGGCGGAAATTCGCTCCACGGAGGAACGCTATCAACGGGGGGAAATTACGGAGGTGGAACGTTTCCAGAAGGTAATTGATACCTGGAATGGTACTAGTGAATCCCTTAAGGATGAGGTGGTGAAGCATTTCAAAAAAACTGACCCCCTCAATTCCGTGTATATGATGGCGTTCTCCGGTGCCAGGGGTAATATTTCCCAGGTGCGGCAGTTGGTGGGTATGCGGGGGTTGATGGCTGACCCCCAGGGGGAAATTATTGACCTACCCATTAAAACTAACTTCCGGGAAGGGCTGACGGTGACGGAATATATGATTTCTGCCTATGGTGCTAGGAAGGGATTGGTGGATACGGCCCTGCGGACGGCGGACTCCGGTTACCTGACTAGGCGATTGGTGGATGTGTCCCAGGATGTGATTATTCGGGAAATCGACTGCGGTACCAAGGAAGGGCTGCCGATTACGGCCATGAAGGAAGGGAATAAAACCCTGATTCCCATTGGTACCCGGCTCATGGGTAGGGTTGCGGGGGAAGATGTGGTCCATCCTACCACCGGCGAAGTCATAGCACCGCGCAATACCCCCATTGATGAAGAACTGGCGGTGGCCATTGAAAAGGCCGGGGTGCAACAGGTAATTGTGCGATCGCCATTGACCTGTGAGGCGGCCCGCTCTGTGTGTCAACATTGCTATGGGTGGAGTTTGGCCCATGCGAAGATGGTGGATTTGGGAGAAGCGGTGGGGATTATTGCCGCCCAGAGTATTGGGGAGCCTGGTACCCAGTTAACCATGCGGACATTCCACACCGGGGGGGTATTCACCGGTGAGGTGGCCAAGCAGGTAAGGGCGCAGATGGATGGTACCATTAATCTCCCCAGTAAGTTGAAGACCCGCAGTTTCCGCACCCGCCATGGTGAAGATGCCCTGTACGTAGAGGCCAATGGTTCCATGACTTTAGAAGGAACCAGTGGTCGTAGCAAGGATAACAAGGAAATTCCCCTGACCCAAGGTTCTACTTTATACATTACCAATGGTCAACAGGTGAAACAAGGACAGCTGTTGGCGGAGGTGGCTCTGGGGGGACGTACCACTAGGGTGAATACGGAAAAGGCGGTGAAGGATGTGGCCAGTGATTTGGCTGGGGAAGTGAAATTTGCTGATGTGGTGCCGGAACAAAAAACCGACCGCCAGGGGAATACTACCACCACCGCGGCCAAGGGGGGCTTGATTTGGGTGCTGTCGGGGGAGGTGTATAATTTACCCCCTGGGGCAGAGTTGGTGGTGAAAAATAATGACAAAATTGATACCAATGGGGTGCTGGCGGAAACTAAGCTAACTACCATGCATGGTGGGGTGGTGAGGTTGCCGGAATCCGCTCCCGGTAAGAGTACCAGGGAAATTGAGATTATTACGGCCTCCGTGGTGCTAGACCAGGCGACGGTGACGGTGCAAAGCCAACAGGGGCGGAATAATTACCTGGTGAGTACGGGGAATAACCAATTATTTAACCTCAGGGCCACCCCAGGGACTAAGGTGCAAAATGGCCAGGTGGTGGCGGAGTTAATTGATGACCACTACCGCACCAATACTGGGGGATTAATTAAATATGCTGGGATTGAAATTCAGAAAAAAGGTAAGGTAAAACAGGGGTATGAAGTGGTGCAGGGGGGTACCCTGCTGTGGATACCAGAGGAAACCCATGAGGTGAATAAGGATATTTCCCTGCTGCTGGTGGAAGATGGCCAATATATTGAAGCGGGGACGGAAATTGTTAAGGATATTTTCTGCCAAAACCATGGGGTGGTGGAAGTTACCCAGAAGAATGATATCCTGCGGGAAGTGGTGGTCAAGCCCGGGGAACTGCTGATGGCGGATAATCCAGAGGCGGTGATGGATAAAAATGATACCTTTATTCAACCAGGGGAGGAGTTTTTGGGGCAAACTTTCACGGAGTTGCGGTACATCCAGTATGTGGAGTCCCCGGAAGGTCCGGCCATCTTAAGCCGTCCCGTGGTTGAGTTCCCCGTACCCAATGAACCGGATATTCCTTCTACCACTTCTGTGAGCCAGGAAACGGGCCGTTCTATTGAATTGCGGGCGGTGCAACGGCTGCCCTATAAGGATTCGGAACGGGTGAAGTCCGTGGAAGGGGTAGAGTTGCTACGTACCCAGCTAGTGTTGGAAATTGAAACCGAAGCGGAGGCCGAACATAGTGCTTCTCCCCTGGCGGCGGATATTGAATTAACGGTAGACGACGATAATCCCGAGGTTCAGCGCCTACAAATGGTGATTTTGGAGTCCTTGATTGTGCGGCGGGACATTGCAGCGGATGCTACCCAAGGTAGTACCCACACCACCTTGGAAGTGCAGGAAGGGGACACCATTTTACCAGGGGCGGTGGTAGCACGTACCCAAATCCTGTGTAAGGAAGGGGGAATGGTGCGTAGCTTGCAAAGGGGCAGTGAGATAGTCCGTCGCTGTCTGGTGTTGAGAAGCCAAGATATGGTCAAAATTGAGACTAAAACCCAACCCATGGTGAAAGCTGGTGAGTTGCTGGTGGAAGGGAGGGAAATTGCCACGGGGCAGTTTATCAAGGAATCTGGGCAAGTCATCAGCGTGGATAAACCCGGTGGTGATTCCCCTGATAAAGATGGTGCCCTGGCGACGCAGAACTATACGGTGACTATCCGTAATGGTCGTCCTTACCGGGTGAGTCCGGGGGCTGTGTTGCAAATCGAAGATGGGGATTTGGTGCAACGGGGGGACAACCTAGTACTATTGGTATTTGAACGGGCGAAAACCGGGGACATTATCCAAGGATTACCGAGGATTGAAGAACTGCTGGAAGCTCGTAAGCCCAAGGAAGCATGCATCCTGGCAAAACGCTCTGGGGAATTGAAGGTGGTGTATGGAGATGGGGATGAAGCGATCGCTCTGAAGATTGCTGAACCCAGTGGTGTGGTTACGGATTACTCCCTCGGGCCTGGGCAAAATTTAATTATCCCCGATGGGGAAATGGTGAGTGCGGGACAACCTTTGACTGATGGGCCTTCTAATCCCCATGAGATTTTGGAAACCTTCTTTAATTTGGGTTCCGAGGATGGGGTTTATGCCTGTGCCAACCACGCCCTGCAAAAGGTGCAAAACTTCTTGGTGAATGAGGTGCAGTCGGTGTACCAATCCCAGGGGATTGATATTGCTGACAAACACATTGAAGTGATTGTGCGGCAAATGACAGCCAAGGTGAGGATAGATGACGGTGGTGACACTACCATGTTGCCAGGGGAGTTAATTGAACTGCGCCAGGTGGAACAGGTGAATGAGGCCATGGCCATCACCGGCGGTGCCAGGGCGCAGTATACCCCTGTACTTTTGGGGATTACCAAGGCATCTTTGAATACAGATAGCTTTATTTCTGCGGCCTCCTTCCAGGAGACTACTAGGGTATTAACGGAGGCGGCCATTGAAGGTAAATCTGATTGGTTGCGGGGGTTAAAAGAAAACGTGATTATTGGACGTTTGATTCCCGCCGGTACTGGGTTTAATGCCTATGAGGAGCCGAGTCCCCTGGAGGATTATGCCACGGACCTGACCAATAGTGTATTAGATGAAATGGACGACCCCTTAGATATGGTACTGGACGACCGCACGGCCCGTAATTATCATTTAGATTCTGGGAATATGGGGGATTCTGGGTTTATGAGCAGACGCACAGATCCATCTCCATCCATGGGTGAGCCGTCGATTTTGGATGATGACTTTATTGCCGATGAAGTGGCGGATTTGACGGATTCCGATGATTATGAATCGGATGATTATTCATAATTCATAATTCATAATTACGAATTATTCAGTTCCCATTTTTTCCATGGGAACTTTTTTTGTCTATTTTTTGGAAATTGCTTGTTCTGTCAGCAGATTGCATTCAGCAGAAGTACTGATGACTTTTCTATGCAAGTAGCAAAAAACTAGAAGTATATCTTGTTCAATATTTATAAGTAAATCAGTATTTATGCTTGAGAACCGATAAATTTACTTCAATTCCTAAATCTTATGATGAAATGGCAAGCTTTAACCCAAAAAATAGGCTCACAGCGTAGGCTGATGGCGCGGTTGATTATTGGAGGCACTACTTTAGTAGTCAGCGTCTGTGCTTATTATAGTTATCAAGTTGTGCGTAACTTGATGCTAGACAACTTGAAACAAAATGCTTTTTTGCAAGTAGAACAAAGGGTGGATGAAATTGACAGTTGGCTGACAATTATCAAAACTCAGATGGAAATGCTTGCCCATACTCCCAATGTACGTTCCATGGATTGGTCAATTGCTGAACCTTATTTACAGGCAGAAAAAGAGCGAATCGAATCAATCTCCTTTCTGGCAATTGGCAAACTGGATGGTTGGCGCTACGGTACTAGAGGCACTCCCAAAAATGTCAAGGATCGTCCTTATTTTCGTCAAGCAATGGCAGGAAAAACCAATGTAGGAGATCCCATCATCAGCCGCGCCTCAGGACTTCCTGCCATCGTCGTTGCCACACCCATTTGGGGAAATTCTGGCACTAATCAAAAGCCCATTGGAGAACTACACAATAATGTTAACATCACCCGGGTTACCGAGGTAGTCAATCGACTGCAATACGGCAAAAATAGCTATGCTTTGGCACTAAATTCCCAAGGACAAGCAATTGTTCATCCCAATCCAGCATTAATGTCAACCATCGAAAAACCCGCCCCTAGTTTATTAAACTCTCAAGAGAGTAATTTAGCAGCGATCGCTCGAAAGATGGTAAGCGGGCAAAAGGGTATAGAATTGATGTCAATGGATGGAGCCACAAATTATGTTGCCTATTTGCCACTGCAATCAGCCAAATGGTCCGTTGCTTTAGTAATTCCCCAGGAAAACATCGACTCCCAACTGCTTCCCTTAGATCTTATGGCACTGGTAGTTGCGGGATTAACAGGGACAATGATTTTTGTCCTGTGGCAGGTACAATCCTTTGAACAAATACAACTCAAGAAATCTAAAGCAACAGCTGATTTGGCCAATCAAGCCAAAAGCGAGTTTTTGGCAAATATGAGTCACGAGCTGCGGACTCCCTTAAACGGAATTTTGGGGTATGCCCAAATCCTCAGTCGCTCACAAACCTGGGGTGATAAGGAACATAAGGGAATCAATGTTATCCATCAGTGTGGTTCCCATCTGCTCATGCTGATTAACGACATTCTCGATCTTGCTAAAATTGAAGCTCGTAAACTGGAGTTACATCCCACTATTGTATACTTCCCATCCTTTTTACAAGGAATTGTGGAAATCATCGGCATTCGCGCCCAACAAAAGGAAGTTGAATTTATTTATCTCCCCGACGATGGACTTCCAGAAGCCGTGGAAGTAGATGAAAAACGCCTGCGACAAGTCCTAATTAATTTACTGGGCAATGGGGTTAAATTTACTGACAAAGGTAAGGTTACTTTCAAAGTTAGTATCTTGAATCAATCACTAACACAAAACAAAATTCGTTTCCAAATTGAAGATACAGGAGTTGGTATTACTCCAGAAGCAATTGCGAAAATCTTCATGCCTTTTGAACAGGTAGGAGAGGCACAATATCAAAAAGAAGGAACCGGACTAGGTTTGGCAATTAGTAATACAATCGTCCACTTGATGGGGAGTCAAATTCAGGTACAAAGTCAATTGGGCAAGGGAAGTAGCTTCTTTTTCGATGTAGATTTGCCCCTAGTCACTGGATGGGAAAAGGCTACTACTACAGATGGAAAACATATTATTGGTTATCAAGGGGAGCAGAAAACTATCCTGATTGTGGATGACAAGTGGGAAAATCGCTCGGTAATTGTCAGTTTGTTAGAGCCAATTGGTTTTGCAGTGGTTGAAGCTGAACATGGAAAGGAGGGACTAGCAAAAGCCAAGGAACTGCAACCGGACTTAATTATTACTGACTTATCCATGCCCGTAATGGATGGCTATCAACTGTTACACCAGTTACGCAGTGAAGAAACTTTAAAACATCTGCCAGTGATTGTTTCATCCGCTTCTGTGTCTGATATGGATAGACAACGGAGTTTGGAGAGTGGTGGAGATGATTTTCTTGCCAAACCATTACAAGTCCAGGAACTATTCCTAGCATTGGCAAAACATTTAGAACTTGTGTGGGAATACGAACATAATCCATCCGCTATGGCCACAGATAATCTGGTCGAGACTGCCATTTCTGATGTAAAATTTGTTGCCCCTGAACCAGAAGATTTAGCAATATTACTCAGCCTTACCCAACAAGGACGCTTGAAAAAACTTACAGAAGAAGCCACACGTATCCAGCAATTGAACCAGGAGTATGCTCCTTTTATAGAGAAGATTCTGGAGTTGACAAAGAGTTTTCAACTACAAAGAATCGAAGATTTGATTCAGGAATATATGGACTAATAGGAGTAAAAAATTGTATGGAAGAGAAGGATTTAATCTTAGTAGTGGATGATACTCCCATGAATTTGGAAGTGATTTCCGAAGCATTAAGTGAGGCTGGCTTTGAGGTAGCAATCGCAACCAATGGAGAAAGGGCACTCAAGCAGTTACAATATAGTCTGCCTAGTTTGATTTTACTAGATGTGATGATGCCAGGGATTGATGGCTTTGAAACCTGCCGTCACTTGAAAGCTTGGGAAGCAACTCGGAATATTCCAGTCATATTTATGACTGCTTTGTCTGATGTCACGGATAAGGTGAAGGGCTTAAGTTTAGGGGCAGTGGATTACATTAGCAAACCCTTTCAGGTAGAAGAGGTTTTAGCCCGGATTAAGACTCACCTGCAACTGCGTCAATTGAGCAAAGCCTTAGAAAAGCAAACAGCAGAGCTAACAACCACTGTAGAACAACTCCAGCATTCCCAGTTACAGTTAGTCCAGAGTGACAAAATGTCTGCTTTAGGTGAGCTAGTGGCGGGAGTTGCCCATGAAATCAATAATCCCATCACTTTTATTCAGGGAAATATTAGCCATGCCCAGGCTTATACCCAACATTTGATCGATCACCTAGAACTATATCAAATGCAAAGTTCTGGAGGAGAAATTGCTGCCCACGCAGAAGAAATTGAGCTGGAATATTTACTAAAAGACTTACCAGCAATTTTTACCTCCCTACAAGAAGGAAGTAAGCGGATTGCCAATATTAGTAATTCCTTGAGAATTTTCTCTCGCAATGATAATACAACCAAAGTACCATTTGATATTCACGAAGGCATCGACAGTACCCTAATGATTCTCAATCACCGCTTGAAAGCAAGTGGGAAACATCCTGCGATTAAAGTGATAAGGGAGTATGGTGATTTTCCTCCAGTTAAATGTTTTGCTGGACCCCTGAATCAAGTATTTATGAATCTACTGGCAAATGCTATTGATGCCTTGGAAGATGGAAACAAGGGACGTAGTTTCGATGAAATCCAGGCAAATCCAAATTTTATTAAAATTAAAACCTATTTAAATGACGGTGGTGATAGTATCCTGATTCGGATTCAAGATAATGGCATAGGTATCTCAGATGCAGTCAAAGAAAAAATTTTTGACCACCAATTCACTACTAAGCCAGTGGGCAAAGGAACAGGATTGGGTTTATCCATTGCCCAGGAAATTATAGTGGCAAAGCATCAAGGGACTTTGGAGATTAATTCCACTTTAGGGAAGGGTTCAGAATTTATAATTTCTATTCCTGTGGATTAATATGCAAGACTTTGATTTCTCATCGTAACATAATCTGCTTTCTATCTCTTTTTATATAGTTAAAATATCAAAATCATTCTTATTTGATTTTCGTATTTATAGGTTTGTAATCTAATCCTAACTTTTGAGCACAAAAGCCAATATTTATAACTTGATTTGGTTCAATTATTTTTCCCCAATCTAAAGGAGTGACAATATATTCTTTTTTCCTTTTTTGCAAAAATTTAGCATTCCAAGAATTATTAATTCTAGCTTGTTTCATCTCAAAGGAAAACTGCCAATTATTTACTTTTAAATCGCTTTGATTCGTAATTTTAAAATTAACACAAAATCCTGTATCCCAGTCAGAATAAATATCACTAATTACTTGTAAATGAGTGGAAGTTGAGGCAATAGGTAAGGGAAGATTTACTACCTTTTTGTCTACATTAGTGGTTTCACCTTCATCTAATTTTCTCCTCCCCATCTGTGCTATCAATTCAGGAGTTAATTTGACAGGCAACAATTGCGATAGAAGCTGCTGCTTGGGGATATCTATATTTTGCCAATCATCTAGTAATATACCCCCTGTATCAGCACTGTTAGGATTCCAGCTCCAGTAAGCAAAGCTCAAATTTTTCTGCTTAATATATTGCACTAACTTATTTTGCCAAATTCCTTCTATACTTTCTGTGTCTACCCGTCGTCCACCAAATTCACCAATTAATATAGGAGCAATATTCTGACTAGAAATATAATTAAATCCTATTTGCCAGCGATGTAAAAGATTTTCGGGAAATGTTTTATCCGTAAAATAGGGTTGATTATATACTCCAGGACCATATTCATGGGGAGAATAAACTAATTTATTTCGCCGAGATAAACGCACTGGATAACGTTTAACTCCTTCTAAATTTCCACCTTGCCAATGTATTTTTAGGTATTGATTAGGCACATTTTTCTCTACTCCTTCCACCACAATTAACCAGTTGGGATTAATTGCCAAAATTTCATTTCCAGCACGTTCTGCTGCTAGTCTCCAATCGGTTTTTAAGTCACCCGTACCCCAGCTTGCCTTACCATGGGGTTCATTTTTTAAATCTGCACCAATAACATTAGCTTGATTTTTATACCTTGTAGCTAACATTTTCCAAGTATCAATCCAATCAGCTTCCGTAAACCCATCTCCATACCATAATTCCGGAATGCGTTGGTTATTTAAGCGGTGATTGTCGAGAAGAATTAATAATCCCTGATTTTCGGCTTCTTGGATAATTAAATCCATTACCTCTAAAGGGGTTTTACCTAATAATTCTTTGTTACTACCAATGTTGAAATTAATACCACTAGTATCACCTAATTCTAGGGGAGATTTGCTATTTAATGCTTGTAGGGAATATGGTAGACGAATTAGGTTGTAACCCAATTGCTTAATTTGTGACAGCATTTCCTTATAATCTCGCTGCCATAAGCCTTGGGGAGCTTGCGTTTGGGTTTCTATACCAAACCAGTTCACTCCCCTAAGTAATACTGTTTCGCCTTTAGCATCAATAATTTTGGCACCACGGGTAGAAAGAGGCAGGTTTATTGCCATTCCAGGAGTTGCCATTGCTTTTTGGTTATATTCAAATAAGGGTAGTTCTATGAATATACTAATTACAAAAAAGATTGCAGCTAGTGTAAATATTAATATTCGATGCCGATGGCTTTTTTTTCGCTTTTTGTGTAGGGAACGATATCTCATATATAGAGATTTTTATAATTTATTTCAAACTGAATTATTATATTTACTCAGACATTTCCACCACATTTTTGTTCCTAAAATAAAAATACATCGACTGATGTAATTGCATTTATATATAAATTATGCAAAACTATGCAATGCCATTTATTTTGGTTCACCACATGGTACACCACTTGTTTTGTGTATCAATAATTTTTGACCAAAGAAGAAAAGGATACAAGCCCCTTAATTTAATTTATGAAAAAGCTAGAAATAATTGTGCCGCGCTGCATCGCTATTTCAAGCCCTTAGTTTGCTGGTGTGGGGTGAATCGGTAAATCCAAAATAGACAACGGATAACGGATTATCTGTTTTTCAAAATCTAAAATTGATTGACTGATTAACTATCTTTCCTTTGTTAAAGAAAAAGAATTACCACAACCACAAGTGACACTCGCTTGGGGATTATAAAAACGGAAAGCGCCCCCGATTAAATCTTCAGAATAATCTAACTTTAAGTCCTTGACATAATTTAAACTTTCTGAATCTATGATAACTTGAATATCATCACAGTCAAATGTGCGATCGCTATTTCCTATTTCCCTATTATTAAAAGAAAGATCGTAAAACAAGTCATTACAGCCACCTGGTTTAACTGCTAATCGACAGCAATTGTTGGATATTTGCTGCTTAAACATTAACCGGCGAATTTCTTTAGCTGCTGCTTGGCTAATTTGAATCATAAAACCCTGGTATAACTTGAAAACCCCATCGTCAGTATTACAGATGGGGTAAGCACAATCATACAGCAGAATCAGGAATTTAATCTGACATAAGTCCACAGCAAACCAGTCTTGGAGATAATTGCACCACTGACATCAAAATTATTCTATGTTATCTATCACTGATTGCCTGGGGAATTAATCCTCATTAGAAACACGGGAGTAATCATCTTGGTAGCGAATGATATCATCTTCTCCCAAATATTCCCCATTTTGCACTTCAATTAAAACGAGGTTAATTACACCAGGATTTTCTAAACGATGGGCAGTACACTGAGGTACATAGGTAGAACGGTTATTACTTAATAAAATTTCTTCTTCTCCACAAATTACCTTAGCTGTACCAGAAACAACAATCCAGTGTTCGCTACGGTGATGATGCATTTGTAAGCTCAGACGGTGTCCAGGCTTTACTTCAATACGCTTAATTTTGTATCCCCGTCCTTCTTCTAAAATCGTAAAAGAACCCCAAGGACGTAATTCTGTTGCTGCAACTCCCCTGGGAGTTACATTTGGTGGAACAGGTAGGGATGCAATGGAAGAAGTTTCTTGAGATTGAGCCATATTTACCTCGTTTAATTGTCGCTACTCACACTTAATTTTTAGATGCAAGAATATGGTGCTATGTTGCCATCATCGACATTGGCAATTTGAACCACTATTGCCAAAGATAGCAAAATAAATCTTGCTGGTGTTATTAAGAACTGGTAAGATTACTAACTTTATATAATTTCTTCATCAAAAAAATAACTAATTTTTCTTAACTTTAAAAATGTATGGAATTAAAATTTAATCAATTTTCACAAGAATATTGAGAGATTTTTTTCTCTGTAAACAAGAAGAATTTTTTCTAGTCAACTAGTGGTTCATCGCATTAATTTTGACAAGTCGGGGATCTGTTGCCCCCTCTGCTAGCATATTTTTTGTTGTAGGGTGTGTAACCCTACGAGCATATAGCACTAGGGCGTGTTTTCAAACTCGTTGTATCCTAATAAAAAGGTAATTTGAGCAGGGTGCATCGATGAGTCGAGGAGATTTAAGTAATGAACAATGGGAGGGGTTAAAA